>Ga0213867_1001401_pt1 | contig 10749 bp, 8 predicted proteins | sample PICome_12_FD_160120 | JGI IMG/M metagenome (GOLD analysis project Ga0213867, IMG submission 160120) | Coastal seawater microbial communities near Pivers Island, North Carolina, United States - PICO540 | ecosystem: Environmental > Aquatic > Marine > Coastal | place: USA: North Carolina | collected... | reverse complement strand
TAATAAGAATAGGATTAAGATTAGGATTCTTCGCTAACACTTAAGGGGGGCAATCCTGCCCCCTAAGTAACATCCCCGTTCGTATGGCAGGGACAGTGTTTTAACCGTCCCCGCCGCGCCCCCCCCGCCCCCTTAAAATCGATAACTACCCTAACCTACAGTGTATGTCTTTTTCGACCTTTATATAACACTATATAAAAAAAATTTTTCCGGTATAAAAATGCCCTATAAAGATCCGCAAAAACGAAAAGAAGCAAAAAGAAGATACTATCTAAGAAATAAACATAATATTGGTACAGGGAAAATTGACCCACAAGAATATCCACCAATAAAAATTCCGAGTAATATAAAAGAAACTCAGTATCCTGGTTATTATATTCATATGAATGGTCAACCTTATAGAGCACCTGGAAAATATGATAGATATGTAACCCTTAATGAATATGGAATTATACCTCTCAAAACTCATTTAAGAGGTAATCCTAGACATAAAAAATATCAATACCCTTCTATTAACGTATCAATCAGGAATGAAAATGGAAAATTTGTAAGACAAAAAAAAGTAAATATTCACAGATTAGTTGCAGAGACATTTATTCCAAATCCACATAATTATGATTCTGTTGATCATAAAGATAGAAATAAGCAGAACAATCATGTAAATAATCTTCAATGGTGTTCTATAGAAGAAAACAAATCATTATGGGAAAGAGATGATGAATATAAAAAGACTCTTAGTAAATCCAATAAAAAGGCAAAGATATAATGAATTATAAAAGACCTTATTGGAACTTCTGGAAAGTCGTTCTTGCTGGGTGGTTTATCAGATATCCAAAGACAATGCTTAGAATCACTTGCATTCCTCTAGGTGTTCTGATAGTATGGATATATAATGCAGTTGTCAAATAAAGGATGAGTAAAATATACCACATCTATGCAAAAGAAAAGTGCATTTATCCTAATGTATCAGAAGAGAAATTCGAAGATACATGGAATCAATTGAATAACATTATAGAGTTTATTGAAACGGATTATCATAAAAAGGATCTATCATTCGAAGAACTATCAGTTGATGAGAGACTATTCGATGATCCATCCTATTGACACTCCATAAATAATATCGTAGAATTGAATTTGAAATCTAAGTTCTTATGTCTAAAGGATTCACAGTAAAAACAAACGTACCCGCAAAAGAACCCGATTGGGATATAGAATCAATCAAAGAAAGAATGAAAGGTAAGTCTATTGTATTCTGCTTACCTGGTCGAGGATGTTCATTCACCTTCTTAAAGTCATTTGTACAACTCAGTTTTGATCTTGTACAAAACGGTATGAGCATTCAAATCTCACAAGACTATTCATCAATGGTAAACTTTGCCCGATGCAAAGTATTGGGTGCAAACGTACTCAGAGGACCAAATCAAGCTCCTTGGGATGGTCGTTTAGAGTATGACTATCAACTATGGATCGATAGCGATATCGTATTCAACAGTGATAAATTCTGGCAACTTTGCGATCTCGCAATCTCAGAGGATGGCACAGAACGTGAGATTGTCGCTGGTTGGTATGCAACTGAAGACGGTCGTACAACATCTGTTGCTCATTGGTTAGAAGAAGAAGAGTTCCGCCAGAATGGTGGAGTCATGAATCATGAGACCGTTGAAAGCATCAGTAAGCGCCGTAAACCATTTACAGTAGACTACACCGGATTCGGTTGGGTAATGATTAAAAAGGGAGTCTTCGAGAACCTCGAATATCCTTGGTTTGCACCTAAGATGCAAGTCTTTGAGTCTGGTAGCGTCCAGGACATGTGTGGGGAAGATGTCTCATTCTGTCTTGATGCAAAAGAAAAAGGATTTGAAATCTGGTGCGATCCTCGTATTAGAGTTGGTCACGAAAAAATTAGAGTTATCTGATGAATAAATTTAATGTTCTATACAAAGGGAGAAAGATTTATATAGATCTTTCTTATGAAGATTGTATAGAAATTATGGACGATCTTTCTCAAAAATTTTATGAAGGGGAAGACATTGATCCAAATCAAATTATCCTAGAACCTATTGGAGATTAATTATGGCACAAGTTAAAAAATCATTGTTAGGTCTTGTATTCCTTGAATCACATCCAAAGAACACAAGGCAGGGTCAGGGAAAAAATACAAAATATGCAGCGACGAGTCGTAATAAAGCTCGTAAAAAATACCGAGGACAAGGTAAATAATCTTTTGAGTGCTTAAGTAAAAATAAGCACTCTTTTTTTTACTCGGGATAGTAACCCCGTAAAAAGTTCTGATTTGTAGTAAATCCGGTAAAACAAATGTCAAAATCAACTGATCGAGACACTCAGTACATGTATGAAATATGGGGAACAAATAAATTATCAACGGACTATGGTTGTTTTCAGAAGAAGGCAATGTTACGTGAAATTAATCATGATGAAATAGTTCCAAAAAAACATAACTTTGAAGTACAAAATGAAGTACACAAAAAGATCCGCAATGATGATGATTGGGAATATGGTACATAACCTATTCCACTTAGAGAATGGACATAAATATTAATACATTTTTAGTTTTGATCTAAATGCCAATAGAGCGAGTAAGTAAAGGTTTCAAAGATGTGAGTATGACTTTTAAAGTCAATCCATTAAACATGGATTTAAATATTCTCAAGAATGAAAATGCAATTGCTCGCTCAGTAAGAAATTTAGTACTAACTAGAAGAGGAGAAAGATTTTTTAATGGATCATTAGGTAGCGGTGTCTCAGAATTGTTATTTGATATGATAGATGAAATAACCGCAATGAGAATAAAGAGTGAGATTGAAGATGTTATTAACACTTATGAACCAAGAGTGAATCTAATATCTGTCGATGTCATTCCTGATTATGAAGAAAATAGTTACAATATTATAATCAGATATAAAATAGTCGGAATAAATGCAACTCCTCAAGAATTAAGTTTTGTATTACTACCAACAAGATAAATGCCCTTAGTAAATTTCACAAATCTTGATTTCGATCAAATCAAAGATTCTATCAAAGATTATATAAAATCCAACTCAAATTTCACTGATTATGATTTTGAAGGGTCTAATTTATCTGTAATTATTGATGTACTGGCATATAATACGTACATCAACTCATATAATGCCAATATGGTGACCAATGAGGTCTTCATAGACAGTGCTACACTCAGAGAAAATGTAGTTTCATTGGCACGAAATATTGGTTATGTACCAAGATCGAAGAAATGTTCTGTAGCGACAATATCATTTTCTGTAGATACATCTTCATTTACAACCAACCCTCTTAGTCTCACATTAAAAAAAGGATTGGTTGCATTAACAGGAAATACAAATCAATCTCTATCTTTTTCAATTCCAGAAGATATTACGGTTCCGGTAATTGATAATATTGCATCATTTGACAATATAAAAATATTCGAAGGAACTTATGTTGAAAAAACTTTTACAGTTAACACTGGAGATTTAAATCAAAGGTTTATATTAGATAATGCTGGAATAGACCTACCAACATTATTTGTTAGTGTAAAAGACACTGAAAAATCAACAATAACAAAAAGATTCAATCTTGCAGAAAGTATTTTCAACGTTGATAGTACTAAAAAAGTATTTTTTGTGCAAGAGGTTGAGGATGAAAGGTATGAATTAATTTTTGGTGACGGTATTTTTGGAGAAAAATTAAACAATCTGAATTACATTACATGCACCTATATCATAACAAATGGTGAAGACGGTAATGGTATTTCCGATTTTTCGTTCAGTGGGAGAATAGTCGATAATAATAATACAGTAGTAACCGATGGTATATCATTAATCATTACGGATGAATTATCCTATGGTGGATCAGAAATAGAATCTGTAGAGTCAATTAAAAAATATTCAACTAAATGGTATGCTGCACAAAACCGAGCAGTGACATCCATAGACTATGAATCAATAATACCAAAAATATATCCAGAAGTACAATCTATAAGTGTTTATGGTGGAGAAGAACTAGATCCTCCACAATATGGTCGCGTCTTTATTGCGATGAAACCTATATTTGGTGATTATGTCCCAAATTCAATAAAAGATAATATCATAAAAGAACTTAGAAGTTATACCATAGCAGGAATAGTCCCTGAAATAGTTGATCTGAAGTATCTGTATATAGAAGTTGATTCAATTGTTTATTACAATAAGCAATTATCTCCGGGAGAGAATTTATTAAAAACAACTATATTTGATAATATTAAAAAATATGCAAAATCTGATGAATTGAATCGTTACGGTTCAAAATTCAAGTATAGTAAATTTTTACATTTAATAGACAATACTCACCAATCCATAACTTCAAATATTACAAGGATCTCAATTAGGAGAGATCTTACTGTGAAAGTAAATAGATTTGCTGAATATGAAATTTGTTTTGGCAATTCTTTTCATGTTAAAGATAGGAAAGGATTCAACATAAAATCTTCTGGTTTTTATGTTAATGATATTAATGATGTCGTATATATCGGAGATCTACCAGATGACGATTTACTTAATGGGGATGTATTTTTATTCTCTTATGATGTTAATACAAATACAGTAACCAAAAAGAGAACTATTGGAAGAATTAATTATGAAAAAGGTGAAATAAATATATCAGCAATAAACATATTCTCAACTCTGAAATCTAAAAATGGGAGACAAATCATAGAAATATCTGCCATACCAAAATCAAATGATATTATTGGACTGCAAGATATATATTTAAATTTAAGTGTAAATAGTATTAATGTTGACATGATTTCTGATACGATTTCATCTGGCGTGGATATTTCGGGAAGTCAGCATATATCATCATCTAGTTACAGTAACGGTTTACTTATAAGACAATAACATGACAGTAGATAGAGTAAAAGTCAGTTTAATAGTTGAAAATCAACTTCCAGAATTTATTAAAACAGAATTCCCTCTGGTATCAGAATTCTTGAAGGAATACTATTATTCTACAGATAGTCAATCTCTATCAAGCGATCTTTTAGTAAATATTGATAAGTATATAAAACTTGATTTCTTATCTAATGTACCAGAATCTGCAACACTAGATTCTAATGTCACAATATTTGATGATAGTATACCTGTAGTATCAACATCTGGATTTCCTGAAAAGTATGGTCTAATTAAAATTAATGATGAAATTATACTATACAAATCAAAAACAGAGACACAATTTAAAGAATGTGTTAGAGGATTTAGTGGTTTAGTAGAAGAAACTGGAAATTTAAATGACGACTTAATATTCCAAAAATCTTTTTCAAGTGACCATGTGATAAATTCTAAAGTTATTAATGTTAGTGGACTATGCTTTAAAATATTTCTAGAAAAAATAAAATCTCTTATTTCTCCAGGATTTGAAAATAGAGATTTAAATGTCGATGTAAATGAAAATCTTTTCATTAAACAGTCTATAGATTTTTATTCTTCAAAAGGATCTGATGAATCATTTAAAATATTATTCAAGGCTTTATATGGTGATGACGTTAAGATAATAAAACCTAGAGATTATATTTTAGAACCTTCATCATCAAAATATAGAGTAACAAAGGATCTTATTGTAGAAATTCTTGAAGGAAATATTTTTGATTTGAAGAATCGAACAATATTTCAGGATGAAGATACAAATAATGAATTTACTTTTGCATCTGCTCCAGTAAGTGATGTTCAGATAATGGAGCAGGGTAACGACAACTATTATATACTAAAGTTAGATTATGATTTTGATAAAGATATTGAAGTTAGTGGTGGAAGTTTACTAGGAGAATTTTCTATACATCCTAAAACTAAAATAATAGAATCGATAAGCAAAGATTCTTCAACGTTGACTGTTGTATCAACCTTAGGGTTTCCAGAGTCTGGGGAACTGATCTATAAGTCTTTAGAAACAAATCAGGATGTTATTGTTAAGTATTCATCTAAAAACTATAATCAATTTTTAGATTGTATTGGAATAGATGATAATCTTGATGAAAGTGCAGAATTAAGAATAAATTCGTATGCATATGGTTATTCAAATATAGAAACACAAGAACAAATAAAATTTAGAATATCTTCAATATCTTCCGATATTAAAATTTCTAATTTAAATACTTTATATGAAGTTGGTGATGAGATAAAAATAGAATCGTTAGGTAAAATTATTGAAGATGATCCAAGGGATGCAAATCTATTTTATAATCATAGAATATCTTATGATATATCAGATATTGAAGTTTTAAGTACTTCATTTAGAATAACAACAGTAGATGAAAATAATATAACTCAGTATGATAGTATAACACTATTGTTTACGAATAATAGAGAATATAAATTAAATGTAACTAAAATTGAAAGCAAAACTACGTTTTTAACTCAATTAAATTCTTCATTAATTTCTCCTATAAACAATAAAGAATTTCTTTATATAAAAACAAATATTAAAAGACTAAATGCTATAAACTATCCAGGTTCTTCATCTAATATTACGGCAATACAAGATACTTTTTATGATGATGAAAATAATTTGTATATCTCATCAACATCACTACCAATTTACCCAACAAATGTAAAAAATATTGAATTCACATTATCAGGAACATTTTTTAGTGATATAATTACTATATCAAATCACGGATTTTTAACTGGAGATTATGTTCAGTATATAAAGGGTGAAGGTGAAAATAATGTTTTAAGTTTTCCCCCAGGATTCTATTATGTAAAGGTATTAGATTCTAATGGAATACAACTCTCTAATAGTAGAGCAAACTTGTATGCTCAAAAATATGTAAAAATAAATTCTTCAGAATCATCTTACGAAACTGGAGATTCTGTAACTGGAATTACTACAGTAACAGGTCAAATATTTGATAATAAATTAGTTCTTAAAAAATTTGCCAATTCTACATTATCTACCCAAAAATTAATAAGAAGAATAACTGATCAAATTGATAGTCCCTCTTACGAAATTCCTGTAGGAAATAATATTGGAATTTTAAATGACGGTGTTGAGGTTTCGCATTATAAATCCCAGGATTCTATTTTTTATGGATCAATAGATAAAATAGAAGTTTTGTCTGGTGGAGAAGGATACGATGTAATTAATCCACCACAATTACTAATACGAGATGTAGTAGGCACTGGTGCAACTGGTTTTTGTGAGGTGGAGGGAAGACTAGAAAAGATTAATATAATAGATTCAGGTTTTGATTTTTATGTAAAACCTGAAGTAAAAATTACAGGTGGTAATGGAAGTGGTGCTTCTGCCGTTATCAATCTTTCGGTAGTAGAAAATATATTGACATTTAATTCTTCAAGTAACATAAATGTTAAACTTCAGGATAATATAATTGCATTTTCAACATATCATAGATTTTTAGATGGTGAAAAAGTAATATATGATACTCAAACACAACCAGCAATAGTAGGACTAACAACAGACAAAATTTATTATGTATCCGTAATAGATTATTATTCAATAAAATTACATAATACTTATTCCGATAGTTTGTTAAAAACTAATGTTGTTGGAATAACATCTTATGGTCAGGGTCTCCATAGAATAAAATCTTTTTCTAATAAAAATACTATAGGATCTATAACAATAACAAATAAAGGAAGTGGATATAAATCAAAAAGAATATTAGTTAACTTTGAAAATGTTAACGTTGCAAATAATAGTTTTTATGCTAAAAATCACAATTATAAGGACAAAGAAATAGTTATTTTTACGCCTGGAGGATCTTCTATAGGAGGATTGACTAGTGGTGAAAAATATTATGTCAAAGTTTTGGATGATGATAACTTTAGATTAGTTAGTATTGGAAATACTACTTTAGGTAAAGAATATTATTACAATTTAAAAGAATATATCGAAATAACCTCAAAAGGTTCTGGAAATCACCGATTTGATTATGAGCCAATAGAAATTGAAATAACCGGAATTTCTTCAAAAACGAGAAAACCAGAACTCCAACCTATTTTTAGGGGTGAAATCAAAAACATCTTTATCTCTAATGGAGGAAATCTATACGGAGTAAATGACATAATTAATTACAACAGACAACCATCCATCGAGGTAATTGCAGGTTCTGATGCAGATTTAGAACCACTTATACTGGATGGAAAAATTCAAAATGTATTGATAAAAAATTCTGGACAAAATTATTATTCTCCACCAGATTTAATTGTTATTGGAGACGGAGTTGGTTGTATTCTTACTCCTAAAGTAAAAAATGGAAGAATAGATTCTGTTGTAGTCAACAATACTGGCATTGGTTACAGTAAAAATAAAACTTATATAGTTGTAAAACCAAATGGAAGTGGATCTTCATTTAAAGCAAAAGTGCAAGAATGGAGAATAAATGAAGTTGAAAGACTAATATATCAAGGTTTGATTGTAAGTGATGATGGTTATATAAAAAGCGGTAGATATGGACTTCAATACAATTACCTATATTCCCCAAGAGAATTAAGAAAAATATCTTTCGCTAAAAAATTCATTGCAGGAAAATTAAATTATAAGGAAGATTTATCACTAAATTCTGATGGAATTGAAATAGATTCGGATAGACACTCTCCAATACTAGGTTATGCATACGATGGTAATCCAATATATGGACCTTATGGATTTAAAAATCCTGATGGAACTGGTGGCATAAAATCGTTAAAGTCTGGATATAAGCAAGTAAGTGTCTATGAAAATAATAGACCTTCAGGATTTCCTGGTGGATTTTTTATTAGTGATTATTATTATAATGGAGATGGTGATTTAGATCAACATAATGGAAGATTTTGTGTTACTCCAGAATATCCTAATGGAGTATATGCATATTTCATGACAATTAATGAAACACCAGAAAGCAACTCCCAATCACAATTTAATAAATTTAAAAAACCAGTATTCCCTTACATCATAGGAGAAAGTTATAAAAATACTCCGGACCAATTTAATTTTGATTATGAATCCGATCAATCAGTTTTTGATCCAATATCGAATAATTTAATAAAAAATACAAAAAATTATGGATTTTTCAAGAATAATACTTTCTATGACTATATTAAAGATCCACGAAAATCTGTGAATGAGCAGTTGGGAATTGTAAATTCATCAGATTTTGGTGAGATTATTGATTTTAATATTCTAGATGCTGGAGAAAACTATAAGTGTGGAGATAAAATATTAATATCAATAGAAAATGATAAAGATCCAGTAGAAAGTATTGAAATAAATTCAATAACTGGTAAAGAAGTAAATAATATACTGTATATTAATACAACTTTTGATAATATACAGTTATATCCTTTAACTAGAAAGAGTTTTGTAGGATTTTCATCTGTTCCTATAGAATTAGGATACAACAAAAATTTCAATTTTGTTGGACTATCGGAAGAGTTAAAAAATTCTATAGGGAATAAAACAATTTTTCCAGTTAATACAAAATCTTCCATACTCATTCTCCAATCTAATTTACAAACATCACTTGTTACTGGTGATATTGCATATATTAAAGTTGCTGGAGATTTATCTTTCCCCAATTTATCAGTAGATGATATTTTAAAAATAGGTATAGAAAAGATTAAAGTATTAGATATTGATAGGAATAAATCTATACTAAAAATACAAAGATCATATGATGGAACTGTTGGAGTTTCTCACACAATTTCTTCCGTAATAGAGGAAATTCCAAGAAAATTTACCGTTGATTTCGGTATAGATTATACTACACCAACCAGGTTAAACTATAACATATATTTTAATCCCGAAGAAAGTGTCTCTACTGGATTAGTTTCTGGAGTTGGTATTGGAAATACATTAAATTTACCAAATGTTTCTGTTGGAACTACACAAATATTTGTTCCCACAAAAACAATATACTTAAAAAATCATACTCTTGAAACTGGGGATAAACTAATTTATAGTCCTAATGGTAGTGGTGATCCAATTTCTATTTCTATAGATGGAACTAATTCTTTTGATCTTAATGATAATGATATATTATATGCAGTAAAATTGACTGATAATTTTATTGGTTTATCTACAGTAAAACTCTCTGTGGGTTCCGGAGGAACTTATATAGCACTTGAAAATCCCTCATCTATTGCAGATACTGTTTATTTTTCTACTGTTGGGACAGGAAATAATCACAAATTTACAACATCATTTGATGATATATTAACTATATCATTATCAAAAAGTGAATTAAAAGTAACTACAGAAGAAAATCATGAATTAAGTGTTGGGGATAAAATAAATCTCAATGTAATTTCTACTGGTAGCACAACCAATAAAGTTGTATATAATGATTCAAACAGAAGATTAATTTTAAATCCAGTAACATTTAATACTGGAGATGTGAATATAACAACCAATACAATTAACATAACAGATCATAATTTTATTACTGGCGATAAAGTTATTTGTAAAACTAATGTTCCAATAAAAGGAACAAGTTCTGATTCAATATATTATGTAATTTCTGTAGATAAAGATAAGATATCTTTATCTGAAAAGTATAATGAATCTATTTCAACTACTAAAACTCCAATAGATTTCATTTCCACATTTAGTGGTTATATTGGAAAAATAAATCCAAAATTAGAAATTTATAAGAATTCTAAAGTAGTATTTGATTTATCAGATACTTCACTTTCAAGCAATTATTTTGGAACAATCATAAGTGCATTTGAATTTAAATTATTCTCAGATTTAGAGAATAACATA
>Ga0213867_1001400_pt1 | contig 10754 bp, 14 predicted proteins | sample PICome_12_FD_160120 | JGI IMG/M metagenome (GOLD analysis project Ga0213867, IMG submission 160120) | Coastal seawater microbial communities near Pivers Island, North Carolina, United States - PICO540 | ecosystem: Environmental > Aquatic > Marine > Coastal | place: USA: North Carolina... | reverse complement strand
GGAATCAACAGGAATCTCGCTAGGTGCTAAAGAAGTAGTTACCGAAGCGAAAAAAGATTCAAAAGTAAAAGAAGCAGCAAAACCAGACTTTCTTGATATGGACAAAGATGGCGACAAGAAAGAACCTATGAAGAAGGCTGCTAAAGATGCTAAGAAAAAGAAAGAACCTGTAAAAGAAGCAGAACAAATTATCAAAGCAGAAAAGAAAGCAAAAATGCCTAGCAAGAAAAGCATCTTAATGATGTGCAGCAAAGGCATGAGTGTGAAAGAAATGTGCGAAGCACATCCAGACTGCGATCAAAAGAAACTAAAAGAAATGTGCGAAGCATGCATGGAAGAATACAAAAAGAAAAAAGACGAATCAGTTAGTTTTGTAGACATGGATGGTGAAATTGTAGAAGCACAATCTGCAAAACAAAAAGCAGCATTCAAAAAAATGTTAGACAAAAAGAAAGGTAAAACTTCAGACGATAAAGAAATGGACGAAGGTGCCTATGGCAAGAAAAAGAAAACAGTTAAAGAATCTGTTGAAACTAAAATGTCATTTGTCGACATGTATAAAATGGTTAAAGAGAGTGGCGGACAACAAGCAATCGACCCAATGGACGATGTTCTTTGGAATTGGGCTAATAGAGTCGCTGTAACAAAAGTAGAAGAAACAAACAAGCAAGAAATTTTTGCTGCTATGCTATATGAAAGAAACGGCGGACGTTTTGAAATGTATGACGTTGTGGAAAAAGGCTTAACAGAAGGCAAGGACTGTAATTGCGGTCCAGACTGTGCTTGTAAAGGCAACTGCGGTGACGACTGCAACTGCGGTCCAGACTGCTAACAAAAAGAATTTAAATATAGACTAAAGCCGGTATTCAACTGCCGGCTTTTTTTATGACTTAAATACCTGTATGTTAACAGATTTAAATCAGGCTTTAAATGTAATTGGCAACGCTGAAAGTATATTTTCAAAAACTAACGGACACATTATTGATAGTCTTCCTACTGTAAGATTTAATCGAGCAGGTATAATTGATAAAGAATCTCAAGGAAGTCGTTGGGATTTTTTGGCTTCAAGCGAAGTGAACACTTTTGAAAAATACAATGCTGAAACACCAAAATTCCATACTTTAATATTCACTCCTACCAAGAAGGAATTAGAATATAAAATAAGAAAAGCAAAATTTAAAGCAAAAAGAATAATGTTACCTTTATTCCAATCACAATGGTTAGAAAATAATCTTGATGCTCCACCATCTACAGGATTACAGGTTTTGTATTATCTAAGTGAAATGAATAATAAACAAGTTAATATTTTTGGTTTTGATTTTAAAGAAACTAGAACATTCTACGAAACCAGAAACAAAGGACAACACGACTACAATAAAGAAAAAACATTTATATTAAATTTAGTTGATAAAAATGGTTGGAAAATTTATAGGTAAGTGTTGACACACAACTCTAAATAGTGTATAATAACAAGCTCAAACCAGGAGAATAATATGTCAAAAAGTTACGGACCAGAAGAAAAAGCAAAATTAGAAAGACTAATTAGCGAAGGTTCAACTGTACTACGTGAAGTAGAAGATTTGAACGAAGGCCTTAAAGATACTGTAAAAGCAGTAGCAGAAGAACTACAAATTAAACCAAGCACAATTAATAAAGCAATTAAAATCGCACACAAAGGTGATTGGGCCAAGCATGAAGAAGAATGGAGTGATATCGAAGGTATTTTAGGTATTACTAAAAATCTTCCGGATGATGTATCCGGTCCACGTGTGGATGACGAGTAATTGGAAAAGATAAAAAACTTTTGGATTAATTCCTATCAAAGCGATAAAATTGCTTTTGGTTTTGAATTAATAAGTTTTATCTTTACAGTAGGTGCAAGTATGACTCTTGCTCTTACTGCTAGGGATCCGAATATGCTTATAGTGTATCCAGGATTCTTTGTAGGTAGTATTACTCAATGCTATGCATCATTACGTAGAGGTGCTGCTTGGGTAACACTATTAACTTTCTACTTTGCATGTGTTAACGTATTTGGATATGGTATAGCAGCAGGGTGGTGGTAAAAATAACTTGACAACACAATAAACTTGTGTTATTATTATAACAATGTCTAAACAAAGAAAGAGAACTAAAAAAGTGCAATACAAAGATGAATCTCAATATGATCCTAAAAGACATGTAAAGACTAAAGGTGGTTTAGGATTTGGAATGAAAAAAGGTATTAAGGATTTAGATTACGAAAATAGTGGTGTTAATCTAGCATCAGTGTTTGGTTGGGAAGTTCCTGAACATCTTATGCATATTAAACAAGTGATTGATAAGCGTAATGGGTAATACACTTATAGTTTCAAATCATATAGGACCAGGCGGTGAACCTGCTGATAGAATATATGGTAACATGAATGGCAATGTAAGATTAGTCAATGCTGATTACTCCGACTACAAAGGTACCATAAAGAAAAAGCGTATCTTTAAAAAGTCTGCAATTGATGGTAGTAATATTACAACACACATTTATGTAACCGATGATGGACGTTATTTTGATAACGGTGGTATGCCTATTCTTAAACCAGATAATATTGAAGAGGAAGAAGATGACAGCACAGGTGAGTAAACCATATCAACCATTAGCATGGGCCGGTACTACAGTTCTACTTACTGCGGCAATGCTTATTAGTTTATTTCCAAACGAAGTTTACGGAGTGTACGGTTTCTTCTTTGCTAGTTGTATTTGGACAATTGTTGGTATACTGTGGAAAGAGAAAAGTTTAATTGTACTTAATGGAGTGTTGTCTCTAATTTATACTTACGGAGTCACAAAACATTTTTATACTGTTATCACAGGATAAGTATTAATGAAGAAGGTATTGTCCGCCACAAAAGGACTTAATTGGTATTTGTCAGCCGCAAATGACATGTAAGGAGAAAAAATGAGTTACGTAGATGCATTCTATGATCGAAATGAAGATACTATTAGAGTCGTAGAAAGAAAAAATAACAAAAGACATTTTACAGAATATTCCCCAAGACACGTATTTTACTATAAAGACCCAAGAGGCAAACACCAATCTATTTACGGTGAGCAGTTACAACGTGTTACTGCAAAAAATATAAAAGAACTTCGTAAAGAACTTGCAATTCATTCTAATAAAAAATTATATGAAAGCGATATAAATCCAATTTATCGATGTTTAGAAGACAACTATTTAAATGTTGATGCTCCTAAACTAAATGTAGCGTTTTGGGATATTGAGGTCGACTTTGATCCAGAGCGTGGATATGCTTCTCCAGAAGATGCATTTATGCCTATTACGTCAATTGCTGTACACTTACAGTGGATGGATGAACTAATTTGTTTAGCCATTCCGCCTAAAACACTTTCAATGGCAGAAGCACAAAAAGCAATCGAAGGTATTCCTAACACAATACTTTATGAAAACGAAGCAGATATGCTTGATGCGTTTTTAGATCTTATACAAGATGCTGACGTACTAAGTGGTTGGAACAGTGAAGGTTATGATATGCCTTACACTGTTAACCGTATTATAAAAGTTTTAAGTGCAGATGATACTAGACGTTTGTGTTTATGGGATCAAAAGCCTAAGAAAAGAACATATGAAAAGTTTGGTAAAGAATCTCAAACATATGACCTAATTGGTCGTGTACATGTAGATAGTTTAGAACTATATAGAAAATACAACTATGAAGAAAGACATACATATCGACTAGATGCTATTGGTGAACTAGAAGTAGGCGAAAAGAAAACTGTTTATGAAGGTAGTCTAGATGCTCTTTACAATAATGACTTTAGAACATTTATTGAATACAATAGACAAGATACTGCACTACTTGATAAACTTGATAAGAAACTAAAGTTTATTGATCTTGCAAATACTATTGCACATGAAAATACTGTGCTTATACAAACAACAATGGGTGCTGTTGCTGTTACAGAACAAGGTATTATTAACGAAGCACATAGACGTGGAATGATTGTTCCGAACAGAGTGAAACGTGAGCCAGGTAGTGAGCCAGCGGCAGGTGCTTATGTTGCATATCCTAAGAAAGGCATTCATGAATGGATTGGTAGTGTTGACTTGAATTCACTATACCCGTCTGTTATTAGAGCATTAAATATGGGTCCAGAAACTGTAGTAGGACAATTACGCCAAGAAGGTACTAAAGCACATATTGACGGACAGATGGCAAAGGGCAAATCATTTGCAAGTGCATGGGAAGGAATGTTTGGAAGTGTCGAATATAGTTCTGTTATGGAAAAAGAAATTAGTAGAGAGATTACTATTGACTGGGAGAATGGCGATAGTGACAAACTAAGTGCTGCACAGATATATGATCTTATCTATGAAAGCAACCAACCATGGATGCTAAGTGCGAACGGCACAATCTTTACATATGAAAAGGAAGGTATTATTCCTGGGCTACTTGCACGTTGGTATAAAGAACGTAAAGAAATGCAAGGTAAACAGAAAGAAAGTCAAAATGCAGGAAACAAGATTGAAGAAGAATACTGGGCAAAACGTCAGTTGGTTAAAAAGATTCTACTTAACAGTTTGTATGGTGCTATTCTTAATCCTGGTTGTAGGTTTTTCGACAACAGGATTGGTCAAAGTGTTACACTTACAGGACGAAGCATTACCAAACATATGGCTGCTAAGATCAATGAGATAGTAACAGGAGAATATGATCATACAGGTAAAGCAATTGTTTATGGTGATACTGACTCTACATACTTTAGTGCATACAGCACATTGAAAAAAGATGTTGAAGCAGGTAGTATTCCGTGGACAAAAGACAGTGTTATTGAACTGTATGATACAATTGGTGAAAATGCAAATGCAACATTTCCTAAGTTTATGTCACAAGCATTTCATTGTCCTAAGAAGCGTTCCGAAGTTATCGCGGCTGCTAGAGAGATTGTTGCAAGTAAAGGCTTGTTTATTACAAAGAAACGTTACGCAGTATTGTACTATGACATTGAAGGCTTTAGAACAGATACAGAAGGTAAGCCAGGTAAAATTAAGGCAATGGGGTTAGATCTTAAACGCTCTGATACTCCAGTTGTTATTCAAGACTTTCTAAGCAATGTATTAGAAATGGTACTAGCAGGCAAAGAGAAAGAAGATGTACTAGATTATATCACAGAATTTAGAACAGAGTTTAAAGCACGTCCGGGTTGGGAAAAAGGTTCGCCAAAACGTGCAAACAAAATTACTGAGTATGAAGCAAAAGAAAAGAAAGCAGGCAAAGCAAATATGCCTGGACACGTTCGAGCAAGTATCAATTGGAATACACTTAAACGTATGAACGGTGACAAATACTCTGTAAACATAACAGATGGTGCAAAAGTTATTGTTTGTAAAGTTAAAGACAATCCAATGGCTTACACTAGTGTAGCATATCCGGTAGACGAACTAAGACTTCCGGAATGGTTCAAAGAGTTACCATTCGATGATGCTACTATGGAAAACACAGTCATCGATGAAAAACTTAAAAACTTAATTGGCGTTTTGGAATGGGACATAAGTCAAACACGTAATGATAACAATTTTAACAGTTTGTTTGATTTTGAGTAAAAAAGCACTTGCGTTTTATACAAAACCTAAATATAATGTAAATGTATAGGAGAATTCAATGAAAGACATTTTACAAGATATCGTCAGCCACACACAGAACTTAGGTTTCCTAACAACTGTTAAGGTATCTGGCGAAGAAGATAAGACAGGTATGTTTTCAATGGCTGATGATAGATCAGTTATTATGGAAGCAGAAACACACAATCCGTATCCAGATATGATTGGTACATTTGGTATGCCGCAACTTAATAAGTTGAAATACTTAATTGATGGTACTGAGTATCAAAAGGATGCAAAGATTACTATTACTAGTGCAGAAAGAAATGGTGCTACTATTCCAGTAGGTATTCATTTTGAAAATGCAGATGGTGATTTTAAAAACGACTATCGTTTTATGAACCAAGAAATTATTAACGAAAAGATGAAAACTGTTAAGTTTCGTGGTGTTAACTGGGATGTTGATGTAACTCCAACTTTGCCAGCAGTACAAAGATTTAGTTTCCAAGCAGGTGCTAATCCTGAACATCCAACATTCTTAGCAAAGACTGAAGATAGTAACTTGAAGTTTATTTTTGGTGATGCAAGTACACACGGTGGTGAATTTATTTTTGCTACTGATGTTACTGGTACACTCAATAAAGGGTGGACTTGGCCTGTGGCTAGCATTCTTGCTATCCTTAAAATTGCTGATGTGAACAACACTAAGATGAGTATTTCAAATGAAGGTGCTATTCAAATTACACTAGATAGTGGATTAGCAAATTACAAATATATCATTCCAGCACAGGCGGCCTAAATAATATTATGAAAAAACCAGTCAACCTAACACCATTACAGAAAGACTACGCAGTGTATTTGCCTGCTATTAGTTCTTTCTTCAGCACTTATATTGCTAAACAACGTAAGGAAGAGTTCGTTCCTAAAGAACGTATTCCGCAGGGATTTGATCGCGGTATCGAAGGAATGAACTTTTTAAATGAAGAGGAAGGATACTTTACATACAAATATGGATTGTATTCCGCAGGACACGCACAATTAAATCTTGATAAAACAATGGATCAAGACAGTATGGTGCAAACACGTGATCGTGGCAAAACTATGATACTTGGCGATTCAGGTGGTTATCAGGTTGGTAAAGGTGTTCTTAAATTTGATTGGCTGAACTTTGAAGGTCCGGCTGCTAATAAGGTCAGAGATGATATTCTTAATTGGCTTGAACTTACAGCAGACTGGAGTATGCTACTTGACGTTCCGACTTGGGCATGTGATCATATTCATTCTCCTAAAACAGGACTAAAGAGCTTTGAGGATTGTCTGGATAAGACAAAGTTTAATAACAAGTATTGGTTAGAACGCAGACTAGGCGCAACTAAGTTTCTAAATGTACTACAAGGATCAGACTGGGATACTGCTGAAAGATGGTATGAAGGTGTAAAAGAATTCTCCGATCCTGCTATATGGAAAGACAAGGCTTGCGAAGGTTGGGCAATGGGCGGCGCAAATATGTGCAAAATGCCTATTACACTAAGACGTATAATGACTATGAAATTCGATGGTATGCTAGAAGGCAAAGACTGGATGCACTTCTTAGGCACAGCACAACTTGATTGGTCATGTTATCTTACATCAATACAAAGACAAGTAAGGAAACACATTAATGAGAACTTCACAATCAGTTTCGACTGTGCAAGCCCTTTCATTGCTACAGCACATGGGTTGGTGTATACTAACTCCCAACACACAAGTAAACGTTGGTCAGTTATTATGGATAAAGCCCCTGATAATAAGATGTTGGCCGGACGGAACGATATTCCTTTCCCGTTCGAAAGCGAAATTGGAAGACGTTTGTCGATCGCGGATATTTGCCACTATGCGCCAGGCATGCTAAACAAGATTGGTAAAGAAGGTAAGACTAGTTGGGATAGTTTTGGTTATGCACTTATGATGTCACACAATGTTTATCAACACATTGTTGCAGTACAACGTGCTAATAACTTAACAGATATCGAATTAGCAAAAGAACGCCCAGACTGGAGACGTTGGAGAAAGGTCAAAGAAGCAGACAAAAGTGATGAATATAGTGATTGGGTTCCACGTAACATTTTGTACTTCGATCGTTTCGTCGAAGAACTGTTCGAGCAACCTACTAAAGAGGCAGCGTTTGCAATGATTAAAGAAGCAGACAGTTTCCTTAAAAACTTAGAAGGTGCAAGACTACGTGGTGGTGTTACTAATGAATTTAATAGGATGTTCGTCGAAGTTGACGATGAGGGTAATGAAGAAACTCCTTGGACCGACGATAGAGAAGATGACGAACTAGATAAACTGGAACAGCAACTACAGGAGGCATAATATGGGTGACTATACAAAGCGTTTGCAATGGTTAAAGGAAACACATAAATTCCTAAATAAACAAGTTGATGCTATGGAAAAATCTGGCAACTTCAAAGACGAAGAATTAAGTGAAATGAAAAAGAAACGTTTAAAGTTAAAGGATCAAATTGAAAGCCTAGAAAAGGAACATGCCTAATGAAACGTGACTATGCAGATGGTGTAAAAGAAGATGTTATTTACTTTACAGGCTATGAAGTAGAGAAAACCCCTGCACATGATATGCATACACTGTTTGTAACAGGATGTCAACCATTAGAAGATGTTCTTGCAAAAGCAAAAGAACACACAGTCGAACACATTTACTTAGGTGCCAATCACAGTTTTGTTCCAAAAGAAAGTTGGGACGATCTTGTATATGGATTACTTGACAAAAAATATCTTGTAACACTTGACTATGATGCAAAATATCATGACTGGGTACTTGAATCAGGATATAACGAAAGACATAACTTTATTAGTATGATTAGTGTTAAACTACCATACGTAAACCAACTTAACTACAATGCTTGCATTAAGATTGACGATGCAGACTTTAATCACTCTAATCCAGGTGTATGGGTACAACCTGTACATGAATTACTAGAACGAGATAAATTTACAGATTGGAGTAAGTATGGCGATGATGATATTAAAGACTAACTTGACAACACAACGAAAAGGTAGTATACTATGAGTATAACAGATACAATGATGAAGGAAGCAATGGCAGAAGACAATCACAGACGTATTATGTCTACAGCAAAAAGAATGATTTGGGTAACTTTCCGTAAAGAAGGTATCCACAAGTATCCTGCGGCACTGGAAGATCCAGCACTTGCAACAGGTGATGAATATGATGTTAGTTTCTTGGGATATCCCCACAGACACATATTCCACTTTAAGGTCGGTATCACTGTAACACACAACGACAGAGATATTGAGTTTATTCAATTCAAAAGATGGTTAGAAAAACTGTATGAGGAGAAAACACTTGAACTAGATTATAAGAGTTGTGAAATGATGGCAGACGATTTGTACGAACAAATTATTGCCAAACACCCAGGCCGTGAAGTACACATCGACGTAAGTGAAGATGGAGAAAACGGTGCCCACATTGAGTATGCTAGATAGAGGATTAGAAAAATGGCAATTCAATTCAATCGTAAAGCCTACGATAAGGTTTTTACTGATCTTGAACGATTCAAAGACTTTTGTCGCTTCAATAGTGACAACCGCGGTAACTTTTATCCTTTCAATGAAAAGGATCTCTACAATAACAGCAGTTATGTTTGGAGAGCATTTACTAAAAGTAACCGCAAATATAAAAATAAGAGGAGTAAGCACTGATGAAAATATGGCTAGTTGATCTAGAAGCAGTTGAAACACGTTATACTAAACAGTGGAAAACTAAATTTCCTAAACTGCTAGAAGCTCACGGCCATACAGTGCAAGTAGTTAATGGTGGGGATACGCCGCAGGCCACAACGCCTGGGGCGTTCCTCAACTTTGGTGGAACAAATGTTTATAAATCAAATCAACTACAACAAATTGCAGAAGCATTTTGCAAAGGAGAAGTAAAGGATGGGGATTATTTCCTATATACAGATGCTTGGAACCCGTCTGTTATACAACTTAAATACATGGCTGAGCTACTTAATGTTAAGATCAGAATCGGTGGCTTATGGCATGCTGGCAGTTACGATCCTGCTGATTTTCTTGGTAGGTTAATTGGCAACAAACCTTGGGTACGTCATGCTGAAGAAAGTATGTTTGAATGTTATGATCACAACTATTTTGCTAGTCAGTTTCACATTGATTTGTTTTTAAAATCATTTCCAATGGTGGATATAGATAAAATTATACGTACAGGCTGGCCTTTTGAATATATGGAAGATACACTTACAATGTATAAAGGAATGCCTAAAAAGGATACTATATTATTTCCACACAGACTTGCTCCTGAAAAACAACTATCGATATTCCAAGACTTGAAAGAATCATTACCACAATATAACTTTGTTGTTTGTCAAGAACGAGAACTTTCAAAGAACGAATATCACAACTTACTAGGAGAAGCAAAACTTGTGTTTAGTGCTAACTTACAAGAAACACTAGGTATAAGTTGGTATGAGGGTGCAATTGTTGGTGCACTTCCTATGGTTCCGGATAGATTAAGTTATTCGGAAATGGCATTACCTAAGTTTAAATATCCAAGTGAATGGACACAAGACTTAGATAGTTACAAAAAACATAAACAAAAAGTAATGAATCTTATTACAGATTATATGGAAAATTATAAAAACTATCTTCCAGACCTAAATAAACAAGTAACCAAACTAAATGGAGATTATTTTAGTTGCAAAGGTTTGCTTGACGTGTTACATTAATAATATGCGCAATCCACTGCGTCAACATCGGAGATTAAATTGAAGAAATACGAAGAAATAGCAAAACGCTTACAAGACACAAAAACTAGATATTGGGCAGGTGACAATATCAGTGACTTTATTTTTGAAGGCGAAAAAGAACAACTTATCAACGAAGCCACTGAAAAGTTTGAAAGTGTACTAGATGCACTTGTAATTGACAGACATAACGATCCAAACAGTATGGGAACTGGTAGACGTCTTGCAAAGATGTATATCAATGAACTAATGGCAGGACGTTATGATCCTATTCCTAGTGCGACAGCATTTCCAAATGACAGTGCTTCACGTTATGAAGGTATGCTAGTAGTACGTTCAGAACTTACAAGTATGTGTTCACATCATCATCAGATTGTAA
>Ga0213867_1001399_pt1 | contig 10756 bp, 13 predicted proteins | sample PICome_12_FD_160120 | JGI IMG/M metagenome (GOLD analysis project Ga0213867, IMG submission 160120) | Coastal seawater microbial communities near Pivers Island, North Carolina, United States - PICO540 | ecosystem: Environmental > Aquatic > Marine > Coastal | place: USA: North Carolina... | reverse complement strand
GAACTGCTCACGTGGGTAATGTTGAAGCAAGCGGTTCAGCAGGTGTAAGTGCTGGCGCACAAGTTGGTGTGTCAGGATCTGCTCACGCAACATACGAAGACAATACTCTATCACTAGGCATTGACGGTAAAGCAGCAGTGTTGATTGGTTTAGATGCTGATGTTGATTTAAACATTGACATGAATCCAATTATTGATGGTGCAAATGCTATCTTAGATGCAGGCGGTACAATTGACCAAGCAACAGACTATGTGACTGGACAACTTGACCAAGCACAAGACGAAGCAATTAAAGTTGCCAACTATGGTCTAAGCGTAGCACAGGAAGCACAAGCAGGCGCTCAAAAGGCATTGAACGGTGCATCTGATGCAGTTAAGCAAACTGAACATGCTGTAAATGATGCAACAAATGCTGTGTCAAATGCAGCACAGTCTGTAGCACACTGGGGACAAGATGCTGCACATTGGACGCAACAAGCACTGTCAGCACAGAGCATGGTTAATGCGGCTAATCAGACTATCAATGCATGTAACTCAGCAATTAAGCAGTGTGACAATGCTATTAAGTCAGCAGACAAAGCAATCACAGATGCTGCAAATGCAGCCGCTAAAGCAGCACAAGACGCTGCAAATGCAACAGCAAACGCAGCTAAGAGTGCAGGTAGAACAATTAAAAGATGGTTCTCAGATGTACGGTTAAAAGAGAATGTAGAGTTTGCAGGCGTAGTTGCAGGACTTAACATTTACACATACAACTATGTATGGAGCAACGAACAGCACACAGGTGTAATGGCACAAGAGTTATTAGATACTGAATATGCTGATGCAGTGAGTGTACACGAGTCAGGCTATTACCAAGTAGACTACAGCAAGTTACCTAAGGTACACTAATGGATGCAGATACAGCAAGAGTAGGTGTAGAATTTATCTACAATATGCGAGCACACTGGAGTGACGTATTAATTACTACAGTGTGGGCTCTTGTTGTTTATGCTTCTGTACTTTGGATAAAGAAAAAACTTGACAAATAATTGAACTCCTGCTATACTGTATAGACAGTAACAAAATAGCAGGAGTTTTTTTATGACTATGCATCTAGTAGGTCCTTATATGACCACTACAAACTACAAGAAGCGTAAGCCTAAGAAACTAACACAAAATCAACAACAGAAACTAGAACAAGAGTGGAGATCTTATAACAAGCGTATGAGGCAAACACATTGTCATTCTTCTCAATTTGACACACTTGAAGAGTATATAGCATACACTCGCGGTCAACACAAAACAAAACAAAAACCTAAAGACCGTTCTTCTTATCAACCACATACAAATCCTATGTATCGTTCTACAGCACATATTCCTAGTCATGGAGATGGTGTAGGTGTAGCAACTAAAAAAGAAAGTCAAAAATATACAGGTGACTTGATTGTAGGTATTGCTACAATGCACAAATCAAATGCTGTGCCAGTAATGCGCGGCACAAACGAAGCAAAAGATATCGCAAAAATGCGTAGGTAACCAAGAGGCACAACCAAATGAAATTTTATATAATGGCAGCAATCATGCTAATGTTCGCATCAGCAGCAGATTCTCAAGAATTATTTACAAAAGAAGCTCACCCAGAAGAATATTGTCTTGCACTCAACATTTATCACGAAGCAAGAGGATCTAACTTTGCAGATCAAGCAGCAGTTGCTGATGTGGTGCTTAATCGTGTAGACGATACACGCTATCCAAATTCAGTTTGCAACGTAGTATATGACGGACGACACAAGCCTAGTTGGAAAACAGGTGAACCTGTGCCTATCCGCAATCAATGTCAATTTAGTTGGTATTGTGATGGCAAGTCAGACGATCCAAAAGACACAGATGCTTGGCGCTCTGCACAACAAACTGCATACATGATGATGGCTTATAATGATTTTCGTGGCATAACAGAAGGTGCTACACACTATCATGCTAATTATGTAACACCTAGTTGGGCAAGAGGCTTTCAACTTATTGGTCGCATAGGAGATCATATATATTATCGTTGGAATGATTAAGTTACAGTTTTATTCGGAGATCATATGGGGTTAAATATATAACTATGTTTTTAGGTATACTAACTTTAATCACAGCATTATCAATCAGTGCTGTAGCAATATATTATTCTGTTGCTGGCCTTGTTGCTATATTTGCGGCGGCAGCATTGCCTATTATGATTATGGGAGGTGTACTAGAAGTATCCAAACTTGTTACAGCAGTATGGTTACACAGATACTGGAAACAAGCAACTTGGTGGTTAAAAACTTATCTTACAATTGCAGTGCTTGTTCTTATGTTTATTACAAGCATGGGTATCTTTGGTTTCCTGTCTAAGGCACACATCGAACAGACTAGCGCAAGTCAAGAAAGCGTAGCACAAGTAGAAAGACTAACTACAGAAATCGCACGTCAAGAAGGAATTGTAGTAAGAGCACAAGACCGTATACAAGATTTACAGTCAAACGGTATAGGTGCAGATGCAAACATACAATCACAAATTGACAAAGAACAAGAACGTATTGATCGTGCTTTTGATCGCATACAGCCTGCCATTGAACAACAAAACCAAATTATTGCAGACGCAAGAGCAAGTGATGCAACTCGTACAAAGCCATATGAAGATCAACTGGCAAGTTTAGATGCAGAGCTTGCGAGGCTTGACCAGCAAGCAAGGGAATACGAAGAACGCATTAGTGCATTAGGCGTAGACAATAGTGCAGTTGAGCCTTTGCTTGCACAAATTGCACAAATAGAAGATACTATTGTAAAGGTACAAGGACAAATTGCAAGCGGAGAACGCGAACAAGTACAGCAGGCACAAAGAACAATAGGAGCAAATGCTGACGGCTCAGTAGGCCCAAGAACTAGAGCGGCTGTGAACGAATGGATAGAACAGCAAAGACAACGTGTTTCTGCAATTAATGTGCAGATAAGCGAATTGCGCCAAACAGCACAAGACACAGTTGCGCAAGAACGTGACCGCCTTGGCATGTTAGTACAAAAGATTAGAGGCGAGCAAACAGACTCAGTCAAGCAACGACAGCTGGATATTCTTGCACAAATAGATAATGTGCGAGGCACAGAATCTCCTGCTATACAAACCGCAAGAGACGAAATACAGAGATTGCGTGAAAGTGCAGAATCGCAGGTTGCGCAGTCACAAGCATTAATTGAACGTCTAAGACAACAATTAGCACAAGAAGATAAAGCTGCTGAGATTGAAACAGCAATTGATGAACAGAATTCTCGTATTAGAAATGCTAATACGGAAATTGACACACTCACAGAAGAAAAATATGCTCTAGAAGCAGAGTACCGTAAACTTGAAGCAGAAGTAGGTCCAGTTAAATATTTGGCTGAGTTTGTTTACGGAGAGAAAGCAGACCAAGACCTACTTGAGGAAGCAGTCCGCTGGGTGATATTAGTTATCATCTTTGTGTTTGATCCATTGGCCGTATTACTTTTGATCGCAAGTCAATACACGTTTGAACTACATCGCAAACGTAAAGATGATCAGAAGGAGGGACATCGGCTCGATTGGGCAGAATATGAAAGACTAAGAGCGCAGAAAATCAATGACAACCCTGGTTTTAATATTGACGATCCTACGCCGCCTGCAGAAGAGGAGAAAGTAGATGAAGAATCTCATAGACTTAGTGATGAACAATCAGATAGGGCAAACGAAGACGGAACCAGAGGAGACGACGGAACCAACTCTACAAGCAACACAGCCAACGATTACAGTGGAGAGGCTGAGGGAGATTCTGCCAATGATAGAACCGCAGATAGCGGAGGAATCGATTCCAATGAATTGGCTGAACCCATTACCGAAGAGGGACAGTTAAATGGAACAGTGGTTGAACCTACAAATAGCGATATACAAAATGATGATGTGGAACTGGATGAACGAGATAGAGAAGCCGGCGATGAAGAGTCTATTCTCGAACGGGAGGATTTGGAGGAAGACCAAGGACAAATTCCTGACAGTTCACAGAAGCAAGTGGCCACTGGAATAGATATTCCAGATACAAAAAATGCTATCTTTTATCCAGAAGAAATTGAAGCCAAAAAAAAAGAAAAATTAAAATTATCGGAAGAATCAAAAAGAACGGCTGAATACGAAGCAAAAGAAAGCTCTCCTGAATTTGCAGATGCAAGACAAAAATGGAAAGCAGAAAATCCTACGGAAACATTAAAACATTATAAAAAGTTGTATATAGCAGGCGTTATAGATTCATTACCTTGGGAGCAAAATGAATCAAGAGATAATTACATTAGTGAAGGTTATACTCAAAATGCAGAACAGTCAGATACAACATTGTTTAATAAATTAAAAAAATAGGTCATTCTTGAATATTAATTTAATTACCCCTCCCGATATTCTCCATAACGACAACTTCCAATTATTGGTTGTAGGTCCTAGTGGGAAATTATCAAAAGAAATACAAAACACAATCTTTAAAAATGTTAATGATTCTTTGAATGTCTATATCTATGATAGGCAGGAATATAAGTGTGAGGACGTTGACTGGCTGTTAAATGTGTTTAAACAATCTGATTTAGTAATTGTTGATGTAGATAATTGTGCATCTCATTGTAGAGATTTACTAAGCTACATGATTGCAAAAGAGAAAACTTATTGGTTGACAAACAGCCAAGATTCAGTGTATAATAATTTAAGTAAAAATAAGATATACACTTTAGATTCATTGTCTAGTATAGGAGATTATTTTGAGACAACAAAGAAATAAGCGTAAAGAAAGTACTGAAAAAACCGGACTCAGTGTTGAAGTTCGGAATGGTGATTTCAATTACGCACTACGCAAATTTAAGAAAAAAGTTCAAGAAGACGGTCTTTTACAAGAATTACGTGAAAGAGAGTTTTATATTAAACCAAGTTTAAAACGTAAAAAAGCAAAAGCAGCTGGTAGAGCTCGTTGGCTAAAAAAATTAGAGAAACAAGAACAAATTAATTTACCTAGGAAAAGATAGAAAATGCGCATTGATCAAGATGTAAAACTAGACTACAAGGACGTTCTGATCCGTCCCAAGCGTTCAACACTTGGCAGTCGCAAAGAAGTAGATTTGCAACGTGGTTACACATTCCGTAATTACGAACCAAACTTTCCAGACAATGTAGAACAACGTCACTGGCGCGGTGTGCCTATCATGGCAAGTAATATGGATGGTGTTGGTACATTTGAAATGGCTGATACACTTGCTAGAGAAGGAATCTTTACTTGTCTAGTTAAAACCTACACTGACAACGAACTTATAGACTTCTTTGATACAGATGATTATAGTCGCACTAACTATGTAGCTATGAGCATAGGTATTACAGATAGTGATTACTGTAAGTTTCAAAATGTATATAAAATGTGTGACGGCAACTTAAAATATGTATGTATTGATGTTGCTAATGGATACTCAGAGCGCTTTGCAGATTTTGTGAGAAAGTTTAGAAAAGAGTTTCCTAATATTGTAATCATCGCAGGTAACGTTGTTACAGGCGAAATGACGGAGGAACTTATTCTTGCAGGAGCAGACATTGTTAAAGTGGGTATCGGGCCTGGTAGCGTTTGCACTACTCGTATTCAAACTGGTGTGGGATATCCACAACTCAGTGCCGTTATGGAGTGCGCTGATGCCGCTCATGGCCTTGGCGGTCATATTATTGCTGACGGTGGTTGTACCACTCCTGGCGATGTTGCTAAGGCTTTTGCGGGCGGGGCCGACTTTGTAATGCTAGGTGGTATGCTTGCTGGACACGATGAAGGTGGCGGCGAAGTAATAACTAAACGCTACAAGACAAATGAACTTGAGCGTAATCCTATTAGTTCTACTAAATGGCAGCGCAAAATTGAAGAAAAGAAGTTTGTACAATTCTACGGTATGAGTAGTAAAAGTGCAAACGAAAAGCATTTTGGCGGGCTTAAAGACTATCGCTCGTCAGAAGGCAGGACGGTTCTAGTACCTTACAAAGGATCCGTAGCAGATACTGTACAAGAGATCCTCGGGGGTGTTAGATCTACCTGCACATACGCTGGAGCAGTGCGGTTGAAGCACTTGTCAAAGTGTACAACATTTGTTCGTTGTACCCAAACTCATAATGCAATTTATGAATCAAGTACGATTGGCAAATGATAAATAAACTTGGACGCCGAAAGGGTCCTTATATTAATCTTGCTTATTAAAGGAGAAATAAAATGACAAGACTAACAACTCTAGACTTACCACACTTTCACAGAGCAACTATTGGCTTTGATAGACTATTTGACGAAATGGAAAGACAATTTGCAAATAGTAAAAGTAACGGTTATCCCCCATACAACATTTCACAGATTAACGAAGACGAGTACATGATCTCTCTTGCCGTTGCTGGATTTGGTATGGATAACCTAGAAATTACCAAAGATAAAAATGTGCTCATTATTGAAGGTACATCTCCGAAAGGTGATGAAAACGTAAACTACCTACACAAAGGAATCGGCGGACGCAACTTCCGTAGAGAGTTTACACTTGCTGATCACGTAGAAGTGCAGAATGCAGGCCTTGAACTAGGTATGCTAAACATTTACTTAGTACGTGAAGTTCCTGAAGAACTACAGCCTAAAAAGATTAAGATTCAAGATAATTCTTACATCCAAGGCGAACTTGACAGCAAGTAATTGTCTAGGGGGAGCATTGACTCCCCCACTTTTATTTAGGAGATTATAATGAGTGTAGATACTGAAATAGTTATTGATGAAAAAATTAAAAAAACTATAAAAGAACCATCTAAATACAATGTGATTATGCTTAATGATAATGTTACACCTATGGAATGGGTAATAGGCATCCTTAAAGAAATTTTTAAACATAGCTCACAAAGTGCAGAGGCGATAACAATGACCATTCATAACGATGGTTCGGCATTGGTAGGCACATACAATTTCGAAATTGCGGAACAAAAAGCAAATGAAGCAATTGTTGCAAGTCGCAACAATGGATTTCCTTTAAATTTAAAAATAGAAGAAGCAACATGAGTAATCTTAAAGAGTTAACTTGGCAACATCATCAAAATGCTGAACGACAAGAATTTGTTAAAGAAATGTTTGCAAAGTCTCCCCAAATTTCTACGGAGAGATATGCTACTTACCTTTTTAACCAGCATCCGCAATATAACATGTTAGAAATGCTGGCAATGTTACATGGAATATTTGATGGTATGCCTGAACTAAGAAGAGCTCCAAGAATACACGAAGATTACCAAGAACTTTGGGGGAAAGCAAATCCTCATCAACCGCCATTAATGCCCGTAGTGAAAGAATACATGGATCATTTAATGATGATCAAAGACGATCCAGAAAAACTTATGGCACATGTATACGTAAGACATATGGGAGATTTGAGTGGAGGACAAATGATTGCTAAACGTGTTCCGGGTTCAGGCTTAATGTACCAGTTTGACAAAGGTCATGATGAATTAAAAGACATCGTACGGAGTAAGCTAGATGATAGCATGGCTGAAGAAGCAAAAATTTGTTTTGATTTTGCAACTAAATTATTTGTACAATTAGCAGAGGCAAAAGAAAAAGTATGAGTGTAATTTGGGATAGACTAATAGAGTGTAAAGATGAAATACTTAACATTTTTGATGAATATGCAACAGAAATTGAAGAGCCGGGACTTTCAGCATTCAATCAGCCAGATAACGGTTGGATTAATAGGGTATGGAGTAATGATAGCGTTCGCCGTGCTCATATTGATGTTGTAGATGCTCGTGAGTCTAAAGGCTTGTGGATGATGCATGTGTGTTGCTTCCCGCAATTAAATAATGATGCACCTATATATGGCTTTGATGTTATCGCAGGCAAAAATAAAATGACAGGTGCATTTCACGACTTTTCGCCAAGTGCTACAATAGACCATCCTATGATTGACGGATACAAAGAAAGCGTAGAAGATTTTGTGCCCACAAAACAAAGAGAACTTCCTCAATGGGCAAAAAATATATTTACTAATAAAATGTTAGCTGCAAGTAATGTAAAAACAGAAGAAGAGGCAAAAGCAATTATAGACATTGCTCTTTCTAATTTACATGCATGGTTTGAAGAGGTGCCTGAATTTAACGGCGCAGGTAACAGAGATGAAGTTATAGCTAGCCAAGACTACTATTGTCATAATCAGCAACAAAACCCACACACAGCCAATGTAATGAAAAGTCTAGGCTTACCCGAAGATGACGTAGAAGTATTCTGTAGAGATATGCTATTCCCAAAACTAGCATAAATACTTTAAATTAGGGAATAGCCGATGCGTTTTAGCGATTTTAAAATAGTAGAATCAAAAAAAATTATTAATGAAGAAGGTATTAGCAGAGCCAATCTATTAAAATACGGCGGCAAATATCTTGACATGCTAATCAATATGATTGCAGCCGGTAAAGATGTAGAACTTGAAGGTAATGCAAAAAAGACTTACGGTAAAACTATAAAGTTTGACCCTGCAGAAGCAAAACGTTTATCACAGCTATTCTATGGAGAAGATGCTCCAGTTGAAGAAAAAGAAAACGTAAATGTAGATGATCGTGGCTATTTAATACCAGTAGGTGATGTTCCTAAGAGTGTTTCAGTTAAAGTACAAGGATCAGACAATTATATTCCAACAGGACAAATTTTCAAAACTCCAGAAATGAAAGGTCAAAAAAAGCCATTCAATACTGGTGACGTAGGTGAAGCATTCCTTGGAGCAGCATGTACTGCAAAGTTTGAAAAACTTGGAGAAGAGGTTACTGAAAAAGATGTTCTTGATGTGTTACAACGATTAACTGTAACAGAAGAAGGCAAGAACAAAAGAGGTCTACTAACTTCGAAAGCTGCTAATGATACTTTAAAATATGTTCTTGTGTTAAACCAAACAAGTTTTGGCGCATTAGATAGATCAGTCAGGGAAGGTAAACTTCCGCCTGAAATGATCGGTTTAAATAGATCTGCTGTTAAGTGGGCAAATAGTAGTCGAGCAGTAAAAAAAGCAATTAAAGTTGCTATAGACGATCCTGAAAATAATGTTATTGTTGTTAATTCAGACGGTGTATCAGATCAGAAAGGTACAAAAGCAGATTTATTTTTAACTATCGATGAAAGTACTATTAACTTGCTAAGTGCAAAAGCTGGCGATGTTAAACAGTTTGGACAAGTTCCAGGTAACTCTTACGATAAGATTCAAACATTCTTTAAAAGTATATTTGGTGTAGATATTAAAGATTCGTATATTGATGAAATGAATGGCAGTGATGCACAGCACAATTATCCTATCTTTAAGAAAATTTATAAAGATGTTGCTGAAGAAGTTGAAAATGAATTAGCAGGCAATACGGTTAAAGAAGTAAAATTTGTTCACCGGTTGTACAATGGTATTGCACATCATGCATCTTTAAATGATCCTAAAGTTAGTATGGTTATTTTGAAAGCAACCCCTAACAGTCCTGGATTTAAAGAACTTAGTTTTGGACCTGAGTTAAAAGAAGCACTGGAGCAATTTGACTTACAAGTATCATACCAGCCAGATCCGCCTAAAATACAAATACACGGTAGACCAATTGGCACAGAAGCATTACAAGAAGTAAGTGGTGCAACTATGCTTATTCAAGCACGTACCAATATGAAGGGCGATAGTGCTAAAGGTTATATTAGAAGCATTATTGAAATGGGCGGATTACTCAAAGCTATTGCAGTAGTACAAGATAAAATAGAAGATAATCCAGAGACAGAAAAGCCTGCTGAGCCGCAACCAGCTCCAGTAGATCAAACAAAACAAACTAACGATCCAAACTCTACAGTATAAATATCATATACACTGAGGGCTCGGTGTATTACTAGTACCTACGAGGGCGCCGGTATTGATACACGTATTTTTGTTAACTGTATTGGTTAACGGAGACATAGTATCTGAAGATATGTATTTCACAGATATCAATAGATGTAGATTCTTTGCTGACAGTGTAGTGTCTAGCAAACGAAGAAACTCTGGATATCAACCTCCCACTGTTAAACTTGAAGCATATTGTGTACCCAAGCTCATTGACCCTAACGATACAACTATAAAATTGTACAAGGAGAGACAATGATAGAAATTGCAGCCGCAGTTAGTATGGCAACATCTGCTTATAATGGCATCAAACGTGCAATAGAAATGGGGCGTGAAGCTCAAGATGTTGCCCAAGCATTTGGTAAGTTCTTTGATGCAAAAGAAAGTATAGCAGAAGCAAGTATAGAACACAAAGAAGGATCAAAAGTAAAAAAACTTTTTAGTGGCACAAGTGTAGAAGCACAAGCACTTGAAATAACAGCAGCAAAACACAAAACTATGCAGTTAGAAAAAGAACTCCGAGAATTCTTATTGTATTCTGGACAAGTTCAGTTCTACGAAGATATGATGTTAGAACGTAGACGCATTCGCGAAGCACGAATAGCAGAAGCAAGGCGACGAGCGGCTAAACAAGCGTTGATTATAGACGGAACTATTATAGGTGTTTCCTGCATAGGAACCTTTGTGTTTGTGATGTGGGTAGTAAATTTAATTGTTAGTAACGCAGCATAATTAGAATTTTGCATAAATACTGTTGTAGAGCGTGAGGGCTCTTCTATCGATGAAAGGGCATTAATTGATAGATCCAGTCAGCGCCATTGGAATGGCAACCGCAGCTTACAATGGCATCAAAAGTGCAATCGCAACAGGTAAAGAAATAT
>Ga0213867_1001397_pt1 | contig 10757 bp, 7 predicted proteins | sample PICome_12_FD_160120 | JGI IMG/M metagenome (GOLD analysis project Ga0213867, IMG submission 160120) | Coastal seawater microbial communities near Pivers Island, North Carolina, United States - PICO540 | ecosystem: Environmental > Aquatic > Marine > Coastal | place: USA: North Carolina | collected... | reverse complement strand
AGCCTTTTTAGCTGGTGCTTTCTTAGCTGGTGCTTTCTTAGCAGCAGCTTTTTTAGCCGGTGCTTTTTTAGCTGGTGCTTTCTTAGCAGCAGCTTTTTTAGCCGGTGCTTTTTTAGCTGGTGCTTTTTTAGCAGCAGCTTTTTTAGCTGCTGGTTTTTCCTCTGCTGGTTCTGGCGCAGCTTCAGCAGCAGGCGCTTGGGCAACAACTTCAGCTTCTGGCTCAGCTTCAACTTTTTCAGCAGGCTTTTCATCAACTTCAATAAACTCATCCTTACTGGTTACTGATGCAGATTGAGCCTTGCCCTCTAAGATAGCGTCAGCAACAGATGCCGCATACAACTTAATTGCACGAATGGAATCATCATTACCTGGAATTACATGATCAACGCCATCTGGATCACTATTGGTATCGACAATACCAACAACTCGTATGCCAAGTTTATTGGCTTCGTTAATAGCGATACGCTCATGATCAACGTCTACCACGAATAAAATATCCGGTAGTCCGTTCATATCTTTGATACCGCCAATAGAATTTTCTAGTTTGTCTTTCATGCGCGTACGCATTAGGACTTCTTTCTTAGTTAGTTTGTCAAACGTACCATCGCTTTGCTGTTTTTCAAGCTCGCGGTAGCGACGAATTGACGCTCTAATTGTTTTGTAGTTTGTTAGCATTCCACCTAACCAGCGATGGCTAACGTAGGGCATTCCACAACGCTCAGCTTGCTCTTTGATAATTTTATTAGCTGCTCGCTTGGTGCCAACAAAAAGAACCTGATTACCCTTAGACGCTTCAACGCGAAGAACATCAAGCGCTTCATTAAATGCAGGTACGGTATTTTCTAGATTGATAACATGAACTTTGTTGCGTGAGCCGAAAATGTATTGGCTCATTTTTGGATTCCAAAAACGGGTTTGGTGACCAAAATGGACACCTGCTTGCAACATATCTCGCATACTTACTTTTGACATAATATTTTCCTTTTGGGGTTAAGCCTCCACATATCCCAATAACCAACCCGTTGAAAAAATCGCTGGGCACCCAGGTTACTGTGTCGACATGTGTGTGTCGTTTAGTGTTACTTAATTAGTTAAATCGATACGCTAACTGCGTTCCGGCGCGCTTTATACCATAACCACTATTTTATATAAAGAAAAAAGCACTAAAAATGGTGATTTCAATTGCTTTATAAGCAAAAAGCAGCAAATCTTAAAATATACCTGCATTAGTAGCGATTATTTTTTAATATCAACTCCCGCAATTGTCTTTAGATTGGTTACAATAGCGGAGATCAAACTAAAGAGTATTGCAATGTCTGTAAATCTTAGAACACCTGAGCAAATCGCTAAAATGCGCATCGCTGGCAAACTCGCTGCAGAGGTACTTGAACTTATTGGAGAGTATGTTGTTGCTGGCGCCTCAACCGAGGATTTAGATCGTATCTGTCACGATCATATAGTACAGAAACAGCAAGCCATACCCGCCTGCCTTGGCTATAGAGGCTTCCCAAAATCAATTTGCACTTCTGTTAATCAAGTTGTTTGTCACGGCATCCCCTCTGGGAAAAAGATTTTAAAGAAGGGCGATATTGTTAATATTGATGTTACGGTTATAAAAGATGGCTGGTATGGCGATACTAGCAAGATGTATATTGTCGGCGACGCCCCAGAACATGCCAAAAGACTGATCAAAGTTTCACAAGAATGCTTGTACAAGGGTATCGAAATGGTAAGACCTGGCGTAAGGCTTGGCGATATTGGCCACGCCATTCAAACCCATGCAGAAGCCCACTACTATTCGGTAGTTAGAGATTATTGCGGGCATGGTATTGGCGATGAATTTCACCAGGAACCACAAATTCTACATTATGGAAAACCAGGGACTGGCTTAGAATTAAAAGAAGGCATGACATTTACTATTGAACCCATGGTCAATGCAGGCAGATATCAAACCAAACTTAAGAGAGATGGTTGGACGGTTGAAACAAAAGATGGCCGCCTGTCATCACAGTGGGAACACACCATGCTTGTCACACATGATGGTGTAGAAGTCTTTACAGCAAGACAAGATGAACATTTTTAGCCTGCTTAAATATGTTCATTTAAATTAATTAAACTGCCAAATCACAGTGATCTTTTATGCCAAGTATTTCCTCTGATCAGCCATTGCTGCCAACCAATCGGGCACCTATTTTTTTTGATCAAAAACGTTTTGTTGCCGATGTGCAATCTAAGAATCCCATAAATGTATTCAAGGACGCTTTAAGTGCAGCGAAAAATCATTTTGATAACCGCTTTCTAGAGGGTGAAGATGCTCGATCATTAGTCTGTGAAGCATCGCAATTTGCCGATATTATTCTCTGGCATGCATGGCATCAATACCCATGGGATGAGGACGTAAGTCTTGTGGCTGTTGGCGGCTATGGTCGGGGTGAACTACACCCGCACTCTGATATTGATCTTCTGATTTTAATGCGCAAGGATTTATCCAAAAAATACAGAGAACGCATTGAAATGTTTATTACATTTCTGTGGGATATACAGCTTAAAATCGGCCACAGTGTCCGCTCTATTTCCCAGTGTGTAGACGAGGCCAAAGCTGACATATCTGTTGCTACAAATTTAATGGAAACCCGTTTGATTTGTGGCAATAGTGATCTTTTGCAACTCATGCTAAAGAAAACTGGGGCAAAAAAAATCTGGAGCTCATCAAAGTTTTACAAAGGTAAAATTGATGAGCAAATTGCTCGCCACCACAAACATCAGGATACTGAATACAATCTAGAACCCAATGTAAAAGAGGCTCCCGGTGGACTTAGGGATATTCAGCTTATTAATTGGACGGCAAAACGACACTTTGATGTTAATCGCCGTTCACAATTGGTATATAAAGAGTTTCTTTCGGAAGAGGAGTATCTGACCCTCCGTGTAGATGAGGAATTTTTATGGAAAGTACGCTATGGACTTCACTATTTAGCAGAGCGCCCTGAGGAAAGACTACTATTCGATCATCAACGTAAACTAGCCACTCTACTGGGCTATTCAGATGGCAATGGCAAGCTTGCTGTTGAGAAGTTTATGCAGCGTTATTATCAAACGGTTTTATCTATTCGCGAATTAACTGATGTACTGCTGCAGTATTTGGACGAAGCTATCTATCGCAAAAATAAAACCAAAGTGGTTAGACAGGTGAATGAGCGCTTTGTTATCAAAGATGATTACCTTGACACCGTAGATGACGATTTATTTACCAAACATCCATCTGCCCTGCTTGAGCTTTTTGTCATACTAGGGGAAACCGAGAGCCTTAAGGGCATTCGTGCCTCAGCCATTCGCCAATTAAGATTACATAGAAAGCTAATCAATAAAGAATATAGACAAGATCCGGTTAATCGCGAATTATTTATGCGCTTACTGCGGTCGCCCTACAAGCTATCGGTTCATTTAAAACTAATGAATCGCTACGGCATTCTAGGTAGTTATTTACCAGAATTTGGTAAAATTGTTGGTCAGACACAGCATGATTTGTTTCATATCTACCCTGTAGATGTTCATACGCTAGAATTAATCACCAATATTCGTCGCCTAGTGCAGCCAGAAGAGGCTGCTAAGTTCCCTGTTTCATCGCATATCTTTAAAAACCTTCCCAAACCTGAACTCATTATCATTGCCGCCCTGTACCATGATATTGCCAAAGGGCGCGGTGGCGATCACTCAATATTAGGCGCAGTTGATGTGGCAGAGTTTGGTGAGCGTCACGGCCTTCAAACTCAAGAGATATCTCTTCTGCAGTGGTTAATTGAAAATCATCTTTTGATGTCGACTATTTCTCAACGAGAAGATACTTCAGACCCCGATGTAATTTATAAATTTGCCCAGCATGTCGGCGATCAACGGCATCTTGATCATCTTTGGGTGCTAACTGTTGCAGATATCAATGCAACCAATCCTAGGCTATGGACTGAGTGGAAAGGTGCTCTAATGAGCAATCTTTACTTTGAAACCAAACAAGTATTACAGTCTGGTCTCGATCAACCAACCAACCGAGACGCCTGGGTAAGCGATGCTAAAAACTCAGTACTTAAGATACTAGAACTGCAATCTGTTAGCGACGTTGAGGCTAACCAAGTCTGGGGAGATGTTGATGATCAGTTTTTTCTTCGTGAACGCGCTGAGGATATAGCCTACTTTACCAAAGGTATTCTTGAGAATGATGCTAATCAACCGGTTATTCAAATTCGCGATGTAGGGGTTGAAATTCCAGTTGCTACACAGATATTTTTGCACACCAAAAGTACAAAGAATTTATTTTCTATCGTCGCTGCAACTATGGATAAAATGGGATTAACCATTCAGGACGCTCGATTACTGACAACCAACGATAATCGCACCTTTGATGTATTCTATGTATTAAATGATAAGGATCTTCCGGTTGGAAGTAACAAGAAGCTTTGTAGAAGTATATCTGATAATTTAAAAACAGCTATACAATCGCCGGAAAAGATTAACCTAAATATTTCTCGTCGTACATCAAGGCGGCTAAAAAACTTTACCATGAAAACCAAGGTATCACTGCGCAACGACAACGAAACAAATACCAGTATTTTGCAGGTTATTACGCCAGATCGTCCGGGTCTTTTGGCAAAAATTGCCAACATCTTTTCGCGCTTTGATCTAGTCTTATACAATGCAAGAATTTCAACATTAGGCGAACGCGTTGAGGATACTTTTTATCTAAGAAACGCTGACAATCAGCCCATCGAGGATCAAGACTTGAGTGAAAATCTCAAGCAAACAATCCGCGATGAGCTGGACTCTCGTATCAAGGAATCCGAACAAGAGTCAATTTTTCAATCTATCACTATTGGGCGATAAATTTTATGAATCCCTATTTTAAGGATCTGCAGTCTTATCCCTTTGAAAAGCTCAAACAGCTAAAAAATGGGGTGACACCAAACTCTGATCTTGAGGCTATTATGCTGTCGGTTGGTGAGCCTAAACATCCTGCTCCTGATTTTGTCAAACAGACTCTGTGTAATGCCATTGATGGGCTTGCCAATTACCCCTCGACAAAAGGTCTTTTAGAGCTAAGACAGACCATTACCAAATGGGCAACAAAACGTTTTAATTTAGCAACATCTGCATTAGATGCAGAAACCAACGTGCTTCCGGTAGCAGGTACCCGAGAGGCCCTATTTGCCTTTACACAGGCTATAGTTGATGCCTCTGATAATACAAAACCCTTAGTGGTATGCCCCAACCCTTGCTATCAAATATATGAAGGTGCTGCCCTACTTGCCGGCGCCGATACTCACTACTTGAATTGCAATGCTAAAGATGAATTCAACCCTGATCTGGATGCAGTCCCAGAGGATGTTTGGAAACGCTGCCAACTACTTCAACTCTGTGCTCCTGGCAATCCAACTGGGGCAACATTATCACTCGCCTATTATAAAAGGGCATTAGAGCTTGCAGAGCAATATAACTTTATTGTCTCCAATGATGAGTGCTATTCCGAACTATATAGAGATGAGAACAACCCACCTCTTGGATTATTGGATGCCTGTCAACAACTTGGAAGAGACAAATTTGAACGCTGTATTGTTTTTCACAGCCTATCAAAGCGATCCAATCTCCCCGGCTTGCGCTCAGGGTTCGTAGCGGGTGATAGCGAGCTAATTAAATACTTTTTTCGCTACCGAACTTATCATGGTTGCGCTCTGTCTTTACCGGTACAGCGCGCCTCTATTGCCGCCTGGAATGATGAAAGTCATGTGTTACAAAATCGCGATTTGTATAGGGAAAAATTCGATACTGTAAGCAATATACTCAATGGTATCTTAGACTTTAATGTGCCTCCTGCAGGCTTTTATCTATGGCCACAAACACCTATTGATGATATTAGCTTTGTTAGAGATCTTTATGCCCAAGAAAATCTGACAGTACTGCCCGGTAGCTTTATAACGCGTGAAACTGAAAACGGCAATCCCGGAAAGAATCGCATTAGATTAGCGCTAGTTCCAGGCCTTAATGACTGTATAGAAGCCGCGGAACGTATCGCGCGCTTTACACAACGTCTATAACTAAGAGTCTTTCGCTATGCTAAAGAAACAGCGTGCCCAACTGGTATTGGAAAGACTCAATAAACTCTACCCAGAAACACCAGTACCACTAGATCACAGCAACCACTTTGAATTATTAGTAGCTGTTCTTCTCAGCGCCCAGTGTACCGATGAACGAGTTAACCAAGTCACACCTGCCCTATTTGCTCTAGCTAATAATGCAGCAACCATGCAACATATTGACGTTGAAAAAATTTACAAAATTGTCAGACCCTGTGGACTAGCACCACAAAAATCTAAAGCAATTTCAAATCTCTCAAAAATTCTCGTTGATAAATATAACGGCGAAGTTCCAGAAGATATAGAAGCACTAGAAACCCTCCCCGGTGTTGGCCATAAAACTGCCAGCGTGGTTATGTCGCAAGGTTTCGGACACCCAGCTTTCCCCGTAGACACCCATATACATCGTTTAGCACAACGCTGGGGTTTAACTAAGGGTAATAACGTTAACCAAACCGAGAAAGACTTGAAAAAACTTTTCCCTAAAGAATCGTGGAATAGCCTCCATCTACAAATAATTTTTTATGGGCGAGAATTCTGTAGTGCTCGCGGTTGCGATGGACGAGTATGCGACATCTGTACCAGCTGTTATCCCAACCGAAGAAAACCCTTTAAGGCTAAAAAAGCCTAAATACACAGATTAAAACTAGGCTCATTGATGATTATTTACGGCATAAGTAATTGCGACAGTGTTAAAAAAGCAAGAAACTGGCTTGATAGCCGCAATATAGACTACAAATTTCATGATTTTCGCAAACAGGGTATCAACGAAAAAATTATTAATGGTTGGTTGCAAACTGTCTCATGGGATAAAATTCTTAACAAACGCAGTACCAGCTGGCGAAATTTAGATGCCTCTATTCAGCAGACTGTAAACAAAACCACTATAGTTAATTTGCTAGTAGAAAACCCCACATTGATTAAGCGACCTGTGATAGTTGTAAATGATACAATTACTATTGGATTTAATTCGGATGCCTTTGAAGGTATCTTTAACTAAGATAATTTTAAGATAAAGAGTCACATTATGAGCAACCTTTACAGTTTCGCCATTGGCGCAGGCACTAAAAATAGTCGCGGTGAGTGGTTAGAAGTTTTTTACCCCAATCCAACACTTAATCCAGAGCCTACACTGGCGAAATTACTCACTAGCATATTTGGCGAAAATACCGAACTTGAGCCCAGTAGCGATCAGCTAACTGCACTGCAAACTTCGTTGGAAGAAAATGGCTACAGCGATTTAGCGGCCTCGGTTAATACCCTAAAAAGCGGCGACCGTCCCCTAGTTGTGGTGATCTTAAAACAAGACAGTGCACCTACATCGGTGCCACAGGGATACCTCAAACTGCACCTTCTTAGCCATCGACTAGTCAAACCTCATGGCACTGACTTAAGCGGTATTTTTGGCGCCCTTAAGAATGTTGCATGGACCAATGAAGGCGCCATCGACATTGATGACCTTCCCGCAAGAATGCTTGAAGCTCGTGCTTCCGGCCGCCATTTGAGCGTTGACTGCGTCGATAAGTTTCCTAAGTTGGTCGACTACGTTGTGCCTTCTGGGGTACGTATAGCCGACACTTCTCGAGTTCGCCTTGGCGCCTATGTCGGCGAGGGAACGACGGTTATGCATGAAGGCTTTATTAACTTTAATGCCGGCACCGAGGGGCCTAATATGATTGAAGGCCGTGTATCTGCCGGTGTTTTCTGTGCTGCAGGCTCTGACGTAGGTGGTGGCGCCTCAATTATGGGCACCCTATCAGGTGGTGGCAGCATGGTGATATCAATGGGCGAGAAATGCCTATTAGGCGCTAACTCAGGTCTGGGCATTCCCTTAGGTGATCGCTGCACCCTTGAAGCAGGTTTATATATTACCGCCGGCACCATTGTTACCATGCTTGATGAAAATAAACAGCCGACTGGCAAGGTGAAGGCACGTGATCTAGCAGGTAAAAGCGATCTACTGTTCAGACGGAATTCAGTCACCGGAACAGTTGAATGCCTAACCAATAAATCTGCTGTTGAGCTCAATCACGAACTTCACGCATCTAACTAATCTTTCGGTTACTAGTGGGCGTAACTTAGGCGCCCATTAGGTTCTGCCCACATACTCTGACTGTATTGCCGTTAACGCCTGATGCTTGTGGACTGGCGAAAAAGGCAACAACCTCTGCTACATCCTGCGGTAGTCCACCCTGGCTAAGCGAACATAGTCGACGACCAAATTGACGAGTAGCAAAAGGGATTGCTGCGGTCATTTTGGTTTCTATAAAGCCTGGCGCCACTGCATTAATGGTTATCCCACGTTCGGCACAAACAGACGCCATGCTATCTACCATGCCTATAACTGCAGATTTAGAATAGGCATAGTTACTCTGCCCAAGGTTGCCGGCAATACCACTAATTGATGCCACACCAACGATTCTACCACCCTGATCCAACATCTGAGTTGCCAGGAATGCTTGATTAATTTTTTGGATACTACCTATATTAATATCTATCAGAAGCTGCCATTGTTGCTCTGTCATACGGGATAACATCTTATCTCTTGTTATTCCTGCGTTATGCACTAAACCCAATAGTCTTTGCTGCTGTTGCGCACAGCAATCGACCAATCGCTGAGGGGCATCATCAGCGGTAATATCTAGTGCCAGGGCTATACCATCTATATCTGACATCCCCTTCTCGAGCTGTTCTAACGCCTGAGGAACATCAACGCCAATAACTTTTGCGCCATCTCTAGCCAAGACTTGGCTCATCGCTAGGCCAATACCTCTGGCAGCGCCTGTCACCACAACCGATCGACCTGCCAGAGGTTGCTGCCAATTATTTTCTGGCAAAATATCTGATACTGGCGTGGTTAAGTCAACAATCTGACCGTTGGTATAGGCACAGCCTGCTGATAACAAGAATCTTAATGGTGCAGCTAGACCCTTATGACCAAAACCATTCAAAAAAATTAAGTTAGCCGTAGCTCCTTTACGGGCTATTTCTTTGGCTACAGATTTCATAAAACCCACTAATCCGCGTTGAGCGATAGCATGCTCTACATTATTAATATTACTGGGTTGCTGGCCAATAATAACCACTCGCCCACAACGAGGAAGTTTTGCAATATTGTTGTGAAAAAATTGATACAGCTCTGTTGCCTGATCAGTACTTCGAATACCGCTGGCATCAAATACTAGATGGCAAGACTGGATATCTTGATTAACAAATTCTAACGCTGTTGTACCAAGGGATTGTTTGACTTGGGTTCCATAGAGCGCACCAGTCGTGGATCCAAATAACAGACTGCCAGACAAATAATGAGGTTTATCGGCATTCTCTCTAGCTAATCTTGGCGGCTTGGGTAAGCCCAAAATAGACACTATAGATTTGCCGATGGTGGAATTAGCAAATTCCAGATATTTATCACTCATTCAATACTCCTTATTTTGGTAGTGACAGCCTTTTTTATATCTACTACTTTAACAAAGTTTAGCTGAAGAGAATTGACCCAAATGCCATTTTTATTCCTGAAATTACCAATGAAATCCTTATTTAAATTATCTACTGTTAATCTTCAGCTAATATATGCCAGTAAATTGACTCAAAGATGAGAAGAAAATCTATGGAAAGCATAAACAAAGTAGCAATTTTAGGGGGCAATAGAATCCCATTTGTTCGCAGTCATACAGCCTATAAAAATGCATCTAATTTAGATATGTTGACTGCCTCTTTAAAGGGACTGGTTAAACGCTTTGATTTAGAGGGTGAGCGTTTGGGTGAGGTGGCCGCAGGCGCCGTTATGAAGCACACTAAAGATTTTAATCTTGCTCGAGAAGCGACCCTGAGCTCCAAACTGTCACCAAGAACGCCAGCTTATGACGTTCAACAAGCCTGCGGCACTGGATTAGAAGCTGCTATCCTAGTAGCTAATAAAATCGCTTTGGGGCAAATAGATTGTGCGATAGCTGGTGGCGCTGACACCGCAAGCGATGTTCCTATTGCTATCAATGAGTCCTATAGACAGATGCTACTCGCTCTTAATCGAGCCAAGACAATGGGTCAGAGACTTAAGATCCTCACTCGTTTTAGACCCAGCTTTATTTTTCCCCAACTGCCTGCCAATGTTGAGCCCCGAACTGGACTGTCTATGGGGCAACACTGCGAAATAATGGCTAAAAACTGGCATATCAGCCGCGAGGAGCAAGATCAACTTACCTTTAATAGCCATCAAAATTTAATTAAAGCGTATGATGATGGTTTTTTTAATGATCTTTTATCGCCGTTCAATGGTGTAGATCGCGATGGTATTATGCGAAACACTCCGCTGGAAAAACTAGCCCAACTAAGACCTGCTTTTGATCAAAAACAAGGCACCCTAACTGCCGCTAACTCAACCGCACTAACCGATGGTGCTGCCGCAGTTTTACTAGCCACTGAAGAATGGGCTGAGAAGCGCAATATTCCCGTTCAGGCTTACCTCACTCACAGTGAAGTTGCGGCTGTAGATTTTCACACGCAAGCTGACAAAAGCGAAGGCCTTTTGATGGCCCCTGCCTACGCTGTACCCAGACTACTTGAGCGCGCTGGATTAACCTTACAAGATTTTGACTTTTATGAGATTCATGAAGCTTTTGCCGCTCAGGTTCT
>Ga0213867_1001396_pt1 | contig 10761 bp, 7 predicted proteins | sample PICome_12_FD_160120 | JGI IMG/M metagenome (GOLD analysis project Ga0213867, IMG submission 160120) | Coastal seawater microbial communities near Pivers Island, North Carolina, United States - PICO540 | ecosystem: Environmental > Aquatic > Marine > Coastal | place: USA: North Carolina | collected... | reverse complement strand
CTTTAAATAAATCAAATGTCAATAATAGAGAAGTGAATAATACTATAGATACTAATAAATTTGTAAGTTTGGATTATAAAGGTGCTTTAAATAAATCAACTGTCAATAATAGAGAAGTGAATAATACGATAGATACTAATAAATTTGTAAGTTCGGATTATAAAGGTGCTTTAAATAAATCAACATCAGTAATCAATAATATCAATAATCAAGATACTACGACATTATCTGGTAAAGAATCTCTTGGAGGGATTGAGAAATCTTTATCTGCAGATAAGTACATACAACCATTTACAAAAATGGTTTCCGTTGACAATAGCAAACAAGAACAAAATCAAAATATAGTGCAAAGTACAGAATCAAATAGAATTGATTCTGGTAAAGTATCACTTCAAAATAAAAATCAATTTACTTCTTCTACCATAAATCAAACTGCTAATAAAGTTTTACCAGCAACTATCAGTAAAGAAAAGAGTGTGGCAACTCAAACCATTCCTCCTCCACCAAAACCCAAAGTAAACGTGGTACATATTGCAAATGAAGAAGTTCAAAAATTGAGATCACAAAAGAGTGTTGGTAAGAGAGATCTTGATACAAGTTTCCCTGCAGTATATCCAAGTAATACTAGATCTATGCTTATACAAACATATGGAATTTATGGTGTAAGGTAATGGCAGTTGTAGATCCCAAAAAGTTATTAAATCCGTCTAAAGATCCTTCTGCTTCTAGTGGATCTAATACTTTTTATTCTTCTGGTTTTTTTAAAGTTGCTGAAGATATATCCAACATAAAGGAAAATGTAGTAAAAATTGAAGATGTACTTAAAAAAAGTATAAAAATAAATGTAAGACAATTGGAGTTGTCCAGAAGAGATCTTGAAAGAACGCGAAGGAATACTAGAGAAGACAAAAAGGAAAGTAGAAAAAAAGTTAATAAATTTGATAAATTTAGAAAGTTTATTCCTGGTTTGAGTTTAATTGATAGAGCAAAACAATTTTTGGGTTCTATATTAGCTGGATTTTTGGTTCTTAGGTTGGTAAAATTATTACCAAAATTACTTGGAATAATTAAGTTTTTGAAACCAGTAGGTCAATTTATATTTGATTTTGCTGCTGGAATTCTTGATAAAGTAGCAACAGGAATAGAATTTGCTTATAATACCATTGATACAATATCAAACACAGTTAAAAATGTTTTTGGTGAAGATGCCCAGAAAAAATTAAATAATTTTTTAAGTGCTTTTACAAAATTTGCTAACATTGCTATAATTGCAATGATGGTCTCTTCTGGGGGAAGTAATCCTCTCAATAGAAGATTCAAAGGACCAGAAAGGGTAGGTTTTGATAGAAGTGGTAGGAGAGTAAACACTAGAACTCAGCAAAGATATAGGCAAAGATATGGTGATAGGGCATTTGGGGAAAGATTTGGTGGAAGGAATTTAGATAGATTAAACAGACCTTCCAGAATACCAACACCAACTGGAGCAGCACCAACACCAACTGGAGGAGCACCTGGAAGAGTACCTCAGAGCGGTGTTCAAAAAGCTGTTCAAAAAGGAGTTACTAAAGTTGCTGGAAAGACTGCTGGTAAAATCGCTGGCAAGATTCCAATTGTTGGTCCACTTATTGATTTTGGTATAAGAACTCTTATATTCAAGGAACCACTTGGTAAAGCAGCTGCAGGTGCAGTTGGAGCTGCTGCTGGACAAGCACTTGGTGCTTGGATAGGAGGTACTATAGGTGGTGTTGCTGGTAGTGTTGTTCCCTTTATTGGCAATATAATCGCTGGTTCTGCTGGAGTAGCTATTGGTTCACTGCTTGGTGGATTGATTGGTGATCAGATAGGAGTAAGTCTTTATAATGTTCTTGTTGGATCAGATTCCAAAGAAGTTCAATCAAAGTCTGGTGGGGGAAGTACAAATAAAAAAGTCAAAGATAATAAGACCAAAACCAAGACTAAGAAAACAATAAAGGATTTTAATCCAGATGATACTATTCCAGGAAAAAGTATTGGTAGAAAAAATTTAAATAAACTTTATGATCACAATTATTCTTTAATAACTGGAATATCTAAAGCATCAAAAAGGTTAAAGAAAAAAGATAATACCTTCCTATCCAAAATTGCCTCTATTGGTTTAGATTTGTCTCTGGGACAAAAACCATCTGATAGATCAATTTCTGATTTATCGGAATCTTTTGCATCAATTATATATTTTTATAGTGATCCTCTCAATACTACACAAAAACTTTCATCTGGTGGATTTGTAGAGAGTATTGAAACGGAAAGAAAGAAGATAATATTTAAATCATTAAAGAGTAAGTTTAACGATGAAATAAACAATGCTTTTATGGATGTAAAAGTTTTTGGAAAAAAAGAATATGGAATCTCTGATGCATTTACTTCATTTTTTGAAAGATTGACGGGGGTGAGATTTGATAGGGAAACTAGAGGAACTAGAGGAACTAGAGGAACTAGAGGAACTAGTGGAACTAGTGGAAGAAGACCAGGATCGACACTTCCTTCTGCTGCACCTCTATCTGGAAGTGATAAATTTGCTAGAATATCTGGAACTAGTGGAACTGTAGCATATGGTGGAAGAGAAAATGCTCCATTGACAGTTTCATATAGTCCTTTTGGAAAGGGATCCAACGCAAGTTTAATATCAGGAAAGGGTTATAGAAGAAGCACTAGGAGCAATCATAAAGGATATGATATTGCTGCACCTCAAGGAACACCTTTATATGCTTATTTACCAGGAAAAGTTACTAGGGCTGCATACGATCGTTCATATGGTAATTATATTGAGTGGAAAGATTCTGTGTATGGACAGACTCATTTTTATGGGCACATGGTTGGACCATCCCCATTAAAAGTTGGGCAGGAATTTAAACAGGGAGATTCTCTTGGTAGAGTAGGTAGTACGGGAAAAAGTGAAGGTCCTCACGTCCATTGGGAGATTGGACCACAAGGATCTGAAATTGATCCTGGAAATTGGGTAAATACTCACCCACTTAAAAAAGATAACAAAGCAAATATAGAAACAGCAGATAAAAAATCAACAGCAGATAAAGTTAGTTCCAATGCATCCTATGAACAACCATCAACAACTACTATAGCGATTGTTGAAAAAACAAAGTATGTCACTATTGGATAATTTGTTAAATACTAATTATAAAGGTAAATTATAATGGCAGTAAATACTCCAAATCAAACTGCAGAATCATCTAATATAACAAAATGTTTAATTTATTCAAACAGAGGTAGTGGATCTCAAGACGTATCTCCTGGAATAGTTGATTTTTCTTATTTTGAGAGTGTTTTAGATACAACTGTTAGATTTTCTATAGTTATAGTAGATACTGGAAATAGTACGGAATCTACAAACAGTGAGGCAGTTTTATATAAATTAAAATTATCTGGATTTGAGAAAGTTGATTTAAGTTTTACTGATAATTATGATAACAAACTAGATTTTAGTGGAAATAATGCATTATATATTAATAAAATAAGAAATATTATTAGTCACTCTGAGAAGACAATATTTACTATTGATTTGGTATCTAAAGAATATCTTGCTAATGAATTTTTAAAATCCGAAGTTTATCAGAGATTTGATGGTGAGATATCAACCTCAGTCAGATCTATACTTTCTGATATATTAAGCACTGAAAAAGATATTATATCAGACCCAACTTCTAATACTTTGAATTTTTATGGTTCTGGAAAAAAACCTTTCACTTTAATAAGTGAAATAGGAACAAAAGGAGTTCCTCAAGGAGGTGAATCTACTGCAGGATATTTTATATTTGAAAATTATGATGGTTTTAATTTTAGATCTATAGATGCATTGTTTAAAAGTCCAGTTGTAAAATCCTTTATATATAATTCTACTACTTTATTACCAGAACAATATGATGCAAAAATAATATCATATAAGTCTAAAAAAACAATAGATGTACAAGAAAATTTGAAATCTGGTGCTTATGGTGGTAGATTGGAGACTTTTAATCCATATACACACAAATTCAATCCTGTGAGTAAAAATGTTGAAAATGAAGACCAAGAGACTAAAGGTGGATTAGAATTTTCAAAAATATCTCCAGATTTTTCTTTTTATGGTTCATTATCTAGAAGATATTATCATAGAATGGATATTGGACAAGTTCCATCTGGCAATAAAACTGAACAATTGAAAAATAGAAAAAAGGAAAATCTAAACTCAAAAGATGTTATTGTGCAGTCTGCAATGACTTATAATAAGATATTCTCATTATCTGTTGATGTTACAATACCTGGGGATTTTTCTTTGAGATCTGGGCAACTAGTTTATTGTGATTTTCCAGAACAATCATCAAAAAGGAATATTGAAACTGATAGGGAATTAAGTGGAATATATATGATATGTGATATATGTCACCATATTACCCCAGGTAGTAGTCTAACTAAAATGAATCTAATTAGAGATTCATTTGGAAGAAATCCAAGTAAAGGAGGAAGTTAAATGGAAAAATCAATTGAAGATCATATTGAAAAAGATAAAGAATTACTTCAAGACCCAACATTGTCTCCGCAAATGCGTCGTCATACTGCAGATGAGTTAAAGCATTTAGAGGCTTATCATAAAAATCATCCAGAAGATCATCATGATCCAACAGCATTTGAAATGTATTGTGATGAAAATCCAGATGCTTCAGAATGCAAAATTTATGAAGACTGATTAATCTAATGGAATTATACGGACCAGAACTGTCACAACCATTTAATATTTTAGAAAACACTTTTTGGTGGTGGGAGGGAATTGTTGCGCCAAGAAATTTTTGGTCAACAAATTCTCAGGAAGAAGGTTTATCTTCAGTTGAACAATTAGAAAATTGGGGAAAGAGAGTCAAGGTTAGAATTCAAGGAGTACACCCACCTAGTAAAAAAATACTCCCTGATGATAAACTTCCTTGGGCAGAAATGAGAATGGGATCTGTTGGTAGTGGTCATAAGGGAACTGGATTATCGATATGTCTTACTCAAGGAAGTAGGGTTTATGGAGTATGGGAGAATCCTTTAACTAAAAGTGGACCAATAATTTTGGGAACTCTTGCAAACAATGAGGATACTCCACTTCCAAAAGAACAACCAATCTCTGATGGTTTTGCACCCTATAGTGGATATAGACCAGAAGATACAGTTTCTGGTCGTGATATGCCTTTATCTCAAGGACAACCTAGAGAATCCACACTAAATCCAAATATTTGGGGATTATCCGATAAATGGATGATGGATGAACCAGCTTTTGGTATTGCATCTCCAACTGATTGTGAAAAAATTCCTTTAGGTTCAATTACAAAGTCCATGCGGGCTTTAATCCAAAATATTGAAAAAGCACAGAACCAAATGCAACTTTGGGAAAATGCAGCTCAGGGGTGGGTTAGTCAAAAACAAGAGTGGATTAGATTAAAGGTAGCAAAAGCAACTGAATTTATTAGTAAAGGATTGAAATCTGTTTTTAAAGAAATTAGAAAAGCTACTGAAGAACAGATTAATAAGAGAGTAAAAAAAGTCTATGAGTTAATAAACCCACCAGATAGAGATAAGGCTAAATTGGGGCATGATGCTCTAATGGAACTTATTACTTGTTTGTTTAATAAGATAACAGGCAATTTAAAGTATTTGATTGGAAATTTTCTTGGAAAAATGCTTGATAGGTATATTAATGTACCTGCTTGTGCTGTTCAAAATTTTGTTGCTAGTTTGATTGGAAATACTTTAGGTGCAGTGTCTAAAACCATAGATAAAGCAATTTCTTCAGTATCTAGTTTAATTGGTGGTGCTTTTAGTCTTGCCGACAGCATTCTTAATCTCATTAAGGCTATTGCTGGATTTTTCGCTTGTGAAGAAGATCAAGAATGTCCAGAGACAACTGAATGGAGTATTTTTGATGGTGCAAAACCTAAACTGTCATTTGATCTTGATAGTATATTAAATGGTGCAAAGCAAGTTGCAAACCAAACAAAAGGTATTATTGACGATGGTAGGGATTTGATTGATACTGCATCAGCAGCTGTTGATTTCTCTAATTTAATTAATACTGCGGTTAATTCTGCAAATGCTTGTAATGTTGGACCTATATTCTGTGGACCGCCAACAGTCACTTTTTGGGGTGGTGGTGGAAGTGGAGCAAAAGGTAATGCTATTATTAGTGCTTCTGGAGATTTGTTGGGTGTAGATCTTATTGCTGGAGGAACTGGTTATACTAAAGCACCTTTTGTTACTATTGAAGATTCTTGTGGTAAGGGTTCTGGTGCAAATGCCATAGCAATTATGAGAAAAGAACCTAGAGGTGGCACTGGTGGTGGTACTGGTACTGGTACTGGTGGTACTGGTGGTGGTACTGGTACTGGTACTGGTGGTACTGGTACTGGTACTGGTGGTACTGGTACTGGTACTGGTGGTGGTACTGGCACTGGTGGTGGTACTGGTGGTACTGGTACTGGTACTGGTACTGGTACTGATGGTGGTACTGGTACTGATGGTGGTGCTGGTGCTGGTGCTGGTGATTCTGGTATAACAACAACTACCAATTTATCTAATAATAATATCGCAGATAATGTTATTAGTACTTCTGGAGTAAGTGGAGATTCTATTGGTGGAATAAATTATACTGGAGAAGAGACTTATACTGTTGTTGCTGTTGTTATTGAAGATGCTGGAAGTGGATATTTATCTTCTCCGAATGGTGATGTTGGTGGAGATGGTAGGGTTTGGGCACCTAAAGATAATACTATAATTAAAACTGAAGATGGTAGATGGGAACAATATCTCCCAGGAAGTCCAGTACCTCAAAGAGATGGTGATTTAATTATTACTCCAGAAGATAAGGTAATTTTAAATGGATCTGGATCTGAGAATTTAATTGGACCTGGAAATAATGTAGCATCAGGAACTGGTCAAGGTTATAATGATCTTCCAGACAATTTGACATATGATGAAGAAGTTGCTGCAATAAAGGGGATTACATCTATTCCTGGAACTGGTGTTAATGGATCAACAGACTTTAATTCTTTCCCAACCATAAATGTTGGTAGTTATCCAACAAAATTATATCTTTGTGATGTTTATATAAAAAATAGAGGTATTAATTATTCTCCTGGAGATAAAGTAGTTATAGAGCCAAATTTTGGAGCTGAGATTGAAGTTGAATATGGACCATTTGGTGTAGTAGATAAACTGAAAATTGTGAATTCTGGTAGTGGATTCACTGAAACTCCAATAATTTATATTCAGTCCGAAACAGGATATAATGCTAAAATATATCCAATATTCTGTGTAAGTAGTGTTGGTGATGGCGACAGTGATGGATTGGGATCTGATCAAAGAGAATTGACTGATGATGAAAAAGAAGGTTTAATTACGGTTGTAGATTGTGTGGGGAAGTTTAATTAATGGCAAAACCTAGAGTACATAATCCAGTAGAACTGGGTAACGATTTTGGTCATATAAAATTTGGTCACATAAATCCAAATAATACCCTTGCGGGGATGTTACTAAGAAATGGTGATCCAGGAAAACCATCAGAGCATTATTCAATGTTCATGTCTAGTGGTATAATGAATGGTGGAACCATAAATCGTTGTCCTGGAGTATACCAAATACATTGTGGGGAAAGTCCAGTAAATAATACTTCTTTTGTTTTAAGAGCAGCAGATGGTGATATCATCTTACAAGCACCTCTTGGAAGAGTTAGAATAGAAGCAAGAGACATTGATTTAATTGCTACTGGATCCAATAATAAAACTGGATATATTAATATTGAATCTAATGAAAAAATTAATATCAGATCAAAAAATATAGAAATTAATGGTGATTCTGTTGCTAAATTTATATCTTCTGGTGTATGTGAAATTGTTGGTAATGGAACATTGAATTTTTTTGGTGGATTAATCGATTGTGCAGATTCTTGCACAACATTAAAACCATCTAAAGGTGTATCTTTATTTGAGGGACAACAAAAAACTGGAGGACTACTTTAATGAAAGTACCTGATTTGGAAGTTAAAAAAACATTATATGTTGGTATTGGAGATCCAACTCTTACTTTGGGTAAGGGACCAACTCAAGTTAGAGGTGGAGCTTATTTAGAAGGTCCTGCTGTTTTTGGAGCACCACCACCATTTACGGTGGCAAATGTTGCTATTGCAAAATTAAAAAATAGTGACGTTATTCAACCACCATTTATTCCTGGTGCAATTGCTGGATTCAATCATAGTCCATATTCTCTTGCTGTAGATGGTGATGCATGTATATTTAATAATCTTACAGTTAATCGGCAGGTAGAAGTTGGATCTAATTTGATTGCTCAGGGAGAAGTTGTTGCCAGAGTATTGGGAAGACCACATATTTTATCAATTAAGAAAGATTTTGATATTGCTCACCCAACAAAAGAAGGGTGGAGATTAACACATGCTTGTGTCGAAGGACCAGAAGCTGCAGTGTATCATAGAGGATCCTTAATAAATAGTAGTCAAATACATCTTCCAGAATATTGGACAAAATTAGTTGACGAAGATAGTATTACAGTTAACATCACTCCCAAAAAGTATCATCAAAATATAATTGTTACCAAAATAGAAAATAATATAATTTATTTGAGTGAAAAAGAAGGTTTAGACATAAATTGTTATTATCATGTTTATGCCGAAAGGATTGATACTGAAAAACTTATAGTTGAATATGAGGGAGATATTGAAGATTATCCTGGAGATAATAATCAAAGATCTATTGTTGGATGGAATTACGACTTAAGAAATTAAAATTATGGCATACACATTACAACCAAAAAGTAACGGTAAAATTGATTGCGCGGAAAAACCAGTATCTGGTGTAAATAATACTTTTTATGATTGGGTAGTTAAATTTGAAAATCAGGATTCTGATCCTCTCCCAGAAGATATCCCATTTGTAAAGTGTGATCAGTATAAGTATTACTATATGAAAGTTGGTGATCTTCAGGTTCAGGAAAATGTAACTGCTTTAGGTAGGGTTTTGGCTTCTGAAGTATATTCTGGTGGTGGAGTCCATAGATTATCCGCTAAGAAAAATTTTGATATTCCTCATCCAACTAAAAAAGGTTGGAGACTTAGACATACTTGCCTAGAGGGTCCAGAAAATGGTGTTTATGTTAGAGGTAAAATAAAGGAAGAATCATATATTAATCTTCCAGAATATTGGAGTGGTCTGGTTGATCCAGAATCAATAACTGTGCAACTAACATCTATAGGACACTATCAAGAACTTTTTTATGAAATTGTAGAGTGGGGAACAAAGATTAAAGTATCTAATAATGCTGGAAGTACTATTAACTGTAGTTACTTAGTTCAAGGTGAAAGAAAAGATGGTGAAAAATTAATTGTTGAATATGAAGGTGAGTCTCCTGCAGATTACCCTGGAGACGATAGTCAATATTCTGTGGTTGGTTGGAATTATGATATAAGATCTTAAGGAGAATCTAAATGCCAAGCACATTCCAGTATAGTAAAAAATATTCTGTATCTAATGAATTAGAATTTGTATCAGTAGCAGATACAAATTTTGATATAACTTATTCTGTACCAGAAGTTTTACTTGATCTTCAGGCGGATAATTTAAAGGCAATAGATAATCTCTTTGTTGATTCTTATTTGACTGACCAGTTTGGTAATACTGGTAATCCTGGTGACGTACTCATCGCTGATGTTAACGGTGTATTTTGGGGAAATGTTGGATCTGCAAATACTCCTATTCTTGCGATTGACATTTTTGATGAGGGAGTAGAACAGGGATTAGCGAATAGACTGGATTTTTATGATGGTAATGATCAAAATAACTTAGTGTCTGCAGCAGTATCTGCAACAAGTAGAGTTGCTACTATTACGATATCTGATAGATGGGGATTAAGTGGGAATAATATCTATAGAGACAGTAACGTTGGAATTAATACCCAATTCCCTCAATCTGCATTAGATGTTATTGGTAATGTTCGTATTACTGAGGGTTTAGACGTTATTGGATTTTCAACATTTAGGAATGATCTAATAATTGAAGAATCATTAACTGTTATTGGTATAACAAGTGTTTTTGATACTTTTGGAGCTTTTGATAAAGCAACATTTTATTCCGATGTTGGCATACAGAGTAGTTTATTAGTTACTGGTATAACCTCATTATCTCAACTAAGTGTTTCTAAGAGAGCTGATTTTGATAATAGTGTAGGTATAAACAGTGGATTAAGTGTAGGGGGAATATCTACATTCAATGATGAAATTGAGTTAAATTCTACATTAATAGATATAAATGATAGTGCTGGACCAGTTAATAAAGATTATAGATTGTCTTCTGTTGGAACTGGAGTTTCTTGGAGACCTCCAGGTGTAGAAACAGAAAATACTATCTGGGTTACAATGGATGGTGATGATACTAATACTGGTTTATTGGAAGGTGATGCTAAAAGAACCATAGGTGCAGCAGCACAAATAGCACAACCTGGAGATACTATATTCATAAGATCTGGTACTTATACAGAGAACAACCCAATTGGTCTTCGTAGCGATGTATCAGTTACTGGACAGGACCTTAGATTGGTTAATTTGATTCCCAGCAATAAAGGACTGGATTTTTTCCATGTAAGACGGGGATGTTTGATTGAAAATTTATCTTTTACTTGTGAATCTGATGGTGTGGGTGGATTTGTTAATAATCCTGGAGGAGCTGCAGTAGCCTTTCCTCCTATAAGTAA
>Ga0213867_1001395_pt1 | contig 10762 bp, 9 predicted proteins | sample PICome_12_FD_160120 | JGI IMG/M metagenome (GOLD analysis project Ga0213867, IMG submission 160120) | Coastal seawater microbial communities near Pivers Island, North Carolina, United States - PICO540 | ecosystem: Environmental > Aquatic > Marine > Coastal | place: USA: North Carolina | collected... | reverse complement strand
GGTACAGACTACGACTATGACGTACCTTCTAGTACTTCTGTTCGTATCACATCTCTAGCAGCACAAAACTTAAAGGTTAAGGTACTGTAAAGTACCTTTTCCTCTTTCATCTATAAAGGTAATGTAAATGGCAAAAAGTAAGGCAAGGAAAGTAGCTGACCTTATATCTACAGGTAGCCCTTTAGATGATGGTGAGATTACTGCTTCAGATATAGCTGATGTTACTGCTACCAGTGCAGAGTTAAACATCCTTGATGGTGTTACAGTTCATACATCCGACATCAACAACGTCACAGGTATTAACGCTGCTGTACAAGCTGCACTAGACTTAAAAGGTACAGTGTCTACTTTGTCTGACCTTAGTGTTACAGCTACTGCTGCAGAGCTAAACCTTTTAGATGGAGTTCCTGCAGGTCTTACTACGACAGAGATAGGTTACTTAGATGGTGTTTCTGCTAACATACAAACACAGTTAGACTCCAAAGCAGGTAGCCTTACAGACTTAGGTGTTACTTCAAGTGCGTCAACTTTGAACAATGCGGTTACAACAGGTAAGTCAATAGCTATGGCTATTGTTTTTGGATGATAAAAGGTAAATGAAATGAGTGCACCAAATATTGTAAATGTCAGTACCATTACAGGTAAAACTGATATGGCTACTTTAACTGCTAGTACGGCTACTATTGTCGCAAATGCTGCAGCAAGTAATAAAGTTTATAAACTTAACTCTATTATAGTTTCTAATATAGACGGTACAAACGCTGCAGATGTATCTGTATTCATAACTAGAGGTGTTACAAATTATTTTCTTGCACGTACTATTTCTGTACCTGGTGATAGTACTTTAATTGTTTTAGCTAAAGACACTGGAGTGTACTTGGAAGAAGACGATGACTTAAAAGCATATGCTAGTGCTGGTGATGATCTTCAAATTATTGTGTCTTACGAGATTATAGAGTAACAGTATGTCCAAAAAGTATAGAAGAAGAGGTGGTTTTTTAGGTCTTAAAAACCGTTTTACAAGAGACTACTCAGAAGCTGAAAGTGGTGTTTGGGATATGGGGGATGTCTCTGCCTCTAATTCAGCGCACCCAGTAGGTGAAGTAACTTTTACTGGTGTAGGAACTTCAACCTTCGTTATTCCAGACGGTGTTGAATATATCTCTGGTGTTTGCATCGGTGGGGGTGGTGGCGGTATGTACTACAATGCTAGTAGTTCAAGTTACACTTACGCTATGCAAGGCGGTGGAGGTGGTGGTCTAGCGTGGTTTAACAACCTAAAAGTTTCTGAGATGGAGGCAAATAATTCCGCTTCTAATCCTCGACAAATAACTATTGACGTAGGTGCAGGTGGTAGCCAAGGTGCTTATTCGAATGGGGCTACTGTTGGTGGTCATAGTAAGATTTATTGGATTGGTACTGGTAGTTCAGAACAATACATTAAAGCTGGAGGAGGAGGTGCTGGGAGATATGCGCAATATATATATGGTGGTAGTGGAAGTATGTCTGCTGGCTTTAGAAACAAACTTTTAGTTGATCAACAATACATAGAGTGGGGTTTGTATTCGGGTGGCCAATCAAGATACGATAGTGCTAGTGGTGGAACGGCATACGGACCTGCTGGAGGAGGAGGTGCTGCTGGGTATAGAGGCAACGGTGGTCAAGGAAGGCATAGTAACTACACAATAGGCGCTGGTGGATACTATGGTGGTGGAGCAGGTGGCGGTCCAGCCCCTCACCCTGATATAGACTTACACAGGTCAGGCGGTGGCGGTGGAGCACACGTATTTGGTATTTTTGGTAAAGAAAGTTATTCTTCTCCAGGTGAATACAGTGGCTCACACACCCTTAATATTGTACCAAGCCAGTATAGTGGTGCTGGATCAGGTGGAGCAGGGGCTTATCCAGGGGGTGCACCCTCTCACATAGGGTCTGATATTAGCGGTGGCCTATATGGTGGTGGGGGTGGAGGCTCTTCTAGTGTTTACTTCGGGCAAGGTGGCGATGGTGCACAAGGTATTGTGAGGCTTATGTGGGGAGATGGTAGAAAGTTTCCGTATTCCGCACAGTGGAATGGCAACAATGACCTCCGCTACAGTTCCCCTGGCAACTACTAAAATCTTGACAAATAAGTATTTATGAGTTCAACTAGTATCAAATATATGTTATACAATTAGTATGTCACATATTATTATACTGATATACCTCTTAGGTATAACCTCATATCACATCTTTATCCGTAAACTTAGTCCTTGGGAAAGTAAAATACCTAAGAGAAGAAGACTTTTGTACCTAATTAAATCATTTAGGTAGTACTAGAAATAAGGTATATTAACTATGGCTTTAACATCTATGGGTCTAAACCCTAAACAAACACAGACTATTCTTAATAGAAAGTTTGGTTATACAGGCTCGACTCAAACAGATGAGATGGAAGCCTTTATGCAATCCAAACCTGAGGCTGAGTCTGTCATACTTAAATTAGCTAAAGCAGCTAAGAACATTAAGAAGATGAACCAAGGTGGTATAGTTCCAAGAGAAACTAATATTGCTAACCAACCCCACAGACTTGCTTATATCAACCCTGAAGAAGAGATGATGCTTAAGGCTCAGGGTGGATCTGGTATGCCTGGCCCTGGTGGTATCCCTGCCTATGAAACTACAACTACAAATGAAGAAGAAAATCAAGACACTACTACAGAAGATCAAACTGCTACAACAGTACCCGCATCAGATCCAACAGCAGTATATTCTGGTACTGTAGCTACTCCTAACTTATCTTATCTTACTCCTCTATCAGATCAAGACATTGCAAAAGTACCAGAGCAGGATGCCTCTAAGGTTGATACTGCATACACTGTAGGTCAGGCTCAACAGGCTGGTGCACCTGTAACCCCTACTGTTGCAACTATGACACCTGAAACAGTAGCAGAACAGGTAAAGGCTGAGACTGAAGAAACACAGGCAGCACAAGGAACAGTATCCCCTGAGGCTCAGATTACTGCACAACAGCAGTTGACTACATCCGTGTCTGGTATGGAAGCTGCTCAGGGTACAGCCACTATGGTGAATGCTCCTCATGCCAGAGAGATCCAACAGGGTGAACTTATTGATGGTGTAGCAGACGCAGAAAAGGCTGCTCTATTTACTGAACAGATTGATGCAGCAACAGCTACCCCAAGTAAACAAGCTACAGTAGCAGGACAACTAGAAGGTCTAATGGCTCAGTTTGAGGGTGGTAACACACCTGCGTGGGCTGCAGGGTCTATGCGTACAGCAATGCAGACACTAGCTGCTCGTGGTCTTGGAGCTTCTAGCCTAGCAGGTCAGGCTGTAATTCAAGCTGCTATGGAATCTGCTATTCCTATTGCTCAGGCTGACGCAAGTGTTATTGCACAGTTTGAAGCACAGAACCTAAGTAACAGACAACAACGTGCAATGCTTGCAGCGCAGCAACGTGCTACCTTCTTAGGGCAAGAGTTTGACCAAGCGTTCCAGGCTCGTGTGCAGAACGCAACTAGGATTGCTGACGTAGCAAATATGAACTTCACTGCAGAGCAACAGATTGCTCTTGAAGATTCTCGTGCAGCTAACACTATGAACATTGCTAATCTAAATAATCAACAGGCTATGGTTATGGCAGAGGCTGCTGCGTTGTCACAACTAGACATGGCTAACCTGAACAACAGACAACAGGCTGCTGTACAGAATGCTCAGAACTTCCTTCAGATGGATATGCAGAACCTGTCTAACGAACAGCAGACTTCTCTGTTCAGAGCACAACAAAATGTTCAGGCTTTATTTACTGATCAGGCTGCAGAGAATGCGGCACTACAATTTAATGCTGCATCTGAGAACCAAACCAATCAGTTCTTTGCTGACCTTCAAGCTAACGTAGCTAAGTTTAATGCTGACCAAGCAAATAGTGTAGCACAGTTTGATGCTAATGCGGTAAACGCAACTTACCAATTTAACGTAGCACAGGATAACGCATTCAGGCAGTTCATGATTAATCAGAACCTAGCTGTTGCCCAAGCCAATGCTCAGTGGAGACAGCAGATTGCTACAACTAATCAGGCTGCTCAGAACGAGGCTGCTTTCTATGCAGCAAAAGAAATGAATGCCCTTAGTCAGGCAGCACTAGATGAAATATGGCAGAAAGAACGTGACGAAATAGATTACGTTTATAATGCTTATCAAAATGATCAAGACAGAGCAAACGCTATCATCCTTCAGAAACTAGCTGCTGATGCTGAGTTAGATGCTGCTAAATTACAGGCTGAGATTAGTGCTACAGAAGAGATTTCCAAAGCTGTTTATGACTGGATGTTTGAGTAAGGAATAACCCATATGCGTTTTAATTATTTAGATAAGTTAGAAGACTATAACAGATTTACTAAAGATAGATCTGGTGTAGACTCCTCTAAGAAGGGGGTAGGTTCTTATTCAAGGCAAAGAACTAAACAGTACATTGGCCTAGGACAAGCCTCTGCAGAAGACACTAAATACGGAATGCAGTCTGCAGCCCAAGGTGTAAGACGTATGTTTAAACAGTCTGACATTGAAAAGGCTAGAGCTGACTCTCAAGACACTGAGCTAGAGATGGCTGCTTGGATTGACAGCATTGAATCTGAAAGAAAAGAGAATGCACCAGAGGTAGAAAAAGAAACTTATGATGCTTTAAAATTGAGTGAAGAGCTATACGGTAAGAAAGGTGTTCAAGCTGGTAAACCTGCAGCAAACTCTTACTTTAACACACCTATTATTGAAGGTGGTTTAAGAGGTAACTCTCGTAAAGCTGGTGACGTATCCCCAGAAGTACAACAACAAATTGTAAATATGATTGTTGAGACTGGTAGTTCTTTGGATATGACTGACTACGAAATTGCTTATGCTTTGGCTACTGCAAGATTTGAGTCAGGATTCAATCCAGATGCTGCCGCCAAAACTACAAGTGCTAAAGGCGTTGGTCAGTTCGTAGATAAGACTGGTGAAGCATATAATCTTACTGCTGATAACCAGTGGGATGCAAGTGCTCAAGTTCAAGCACTACTTGAGCATACCATAGATAATTTTGAAATGGCTAGGAAGAAGGGCTACAGCAATGAGTATGTATACGCTCTACACCATGATGGTCCTTCCTTAGATCGGGGTGGTCTTGGTTTATCTAAACAAAACATTATGCCATTTGTTCCAAAATATTTAGAACTAATTAAGAAGTACAGAGGTGAAGAATAATGGACGGACCTATCCCAGGACAATCCCTAACAAGGACACCACGTAATGCTCTGTATGAGAGACCTCCAGAGATTGCTGATCCTAATGAGGCTGTAATATGGCACATGAAAAGACTGTCTGACCCTAAGAGGTTGGATAATCTTTTGTTTACTTTAGAGTATGGTGTTCCAGTTAAACATGCTACACAGGCAGCACTGACTGCTGCTGTTGCTAGAGGTATCCACAGCATTGACGTGAGTTTGATTATTGCTCCTGTTGTTCACAAATTTATTTCTTCTACTGCAGAAGAAGCTGGCATTGAATACCTAGATGACTTTGAAGGTAGAGAGCAAAAAGAACAAGACGAAAGAGCTAAAGTTCAAGCCCTACTGAAGAAGTCTGTTCAAGAGACACCTGTTGAAGAACGTGACGAAGGTTATGAGATGCTATCTGAAATGTCTGAAGCTGTAGAATCTATGGATATACAGCAAGAGACACAAGGTGAAGTTGCTGAAGAACTGCAAGAAGTAGCTGCTGCAATAGAAGAAGAGCCACAAGAGAAACCTCGTGGTCTAATGGCGAGAGGATAAGAGAATGAGCTTTCTAGGTACAATAGCAGTAGGTGCGATGGCAGAAGCCTACAACGAAGATAAAGCTGCTAAGGAAGCACAGGTAGCAGAAATTCAAATGGCTAAACGTCAGTGGTTATTTACTACTGGTATGGAAAATATAAAGAACAGACGTGAAAGACGTAAAGCTGCAAGTGCTAGAGTGTCACAGGCTCAAAGGTTTGGTTTCTCTCGTAAGTCTGCTATGGCTCTTGAAATGTCTGGTCAATTAGAGTTTGAATTAGACAAAGTTCAGAAGCTTATTGGTAACAATAAACTATCAGAAAAATATATTCCTACTCTAGTAGCTTACCTAGAGGGTAAAGTAGAAAACGATGAGCAACTATCGGCAGCTATAGCTAAGGGTCTTGAACCAGAAAGCTTAGTAAGTGAAGAGGAAATGTCTCTTGGTCTTATTAATTCTCTTGGGGATCTAAATGAACTACAAGAGCAGTTTATGAAAACAACAGAGGGTGGTTCTGTAGGTCTACCTGCATTCCAATACACTCCAACCAAAGGTGCTCGTATTGAGTTGTCTGATAGCAAGAGTATTCGTGCTCAGTTAGCTAGTACTCTTAATACAATGTACGCAGACAGCTTCCAAGTTAACGCAATGGGTGATGTTACATTTACTCAGAATGCTAAACCAGAAGTTCAGAAATTGTTTAATGATTTGGCGGCTAAGACTATAGAGCTTGCAGAAGATCCTACAAATTCTTATAGCCCTACATCTGCATTGAATACAGTTATCAGTACAATTCAAACAAGTCAGTTCGTTCCACCTAATGTTGTTGTAGAAAAATTAGATGAAGCACTTGAGACCCCTGACTTTAGCTGGGAACCATTTAAAGTAACACCCCCTCCATCTACTCCTGGTCCTAACAACGACAATCCAGCAAACGATTAAGGTGATGTATGAGCTACGTACAAGAAGCAGAGGGTAAGTATTTTACTGACCTTCTAGATAATGAAGAGTTCCAGCAAGACCTTAAGAACTTCTTTTCTGGTGGTCGTTATAACTACTCTAAGGAACAGCTAGATGACGTTGAGCAGTTAGCTGATGACTTCGCACAACATATGAGATGGCAGTCTACTAACGAAGCTACCGCTGTCTATGATTTGTTGTACGTTCAAAAGTCAGACAAAGAAGTATCAAGAGATGGTAAGGTTTCATTTGGGAAACTAATGCAAGCCTACGATGTTTCTGAGGGTGGCGGTACTGGTAAGCTCGAAGGTGCTTGGGATTACTTCTCAGCTTTTGCGGCATCCCCCTCTACTATTGGTACTGCTGCAACATTTGGCTTTGGTGTAGGTTCTAAGATAGCAGCCAAGGCAGCATCTAAGACTTCTCAGATGGCGATAAGAGCTTATGCGAATAAGCTACTAGCTGAAGGTATGTCTAAACAGGCTGTCAAAGAAGCTGTCAAGAAGAGTGTAACAAAAGAGGGAGCCAAGGCTGCAGCTATATCTTTTGGTGCTGAAGCAGCAATAGGTGGTGTGTCTTCTTATGCTCAGGGTGAAACAAGAGAAGAAGTTATTCCAGGTTACGAGTACACAACCACTGACCTCGCTATTGATGCTACCATTGATGGGACTCTGGGTTCTGCAGTAGGTGGTTTAGGTGGTATGTGGACACAATCCACAAAGAACAAAGCTGCTGATGCTCTTGTAGATCAAGCCAAGAAAGCAAGTGATATTGCTAAAGCTAATGCTAAAGCTGCTGTAGATTTTATTAGTAATAGTAATCTCCCTGAAGACCAGATCAACGACACCATGTCTGACATAGCAGACTTAGCTCAGATCTTTAGAGCAAGGGAAGCTGGTAAAGCATTAGATCCACTGGATGAAGAATCAGTAAAAGAAGGTCAGATGATCTTTAGTCGTATGCTTGACGAAAGAGCTAACGAACTTATCGCACCTGGCTTAGATATGAATACTGTCAGAGGTATTGCTGCAGCAAGTATTAGGCTAAAGGAAAGACTGAAGCTTAGACCAGGGGAACGTGTAAGCTCTGGGGTAGCAAGAGCTATTGCTGATGGTTCTATTCAAACAGATGAACTAACAGATATAAGAAGACAGTTTAACTTATCTGCTGAAGAGATGTCTTACCTTTGGTTAGCTGAACTATCTAAAGCTGGTAGTGTTCTAGCTGAAGGATCAAAGATTAAAAGGGCAATGACACAAGAGATAGATATCCTTGCGAGTCAGGGTGCCTCTGTGTTCACAGGTAATGAAGCATCAGAAGTTCTAGGTAATCTAGAAAGAGGTGGAGCCTACAGTTTCCTTCAAGACCTTGACCAAACACGTATTGCTTTCATGACTTCGCAGCTAGGTACTACAGCAGCTAACGTTGCCACTGGTGGTTATAACGTTATTGTTGATATGTCTGACTCTTTCTGGAAGGATGTGTTGGATGCGACTGTAGGTAATAAGATGCCAGATGGTTCTGTTAAAAGACAGTGGACCAACAGAACTTTATCTACATTGAAAGGCTTTACACTTAACAGAAAAGAATCTGAAATACTTGGGGCAATGCTTATTGAAGATGCCCCCATGAAGTTTACTGAGTTATTTTATGAGAGCCAACGTGTCGGTGATCTAACACAGTCTAATAACTTTCTAAATAGAACAGCTAGGTTTGTTAATACCCTTAACATGGCTACTGACTCTGTGTTTAAACAAGCATCTTTCTATGGTGCCTTTGACAGAAGACTAAAAGAGATTAATGATCCTGAGTTAGGTACAAGCTTTGCTGAGTATTTAAAGAGACACACAGACTTAGAGGCAGCAAGGGCTGCTGGTGTTGTAGACTATGCGACAGACTACGCCAAACGCTTTACGTTTCAACGTGGGTACGAAGGTGATAAGTCTTTGTTTGGTCAGACAGCACAAGGTGTTCAGTCTTTACATAAAAGATTTCCTTTCCTTATCTCTGAAGGGATGGGTATTCCGTTCCCTCGTTACGTAGCTAATCACTTGGAATACGTGAATGACTACACACCTATCGGTATTGTAACTGGTGGTGTAGATCGTTTAGAGAAAGCTTTATACAGACAAGACGATAAAGCTATTACACTAGTAGGTGACCAGTTCAAGACTGGTAGGGATCGTGTAGCTAGACAAATGACTGGTGCCATGTTGACTATGGGTGGTGTTTGGTTAGCTGCAGAGAAGAATGGTGAGATAGACTACGATAAGATCGTATCTTCTACTGGTGCTGAGACAGATGCAGGACGTACTGCTGGTCCTTGGGCAGCTAATCTTTTAATTGGTGACCTTATCTGGAGGTCAGGAATACTAGGTAATGAACCTTTACCTATTAGTTTTGAGTCATTTAAGAAGAATGCTGGTGAAGTTCTAGCGGGTATGGGTGACCTAGGTTTTGATCTTGGTCTTGTAGCAGACTTAACTGATGCAATAGAAACTGGTGAGTTTTCTGAGGCTGCATACAAGAGACTAGGTAATATTGTTTCTACCTTTACCTACCCTGGGACTATGGCTAGAGATGCTGCTGGTCAGCTATCTGACTTCGCTAGAGGTAACCCATACGTCAGAGATGTAAGGGGTTCAGAGGTTACTGGAGAAAGAAACTTCCTTGAAGAAATTGTTGGAGAAGGTGTGTTCCGCAATCAAGCCCTAAGATTTATAATGGATTCTCAAGGTGTAGGTCTTACACAGACAAAGAGAGGAACTAATCAAGATCTTAAATTGTATTCTCCCTTTAATCCTACTCCTATTGGTGGGTACAACCCTATCTCTAGACAGTTTGGTTACACACAGGAACCACCTAGTACTGAACTACAAAAAGAATTAAATGTTCTTGGACTAGAGGAGTACAAACTATATGGGAATACAAAGACTAGAAATGCTAGTGTTGATTACGCAGTAAGAAAACTGTTGGCAGTTGGTATGTCTGGTGTCCCTACTATGGCTGAAGAATTTAAAGAGTGGAAAGGTAATTGGAAACTTACAAACAGAACTGAGTTTGCTGGTAGAACCTACGATGAACTAGGGGATGACTACGAACTTAAAAAGTTAGCACTACAAGACTTTGTGAATCACAGGATTGCTAATGCTCAGGATCTAATGACTGGTGCTTTTGAGAGAATGCTTGAGAGTGATTCTGGTAGGAAAAGGGCTGCAGGTTTTGTTAGAAATAACTACGTAATTAAACAGGCACAACTTGAGTCCAGTACTGGCAGAACCTTTGACGATTTAGTTTCTATTATGACACGCAGTGAAGCAGTGAAGTATAAGACTGCAAGAGAATATCTTGAAGACTCTTCTAGTATTGAAGAAGAACTATCAAGAAGACAAAAGATAATGCAGTTTGCTGATGATAACTATGACTTTGAAAAGGATATATTTCCTACTCAATTCTTAGGTGCTGCAGAAACATACCAATAAAAGAAAACCCCCAGTGGAGTGCTGGGGGTTTAGTTTAAGACGACTTATCTCTAGTCTTTTTATAATCAAGCATAAGTTGGGAGTAGCTGTATGCTTGGTCAACGATCTCGCCTGATCGTAAATACTTTCCAGATGCGAGGAGACCAGATAATGCCGCACCTGCAAAGTAATCCCTAGTTGGTATATCACCCACTGGAATATCCTTTTGAACAAACTCTTGGGCTTCCTGCTCAAGGGTTTTCTTTTTTGTTGTTGGCTTCTTTACGCCACTTCTATTAGTTTTTTGAGATACCATTCTGCTTTCTCCAAGTCCTGCACACCGTTCTTATAACGCCAGCGATGCATGTACTTTGCTATGTTGCCTCTAAGATACCCTATGAACTCTTCTCTGGTAAGGAAGTCTTTGATGTAATCAATACATTCGATCTCACCCTGACCATAGTGCTTAGGTTTTTGAACTGCGTCAAAGAAATCTTCACACTCTGCACACACACCATTATCATCCAATAGATTATCACACTTACAGCAAT
>Ga0213867_1001394_pt1 | contig 10763 bp, 10 predicted proteins | sample PICome_12_FD_160120 | JGI IMG/M metagenome (GOLD analysis project Ga0213867, IMG submission 160120) | Coastal seawater microbial communities near Pivers Island, North Carolina, United States - PICO540 | ecosystem: Environmental > Aquatic > Marine > Coastal | place: USA: North Carolina... | reverse complement strand
TAGTTAAAATGACAGGGAGTTGTTTTTTATATTCTATACCTATTAAATCACACCAATTATGTACTAAATGCTTTTTCTTAGTGATATGATCTGATTGGTTATATGGTTCGTGTTTTGAAATGATTACATCTTTATCTTCAATATAATCTTCATAAAAATATGGGGATTGACCTAATTGAAATACTCTATCTACATTTGGATTATTTAAAAATACTTCAGGCCAAGAAGTAACCATTATTAATTTACGATCAGGATATTTAGCTTTAATATCTTTAATTAAAGCAGTACCAGCAATATTTTTACCTAAACCACCTTGAATGTGCCAAATAAAATATTTTTTTCCTGTAGTAGGTTTTGGTTCTTCTGGTTGTGAAACCATTTGTTTAGGTTGGTATGTATATCCTTGCTGCATATTAAAATTTTAATTCTGTTAGATTACCTTCTTCTCCAAATCCTGCCTCAGGTACAACATTAAATGATAAACTACAACGTGTAGAATTTGTTTTATTTACTGGTACTGAATGATGTAAATAAGAAGGAAATAATAATAATAAACCTGGGGTAAAATTAATATCAAAATAATCCCAAGCATATTTTAAATTTTGTTTATCTTCAATTTTAGAAGGGGCAATATAAGATACATTAAATCCACCTGACATTTTATGAAATCTAATTGCAGGTGTTTTTTCTTCTGGTTGTCCAAAATAAAATACTCCAGAAATTAAACTATTAGGGTGGGTATGCATTGTATGATGTTGTCCTGGGTGTTTATAAGATAACCATGATTGTCCAAATTTGTAAGATTCATAATTATATCCTAATTGATCACCAAATGTTTTGGATATGCCTAATAGTAGAGTTTTTAAATCTTTACATTCAGGTTCATCTAAAATATATGAATTGTCAGACCTATCCCCATAATTAATAGCATCTACATCATTTTCTTCACCCCTCATTTTTTGTTTATAAAACCATTCTGTTACTCCCGCATATTGATTGGGTAAAGTAGTAGTAAATACCGGAATAGGAAATAATTCTAATATTTCAAAATTAAGAGGTTGATTAGGCATAACGTCCAAATATTATTTGTGATATTGTTTCTTGGTCCCCTAAAGTACCTTTAGTTAAAGCATTTACACCAAGTGCTTTTCTTACTCTATTAGTTCTATTAGGAGGTACACCATGGCTTAACCATGATGGGAATATAATAAAATTATTTTGTTTAGGTGTAAAATATATTTCTTCTTGTGAAAATGGATATTGTTGATAATCATCTAATAATGATGGTTCAAGATATGAGCGATTAAATGATTTTACTTCTTTAGAAAAACAAATAGCAGAATCGTTAGGTTGTATATCATAATAAAATACACCAGCTAATAGTGTATTAGGATGGGTATGTGCCTTATGAAACATTCCTGGTTGTTTATAGGTAAGCCATGATTGTGCAAATTCTAATTTTTCATATTTGTAACGCATTATATTAGTTGCGTATTCTTCAAAACATTGCATGAAAAAATCATTCAATGATTTACAAACAGGATGATTTATAATATATGAATTTTTAGATATTTCACCATATGCTGCTTGAGAGGCAGGATTCATTTCTTGGGAATCAAAATATTTTACTACTTCGCTAGTATCTCCTTCATATGTGTTTACATATAAAGCAGTTGGAAATAAAGAATGTATTTCTGCTTGCATAACCCTTAATATACGAAATTATTGGTTAGGAGACACGAAATTGAAAGCAATAGATATACGCTCTGAATCTGTATTGTTTCTTTCTACTGAGTGTTTAACCCAAGAGGGGAATAAATAAAACATAGATTCTTTAACAGGGCATGGAATGGTCATTGCATTAGCCATGGTTTGTTGTCTTTCTACTTTAGATGTTAAGAAAAATTCAGCATTATCACCCCTATGCAACATTAAATCACCCATATTTTCTTCAGGAACTTGAACATAATAAGTACCACTTAATACACTATTTTGATGGTCATGTTGTTCATTATAGTCGTATTTACCGTTAATATTTATCCACCAATTACCTAATATAAGGTTTGATGTCCCCATATAGCGCTGCGGTACATCATTGACAAATACAGTTAATTCGTTGAATAATTGCTCGAGTGCTGAGGGTAAAGGAGTTATAAGTTCCCCACTATGCCATCCACCTCTATTTGAGATATTAACACCTGGTTTTTCTTCTTTAACTTTGTAACAATATTCTGCTATTGATTTATTATCAATACCATCTACTGGACATTCCCAAACTGGTGTTGCCCACCATAATCTTTCAAAAACCTTAAATTCCATAACTTTATTCTGGGTTAAAATGGGTAAACCATCCTGTTAAAATATATTTTGTTTGTGTTAATGAGGGTACACCTCTATGTAAATACATCCAATCTGAAGGCCAAATAACTAGTTTGCCTTGTTTTGGTTCTTCAAAATGATGTTGATAAAAGAATTCTGTTTCTCCTCTATCAGTTAATGTATTTAAGTATACCATCCATACTAATATTCTATTTGAGTGTTTTAAACCTGCTCGCTCACAATGCCACCCTGTAAAGCCTTCTTCAGGTAAATAACGTTGGATGTTAAATTGTGAATCTATTCTAAATGGATCCATTCTTTGCATCGCGGTTAGATTACGAGTAATATAATCTTCTTTCCCCTTTTCTACAATTGGGATTAATTGATTTAATAGGGGACCCCAAGTATCATGTTGTAGATACCTAGGGTCAAATGTTATATCAGTTGATTTTTTACCTAAATTAGAACTATGACCATCAGGACCATATAAAACACCAGGTTTTTTTTCATCTGATGCTTCAAATGTATCTATAAACGCTTGACATAGTTCAGGCGATAAAACATTTTCTTTCCGATATAGGAACATATATTACTCTTGGGGTGTATCTTCAGAAGGTTTATTTTCTACCGATTTTAATTGAAGCTTTGCTTCCTTAAAACTTAATAATTTTCCATCTTCTTTTTGTAATCTAGCTACAGTTTGTAAAGGTCCTGCAGCATTGATTACTTCAGCTGGTCCTGAATTTGGTCCTAGAGCTTTAACTCTATTTTCTAGAGCTAAACGATAGGAAGCAGCCTGGTGTGAATTTACATTTTGTGTATCAAATGTACCATCATCTAATTCATCTTTTAGTTTAGACCAAGTAGCAATTTCACGAACACGATCTTTAGCAACTTGCTCCATATTGGCTCTTTGATACAAGTTTTGATCTAAATCAACTCTAAGTTCTAATTCTTTTAAATCTTTACCTTCATCAATAGATTTTTGAAGTTTACGTTCAAGTTTCATTCGACTGATTTCGTTTCTACGTAAATCAAATGATAGACCCATCATTGCATCAAAGTGAGCTGATTGTTCTCTTACTGATTGCCAGTATTTGGAAGCGGAAGTTGGATGTTTACCATCGTTTAGAACTGAGATACGCATTTCAGTTTCTGTTCTAAAAATTTGTTTTTTAGTCCAGTTATCGGTAAGTTCTTCTTTTAATGCTACAATAGTTTGAGCATCCTCAGGTTTGAGAACACTCAATATAGGTTTTAAATCTTCAGTAGCGACTAGATCTTTTGTTTGGTTTTTGGCCATGTTTATAACTTTAGTTTATTTAATTAATGTATAACTTTATTTTTGCTCTTCCAAATTATGCTTCAGGAAGAGGATATGTTTTAGCTGATCCACTATTAGGACCTTTTGTAAAAAATTGACCATCTAAGGATGCAGATACTAATGCTTGTGCTTCAGCAAATGTTTTTTCAGTAGCACTTACTCTAGCAGCCCAAGTAGTATTTTCTGTTGTCCATACTTCTCCTGGGTGTCCAGCAATATGGGCAGATTCATTATCATCATGAGTAATAAATCCTTTTCCTGTATTTGTAGTGTGGTAATATTTTAATGCCATGGTTAAATTATTTTATTATAAATATGTTTATTCTGTAGGTAAAGTATAAGTAGGTATACTTCCCCTAAGTGCTATTATTTCATAATCATCAGGATAAGGTTCTAATGTACTATCTACTATTGCCTGAGCTTCTTCTAGGGTTTTTTCAGTAGCTCCTACTCTAGTAGCCCAAGCTGTGTTTTTAGTAGTCCAGATATCTCCAGGATGCCCTGCAATATGGGATTGTTTATTTTCATCTAGTGTGATAAATCCTTTTCCTGTGTTTATAGCGTGGTAGTATTTTAGTGCCATAATTTAATTATTATTGTCAAGCCTTGTTTTTAATTCATCAATTTGAGTTTGTTGTTCTTGAATTGATTTTACAAGTGCAGATACTAATTTAGAATAGTTCATACCTTCCACTTGACCATCTTTTTCAGATACTAAGTTTGGATATACATTTTTAACGCTATCTGCTACAAATCCAATATCGTGTTTTTTATTTGATTTCCAATCAAATTCAACTGGTTGTAATTTCATTACTTTATTAAGTTGAGACCCCATTGGTTGGATGTTGTCTTTATATCTTTCGGCTGAGGTTTCAATCAAACATGATACTGTTGTTTCTCCTGTTGTAGATGAGTAGTCGAATGTTGTTGATTGAGCCAAAGGTCTGGTATATTCTTCTGTACATGTTGTAAGGGTGTTTGCGGGAAGCTTACCCCCGAAAACTGCAGCAGAGCAATTTGAAGATGCAGCCATACCTTCACCCTCTCTCCCAGTAATTAAAGCACTTCCTGCTGACCATGTAGTACCATCATATTCTTCAGTACAGGTAAATAAATTTCCACCTGAAGCTAGTGCTGAGTTTTGGGTTCCTCCCCCTCCTAATAAGGATCTCCCAGCTATCATATTTCCACCTGATGACCATGAAGATCCATTATATTCATCTGTACAAGTACAATTTGAATGACCTCCAAATGCTATTCCTGCATTTTGTGTTCCACCTCCTGCTAAATGAAATCTTTTTCTAGAAAAAGTACCACCACTTGACCATGTTGAACCATTATATTCATCTGTTTGTCCTGTTACCCCACAATAGCTACCATCTACTCCACCAAATGCTAAAGCGGCATTTTGTGTTCCTGCTCCGGCATGACATGATTTACCAAAAATTAAATTACCACCTCCAGTCCATGAAGAGCCATCATATTCTTCTGTTTGAACTATACCATAACCTCCATCAACAGTACACAACCCCCCAAAAGTTAAAGCAGCATTTTGTGTTCCAGCTGCAGCATGAAGTCTTCTAGCACAAGTCATATTTCCTCCATTACCCCAAGTAGTGCCATTATATTCTTCTGTTATGGATTTTACTGAGTTGGGCCCAGGTGCATTACTACTACAACCACCTATTGATAAAGCTGCATTTTGTGTTCCTGTTCCTGTAGATGCAAATCTATCATATATTAAAGCACCACTTGTTGCCCATGCTCCATCTGAAGTGTATTTATAACTAAATCCTACACTACCTGTTACTTCTAAACTACCAGATATAATAGCGGAACCAGTATGTGGGAAAGCAGCTCCACCTCCACCACCTCCATTGAGGGCGTATGATGCAGTTACTGCATATGAAGCAGTTGTAGCAGTAATGGCCAATGATGCTGTTGGAATTGGGGTTAAGGATATTACTTCATTTGCTGTAATACTACCTGTTAATGCTAAACTACCTGTTAATCTTATTGCCATGAGTTATTTTTATTTTTTTATGTAAGTCTTATTGCTACAAAGTTACCATTTCTATATAGTCCTCCAATTGGAACACCTGCTGCTGCGGCTGCTGTATCATCATTATAATGAGTAAGAGCACTAAAATCAACAGAATTTGCTTCTACATATGATGCAGTGGTTGCAGTGGTTGCAGTAATAGCTTCATATGCACGAGCAGCGGTACCATCAAGTGTACCTTTTAGGCTTCCTACGAATGATCCAGTTGCTACTGTATTGTTAGTTGAGTCAAAGTTAAAAGAACTTCTGTTAAAACTTACATCACAGTATTTAAATGTTTTACTTGTACCGTAAGGACCACCATTATACTGAAATCCACCAAATGCTAAAGCGCTATTAGTTGAAGAATCAGTATGTCTTGTTCCACCTAAATCTTTAAGAGGTTGTGGTAAAGCACCCTTACTAGTCCAACTAGAACCATTATATTCTTCTGTGCATGAGAATGTAGATGAACCGTATCCACCAAATGCTAGAGCACTGCTTTGATATCCTCCTCCTGCTAAATTGCCTCTCGCTGAATTTAAATTACCACCTGCTGACCAATTTGTTCCATCATATTCTTCTGTAAGGTAAGAATTATAACCACCAAATGCTAAAGCAGCATTTTGTGTTCCTGCTCCTGCTAAATCATTTCTTGAATTAATTAAAGAACCACCTGCTGACCAAGAGGTACCATTATATTCTTCAGTACAATTATTATTACCACCAAATGCTAAGGCAATTTCACTATCACTTTGAGCAGTTGCGGTAAATTGTATATGATGTTGATCGTTTGTATTTACGCATGTAGACCAAACATCGTTAGTTGTATCATAACCTTCTACAGAAGTATGGGTAAATCCTGAATCTCCTGATATTACAAGCTTCCCTGCTCCTCCAGCATATCTTCTTGCTACAATTGTAGGAGAAGCCATAGACCACACTTCTTGATCAGTATTAAATGCTTCAACTGCATTTAGGAATTGGGTTTTACTATATACATCGTGACATTGGTTACTACCCTCACCACCAACAGCTAAGGAATTTCTAAAATCATATGAACCATTACCTAAACTCATTCCAGCTACAGCAAATCTATTCCCAACCATGTTAGTTGAAGTAAACCAAGCTTCTGCATTTCCACCACCATAGTCAAATTCTACAGTTGCACTAGATCCACTAGAATGTAATTTAGTACTTGTGGTTACATTTTGGGCAGTTAATGTTGTTACATCTGTAGCACCAGTGGTATCACTATAGTTGAATGTAGTGGTTGCTAAAGGTGTTGGAGTATAATTATATTCTTCTGTATTAACACATCCACTATATCCACCAAATGCTAATCCTGCGGTTTGAGTACCAGCACCTGCTAATTGGTTTCTTCCTGTAATTAGATTGCCACCTGCTGCCCATGTATTTGTAGCACCATCATATCTTTCTGTTGATGCTCCAGATGGGCTTCCACCAAATGCTAAAGCTTCATTTTGTGTACCTGCTCCTGCTAGATCATATCTTCCATTACTTAAAGCACCACCACCAGACCATGTTACACCATTATATTCCTGAGTACAAGTATTATATGGCTTACCACCAAATGCTAAAGCAGCATTTGTAGTACCTGCACCTGCATGTTGTTTTACACCTGTTAAACTAGTACCACCTGCTGACCATGTTGTACCATTATATTCTTGAGTACAATCACTATATGTGTAACCACCAAATGCTAAAGCAGCATTTTGAGTACCAGCACCTGCTAGTTGTTTTCTTCCTGTAAGACCAGTACCACCTGGTGACCATGTTGCACCATTATATTCTTGAGTACAAGAGCTATAAGGATAACCACCAAATGCTAAAGCAGCATTTTGTGTACCTACTCCAGCTAAGTAAGAGGCTGCTGAAAGGTTTGTAGCACCCGTACTCCATGAACAACCATTATATTCTTCAGTACAAGTATTATTTCCATAACCACCAAATGCTAATCCCGCATTTTGTGTTCCTGCTCCTCCTAATGCCTCTCTTCCATTTATTAAATTATCACATGATGACCAAGCATCTAAAGCAACTAAATAACTAAAGCCAACACTACCAGTTACTTCTAGACTACCTGATACGGTAGAAGAACCTGTAATATGTAAACTACCTGTGATTTTTGCTGATCCGGTGTATGGGAAAGGCTCTACAGTATTAAGTGCATGTGAGGCAGTAATAGCATAAGATGAACTTAGTATACTGTTCATTCCATGAGGACCATCTACATTTGAAGATGTAATGTAAGATGCTGTTACTGCATTTTCAGCCCATGATGCTGTACCTATTAAATCGCTTGTAAGAGACCCACTGATTGATACTGAACCTGTAAATATGTGAGTATCATCTGCACTGTCTCCAAATTTAGTTGAACCACTTGAGTATATTACTGAAGCAGTTTCATATATTGTTTGAAGATATCCTAGAGAAGCAGTTCCACTTACTGTTAAATCTCCGGTTACTGCTAAAGTAGAACCATCAAATGTTAGATTTTCTTCTACAGAACCACTAGGTGCAGTTCCATTTAATGTTATTAAACCATTATCAGTTGTTCCTGTAAGTAGTAATAAACCTGAAGTACCAGATGTTCCTGAAGTGCCACTTGTACCAGATGTGCCTGATGTGCCACTTGTTCCTGAAGTACCTGAACTACCTGATGTACCTGAAGTTCCAGAAGAACCGCTTGTACCTGAAGTACCTGAGCTACCTGATGTGCCTGAAGTGCCATCTGAACCTGAGGTTCCAGATGTTCCTGAACTACCTGAAGTACCTGATGTACCACTTGTACCTGAGCTACCTGATGTGCCTGAAGTGCCATCTGAACCTGAGGTGCCACTTGTACCTGAGCTACCTGATGTGCCCGAGCTACCTGATGTGCCTGAAGTACCATCTGAGCCTGATGTGCCCGAAGTGCCAGAAGAACCACTTGTACCTGAAGTTCCAGAAGAACCACTTGTACCGGATGTTCCTGAACTACCGCTTGTACCTGAAGTTCCTGAACTACCTGATGTGCCTGATGTGCCTGAGCTTCCACTTGTACCTGAAGTTCCCGAAGAACCACTTGTACCTGAAGTACCAGATGTAGCGGCATTTTCTCTGTATCCTATGACTCCATTGTCATCTATTACAAGTGTAGTAGTTTCTGTTGGTTGTTCTTGTAAATCTTTTACAGCTAAAGATCCTGTAATAGATACACTACCTGTATATTGATGTGTATCATCAAATGAATCTCCAAATTTAGTTGAACCACTTGAATAAATTATTGAAGCAGTTTCATATATTGTTTCTAAATGATTTATTGATGCTGTACCTAATATAGTTAAATCATCAGCATAAATACTTCCAGTTACTGTTAAAGAACCTGATATAATAGCAGAGCCAGTATATGGAAAGGGGTCTGCTACATTTAATGCATGTGAAGCGGTTACGGCATAAGATGAACTGATTGCATGGGATGCAGTAGCATATACTTGAGAATCAGAATATATACTTCCAGTTACTGTTAAAGAACCTGTAATTTCTGCTGAACCTGTAAATGGGAATGAATTAGCATTAGCTACATATGATGCTGTCACAGCATGAGATGCACTAATAACACTATTAGATCCAAATGGACCATATACATTAGATCCAGTTACAAATGAGGCTGTTTGAGCAACTTCAGCATAGTAGGCGTTAGCAGCTAATGAAGCACTGACAATACTATCAGGTCCACTAGGTCCAATTACTGCTGATGAGGTTATATATGAAGCGGTAGCAGCTGTATTTACATAAGATGCTGTAATAGCATGTGAAGCTGTTAATGAAGTATCTGAATAAGATGCTGTGGTAGCATATGAAGCAGAAACTACAAACGAAGCGGTTTGTGCTAATGAGGCAGAAGCAATAGTATTAAAACTTTGCCCTTCCTGAGTAATACTTCCACTTATTTGGAGTGATCCAGTTACAACAGGGTTATGTATTCGCATAATATGTAGATATTTTTGTTATAAATATATTTTTATTTTTTTACTATTACCCTCCCATCGAAATTACTTGCAAATTCTACAAAAACTGCGTTTGCATTAGAAGCTGATATTGTAGCGGGTAAAACTTGTTCTTTGTTAGTATCGTATATTTGTACTATAGGATAATCTTCATTTAAATTATGTGTTATGGTATAAGAAGAATTTCCAGTAATGCTCTCTTCGTATCTATCATCAACATAAGATGCTGTAATAGCATGTGAGGCAGATATTACAAATGAAGCTGTACCTTCTAAATCACCTAAAAATGAACCTGTAAAAGAACCAGTGAATGATGATCCAGTAACAACTGTTATTTCAGCTAAAGATCCGGAAAATTGAGTGCTGCCTGAAAGGTAACTTCCTTTTAAATATGCCATGTTGTGTTAAAAATCAATTTATTATAAATATTAATATTATTTTAGGGATTTACGGACATGTGAATTCCTGAGCATAAGTTATTAATCCATTAGAATCTGTTTCAATTAGATAATATCTTGATTGAGAACTTACAACCATACTTAATACTGTTCTAAGATTTCTTACAGGATATCCTCTCCGATAGAAATACTCTCCTAATGGTTGGGTTGCTGAGGGGTTACCTAAATACCCTACCCACCCCCGCGCTCTTGTACATCTTATGGGTTTACTACCACACCAAGTAGGTATAACTTCATTAAGTTCATCATATGAATATCTAATATAATTAGGAAAACCTCCATATTGACTAGTATAACGAATAATACCATCATCACAACTATAAATCTGGTACCAAATACTTACATCTTTTCCTGAGGTTGGGAAGGTAGGAGGGCAGCTTAATGAATATTCCCAAGTAGCATCATCTAAAGGAGCATAAAATGAAGCAGTTACATGAGTAGGGGTAGTAGAAGTTTTATTAAAAGTGATATCATAATATCTACTATTAATTGTTTCTGTAGATTCTCCTCTACGTGTTAAACTATCATTTAAATCATCTTGGTATGTTTGTGATCCTCTATATCCTGGAGAGGCAATAATTGATCCATTATATTCAAATACAGGTTTA
>Ga0213867_1001391_pt1 | contig 10776 bp, 8 predicted proteins | sample PICome_12_FD_160120 | JGI IMG/M metagenome (GOLD analysis project Ga0213867, IMG submission 160120) | Coastal seawater microbial communities near Pivers Island, North Carolina, United States - PICO540 | ecosystem: Environmental > Aquatic > Marine > Coastal | place: USA: North Carolina | collected... | reverse complement strand
CTCAAAATCAACAGAACATTGCTCCAACTCCAACGTTTGGGGGATATCATTTCCAACACTGCACTGCATTTCCTTCCTAACAATGCCACCACATTTATCCAGATACACCAACAACTCATCTCTCGTAGCACCCGTTACAATCCGACTCGATGAAAATAGAAATGGAGATGCACACATATCGCAACGAACGAGGGATGACATAGAATCCGTTTTACGCATGCTCGAGATTCCAGATGAGATCGTGAATCCACCGTATGAGGTGAGACCGTTATCGGGTGGTCTGTCGAATCGTCTCTTGGTGGTGAATGATTCCGTCCTAGTGCGTTTGCATTCGAATGGTGAAAGTTCGAGTGTGAAGAATGAGAATTCTCTATTGGATCGTGAGAGTGAGAATAAGGTATCGACGTTGTTGGCGCAGAGGGGGGCTGGGCCGACGATTTATGGTAGATTTCAAAATGGGAGGTTGGAGCAGTTTTATAGAAATGTTCGACCGTTGTCTCATGCTGAAATGCCGTACTATGCCAAGGATATTGCTGAGCATATGGCGAAGTTGCATGATATGAAGGATGTGCAAACGTCGTTGGGGAATGATTGTTTGCCCAGTATGTTCGATCGTGTGGATGGTTGGATTGGAATTATCGAGAAAAAGATGGAAGGAAAAGGTTCTTTTCCAATGGACTTGTATCGATCGTTTAAGAGTGAATGGAAGATGCTTAAGTCGTCTTTGCTTCGTTCGTCAACAATGCAAGATGCTCAATCATTGCCTTCATCAAATTGTATCGAAGAGGAAGTCTGTAAATTTATGCGTGAGATTGTTTTCACGCACATGGATCTACAAAGTTTGAACATATTGAAAGAATCGACAACTACAGAAGGTGATAGAGAGAAGTTAGGAAAGATAACGTTGGCCGGAAATTATGATAAGAGTTGTAACGATAACAATCTTTCTTCAATAAAGATTATTGACTTTGAGTACGCAGGCATGAACAGTAGAGCAGCGGATATTGCCAATACGTTTTGTGAATATTGCGATATGAATAACCTCAGTTTGAAGTACGCTGACTTTCCTAATGAATCAGAACAAAATGTGTTTTTGAGTAATTATTTGTCATGTTCCAGAACGGCGTGTACAGATATAACATTAAATGAAGAAAATTTTGATGCTGTCTTGAAAGCAATGCGAAAGGAAGTCGGTCGTTTCACGCTTTTGAGTCATTTGGGTTGGGGAATTTGGTCTTTGCTTCAGCACTTAGAGTCTTCCATAGATTTTGATTTCGTTGAATATTCAAGAGTACGAATGAGAGGTTACAATTATTGTCGTGAACACTTTTGACTCCAATATGAGAATAACTTCGGTAGATTACTATAATTAGTAAGGGCATTTCAGTAAAAACGATTGAAAATGTTCTATTTTGATGTCTTCCTCCAATCTCCCTTTCCTGACAACCAACCGAAGGCAACCAATATTTTCGGAGAAATAAGGCAAAAGTTAGAACAACAGGAACACCATTGGTATGAAATCGCGGAAACGGACAATTTCTAGATATGGCTATCGCGGTCTAGGTTTTACAGCTTAATAGTTAATGACCATCGTCGTCAATCGAATGCTATTGAATGTTCGCATACAAATAAGAAGAGCTTACTATTTATAAAAAATAAATCATTTCTTAATAAATATTTGAAAATGAAACATAGCGGTACTTTTATACCGCCTCTAAAAAACCCAACTCGCTACGTGTTAGGTAAACTATTTTAAAGTCAACCTAATCATCATGCAACGTCTGCTAGGTATGTGTTTTTTGTTTTCCTCGATTTTCCCTCTGAACAAGAGGGGGGATTCTCTTGAGTTTGCCCATGTATTTGATGCTCGTTTATGACAGTGCTCTTTTCAACACATCATACCGAAGCCATAGGCAACTGCTTCATGATCTCATGGTTCTAGGAATTACGCGTTCATAAAACTTTATAAAAACGAGATTGGAGATCAAGATGAACGTTGACCTATGCGCTTGTAAAGTGACCTCCCACAACTCTATCTCGAGCAACTTGCGATGACGCCTTCAGTTGCTACAACATGAGGGGTGTTGTGGCTCGAAATCTTATTTATCACAAGAGAAATGTTTTGATTGGAATATTGCTACGGTAGGGTTAGATAAAGCCGGAAAATTGTACCTAATGATACCAGACAGTACGGTTAATGTAACTTAAGCCCAACTTCGACGCTAAGAACGTCCATATCACGGATGATCCTGTCATCGTTCACTTATTCACAACTTTCATTACAATGCTTTTTGAAAACTCGCGACGCAAATCACACATATTTCCCCCTCGATCACATTGTGTAGAGGCATCAGCACGACTATTAAATTATTTTAAACTTGGTCAAAGACGATTATGTTGTACGAATTTTCATTACAAATATGGCATACGATCGATCGTGACAGGAAGAGCCTCATTCGCTTCATAAACATATTTGTTGTAGGCTTGCATAACATTGAAATGTTAGCGACACTACCAAGATCATAAATTTACAAAAACAAAATACACGTCGGCTTACCGTTTCCACCATCAATATAAAGCTTTCTTACATTTTGAGCAAGTTCTTGCACGGATGGTTTTTTTCCTCCCATACCAAAGAGCCCTCCTTCAGGTTTAGTTTCTCCTAAAGCAATCCTAGCACTTAAATTCATTTCCTCAACGACATTACGCATTACATCAACTTCTGCTTTCATCGCTTTCGTCTTTGCAGAAATAGAGTTATCACTGAAACCTGCGGCAAATAAGTCGCATGCCGTCAATACGCGAGCGTCTGAGAAGCCACCAGCTTTTGCAGCCCTCTCAGCGATACCTCCATCAGGCTTTGCCTTGTCTGCTTTCGTTCTCTTAGGCGGTTCAGCTGTTGCTGCCTTCAGACCCTCCCAGTCATTTTTTGCAATAATGGCCTTCAAATCCTTTGAATAGAATTCACCTACAATGTTCAATGTTTATTAGATAACATCCAAAAGATGTTTACAGTAAAAAATCGCAATGGCATAGCTATTGTAAAATTCTTCATCAACAACGTCAAAATCCACATCCACACATACCTCCAGTAACAATTCTTGGCACATAACGATCGTACGATTCCTTCAGCGTTGCTCTCCCCCTAGCAGATGAAATGGACGGTGATCCAATCCAAGCCGGAATCGAAAGCACAATCGCCCCAGCTGTCCTTTGAAGAACTTGTTCTCTCGTACAAGTTGACGACGATGACGAGGATGGCTGCGGAACGATCAACGCCTGTGTCACACTCACAACAGCAACGAAAACGATCAATAATCGACGATACATGGCAGTACTGATGACTGTTACTAATGTATTACTACACACTAATTCCTAATTACCGGCACTTGCATACAACGGTGCTATGATGGCGGATTGGAGTGTGGTTGACACGCACGTCCTGATCCTGATCCAAATCCAACAGAAAAAAGGAAAAGTACACATGTGTGTGTAAAAATGCATGTCTTTGTACACACATGCGTTTGTTGCATGAGCTGTCCACCTCTGCGAATTCCGCAAAGATCTTTCTGCTTTCGCGTACATTGCTTTCCCTCTTCCCTCTTTCCTGTACGTACACATGTATGGGTGTGTCGTGATAGATGGTTCCGATCCGAGCTTACGGATTCTGTCAAGAGTCAAGAGTGAGAGCAAGAGCGAGAAGGAAACCCAATGTATCAACGAGATGATGACTGATGACCTACTCACGACTTATGTGTATTTCTCCCGATGTCTGATTGATTGAGTGAGTGATTGATTGTTAGCTCTCGATTGCCACCTTTATTTTAAAGCTCACAATCTCAATAGAGCGTCTATAATATGCATACATGTCTTTAATAATACCATTGGAAATACTACGTTCTAAATTTTAGATTGGTTGGTGGGGAATTGAATAGATTCCAATTCAAGAGGAGTCAGTTGTATTAAGGAAAGAACGAGAAGTAATAATAGAAATTAAAATGGCAGTCTCGACAGAAAACGTGAAGAAAAAGAAACAATCATGGAAATCTTTGTTTGCGGGGTAAGTTAAGTTCTGTTGTAAAGAACGTTGTTTTTCGAAACGTAGAGTAATGAAGATTTCGTGTACTATAGATTAATATTATCTAATAATCAAATGCTTATTTTTGTTATGGTGATGACCCATTTAGAGGATGCGCGGGGTAAGTTGAACCTGCTTTGCGTGTACCCGAATGTTTGTTCAGCTTCCTTTCGTGGATGTTTCTTTTTTTCTCAGATGAGATGGATGCATTCAATTGTCTCTATTTGATGATTATTACAGCTGAAAAGATGAAAATGACTCACGAACGAAAACATTCTTGCGTAGGTTTGTGGAATCTAGTGTATGTCATCCGTTGGATACTATTAAAACCCGTATGCAGCTTCGACGTAGCGCCACCCAAAAGGGGAGGTCAAGTTTTCTCGAACCGGATGCGTATAAGAAGCATGCTCGCACGAATCCTGTCGGTCCAATAAATACTGCTAAACGGATTGTGGAACGAGAAGGGTTCGGAAGTTTGTATAAGGGGTTGACGGCAGTGTACACTGGTATCGTACCGAAAATGGCACTTCGTTTTGTATCATTCGAATATTATCGAGATACTCTTGTTCCTGATATCTTTGGGTTAATATTGAGTCCGTCTGCGAACGGCTCTTCAGATTTTAAAACAGTTGCAACGTTTATAGCTGGTTTACTCGCAGGTGTAACCGAGGCAATTCTCGTCGTTACCCCTTCAGAAACTTGTAAGATTCGAATACAGGCTCAATATCACTCGATGATGGATCCCAATCAGATGGCCAAACGAAAATATAGTAACGTATTTAACACTGCAAAAATAATAGCCGAAGAAGAGGGTATCCGAGCGCTATGGGCTGGCATTGTTCCAACGATGTTGCGACAGGGTTGTAATCAAGCTGTCAATTTCACTGCGTATCAAGCATTTAAGAGTACGTTGAGAGAAGTAACAGGAGCTGAAGAACTTGTACCTTGGCAACATTTACTCCTTGGAGGTTTAAGCGGAGGCTTTGGCCCTACAATAAATAACCCCTTAGATGTCGTCAAGACAAGAATGCAGCGACAGGTGAGGCGTCAAGGTCTGACACCGCAGGTGAGTCTTTTTGAAGAAAAATTAATACCAACACATACTTGTTGCATATATGTATTATCCTTTTACTAATAAAATTCATTTTGATTAAGTATACTGGAATAATACAATCATGCAAGCGTATTGCCAATGAAGAAGGGATTACTGCACTCTGGAAAGGATTGACACCGCGTTTGATGAGGATTATGCCAGGGCAGGCAATTACTTTCATGACCTACGAATACATTTCAAAGCAATTCGACAGAATGTAAATGCTTGGCATCAGTTATCTGAGAATCTCTGGAATTTGGGATTTGGGATTTCGACCTTGCTATGCAGATGTTGGCCTCTGAATGAGATACCGTGGAGATCATTATGAGTACATTAGAATCATGCTGGATGATCTTTAATCTTCAGCAAAGATACTCTCTCCTCTTTTGAATTAGTGACTGATGAAGAGGACGAGTTCTAAACTATTTAATTTATAAATGTAACAAAAGCAGATGTGAGCAATAGTTTACAGTTGAAAAATATTTCATAATTGTTAGTGTTGATCCTACTATAAGCTGATGAACACAAGATCCACCTTTCAAGAAGGAGACTCGTACTCTTTCTTTCCGACTTGCACTTTACCAACTACATGATAATTGGCGGATTCCATCGCTCATCAGCAGCATGTTATCTGGTAGCATAGCAAACTTAAATCCGCCGTTTTTCTTTTACGATAGATGTAGTTACTACAATTCAACAGATTTATCATGTTAGAAGACTTCATAATGTGGGTATTTTCTTCCTTCTTCAGAAATAGTTCGTTTTCAACTTGTTTAGAGAACGACCTTTGTTTTCATTGGCGAAGTCAAGGTCAAAAATCAAAATCCGTTTTTGACCAATGTAGAAGGAAATCCAAGCCATAGATATATAATGAAAACAAAATGTTAGTTTTTATTCGAGCCGTATACCAGCGAAACGCTTTCTTCGACGATTTCGATACTTGAATCTGATTTTGTAATGGATGATTTTGTACACTTCCGCCGAATGAGAAGTATTCCAAATAGAGCAAGTAAGACGGCGCTGAAAATTTTTATCAGAAATGTTCGGTTACGCTCCCAATAATTGAGAAGTGTAATGTGGATTCGTACAGGTTGATTTCCAACACATAGACAATTAGAAATGTAGCACTCAACAGACCCTGGTGTCGATCCAAAATCAACTTTCATCCAATACTTTCCGTTTTCAGAAGTCATTTGACTTCCATCTGGGACAGTCCAATGATAAGTGCATGCGGGTATGCGATTAATTATTTGATATATAACATCCTTTTGATCAGGCGACACCCGTGAAGGTCCTTGCAAAGATGGTAATGGTCGATCATAGACTCGTACATAATCGACAACCATAAACTGTGGGAAATCAACTGCTTCATCAGGAGTTTCTACCGCGCGGCCTCCTTTAATGGTCATTGTGGAAGAGTTAAGTCACGAGTTAATATCAAGAATTCCTTAAATGCATCACTTACCAACTGCAAGATTGATAACAAAATGGAAATTTTCGTTGAAAATTTTCCAGTTCTTTTCACCCATATCCTTGGAAGATACTGATCGATAAACGACATCGTCAATAAGCCATCTAATTATATCACTCTCGCGTTCTATAGCATAGATGTGGAAATCTTCACTGATGGATTCATCAGCTGTCAAATCAACAATGGAGCCAATATGATTGTGATACATATGAAAGAAACCCAAAAATTTGAATACATGCAATTTTCCATAGTGAATATCAACATGAATTGATGATTCTCGGCGACTCATACTCTCCATAATGTCAATTTCTGAACCATTCAGAATGTGTAAAAGTGAGTTTCAAACATAATATTTATATTTCAAACTTTGATTTGACAGCGACATTCCTTACCCCCGCTGTTAGGCCATGTTCCATATCGCAAAGGTTCTGTTGGAAGCATCCAAAAAGCTGGCCACAAGCCTTTACCAAATGGTAACTTCATTCGTGCCTCGTATCGACCAAATGGTACTGTATTGAATGAAACAATAATGTAAAGTAAAGACGGAAAGAAGATTATCTTGTAGGGAAATCTTACCAACATCGATTTTGTGCTCTGAATTTATCCGACCTGAAGTATAGTAGATATTACCTTGTTCATCATATTCCTTTATGGCTTTAATACGAAGTTCTCCATTGTTAACAATAACATTGTCTTTTTTGTATATTTCTAACTCGCCATTGCCCCATCCACATAGATTTTGACTTTAAACGAGTAAATGAGAGAACTTTCACACATAGTCGCAAAAGCTCTTACCTGCATCCATCACCAATTACGTAATTCCATTTATAAGGGTCCAACTGATTGCCATTGAATTCGTCCCCTGCAATTAGATTAGGACACATATCTGAGCTTATCGATGGAGGATTAGTTGATGGAGATTCGTTGCTCTCCTGTTCATTCGGCTCTAAAGCAGTAGATTTATTCTGCGAAGTATGAAGTCTGAAAGAATCAAGATCATTGAAGTAGTATGTTCCATCTGTATTTGTATCGGGTGCAAATAGTAATACAATAGTATCCACAGAAGACTGTGGTACCTGTACATCAGGGGATTCCGCGTATTCAAAGCGCAAATGTTGCCAATCATTCTCTTTCTCAGTCACGGCCATGAATATACTATGGCGGCCAATCGGAAAATTATCAGGAGATGAAATGGAGGAGTCTTCCAATTGCAATAAAATTTTCGTTCCAACGGGCTCGTTAGTAAAAATGTAAATGAAAAATGCATCAAGAAGCTCAACATAACTGGCAGCATTCGCTAATGCTGGAATTCTAAATATGATAGTATCATATTTGCTACTTGCCGATCGAGTATACTTGACTGCTTCACTGCAGAAGGAAGTAATAGGACAATTCATTAAGGCAGTGCCCGTATTGTCAATGACGTTGTATGTCCCAGAATGCGAAACTAAAGTCGCCCTTGACGTGCTCCTCACATCCACAAAACTAAAGTCGTACCGAAATTTTCCTTTATTGATGATATTCATAGATAGATACTTGTTGTTGACGCATTTCTTATCAACTATATTGCAGCCTACGACGCCTCCTTCATTCCCAAACTTAACTTTTATCAAATGACTTCCCTGTCCACTCACAATCACGGCATCACTGGGTACAGACCAATTGAATGTCAAATTAGAGGTGTAGTTCCAATTTAATATTTCGTATTCGACAAAATCGTCATTTTCCCCATCCAATATAATTTCCCTAGGACCAATCAAGGAAACTAGAGGTTTATCATATACTCGTACATAATCTACGATCATACGCTGAGGGAACTCCGTATCTTCATTTGGATTCTGGGGCCAAAGCCCACCAATCGCGAGATTAAAGATAAAGTAGAATGACTCGTTGAATGGCCAAATATCGTTTCCAATATCATTGGATGTGATCGAGAAGTAAACAACGTCATCCAAAATCCAACGAATGGAGTTGAGTTCACGCTCCACCGCAAATCTATGGTATTCATTAGAAAACAGTCCTTCGATATCAACACTTCTTCCAATAAATTTGTGAGTCTCAGTCCCAAAATGAATCGTTCCATGAATGCTATGTGGTTCTGAACCTATTTGTTCCATAATATCGATCTCTCCACTTTTGGGCCATCCTCCATATTTCCATTCACTTGGCAACATCCAAAATGCAGGCCATACCCCTTGTCCCCCTTTCGGAAGTTTTATTCGAGCCTCATACCTGCCGAATACATCAATATTCACAAGTTGATCAGTATTGAGGCGTCCCGATGTATACCGGTAAGATGAAGTTTGATTACTACTATCATTTGACGACGGATGATGATGCGTAGAGTTAACAAAATCCTCACGACGAGCTTCGATGATCATAACCCCATCCTTCACAATGATATTACTTTCAGTATAAACTTCCAACTCTTGGTTCCCCCAACCACATATTCCATAATCACAACCATCTCCAGTCATAACATTCCATACATCGGGATTTAACCGTTCGCCATCAAATTCATCGCTCCAAAAAATCTTGGGACAATCGTCACTTTCTCCATCGACAAAAAATGTAGCAACGGTGAAGAAGAGGATGATGATCCACGCTGGGAAATGTGAGTTTCGCATCGTATCACTTTACCCTGTAATCACTCTCAGGTGTATGTGAGGGTATGAGGGTTGAATGGTAACCCAAGGAAAGAGCTATTGGTACATCTAATATTTGATGTTTTGTTCTGTTGTACTATCTTTTTTCGTGATTCGTTTCGTCACAAAGTCACCTCACAATAATCACATAATCCTTCTGAAATTAGAAATTCGTGTGTTCCATGTGTAGCACACTCACTTGAAAGGTGCTTTGAGAACATGTACCGGTACCGTAGCGTACAATAAATAAATTAGCGAAAGATACGTCAACCAAGCTACGTGAAGGAATATTCGTGAAGCCTACATTCCGCTGACTGACGATGGCAGGTTTTTTAGGTACGGGGAGGAAAGAAAGGAAAGAAAGTGAGACCTTGGCCCGTGTGCCCGTATGTGGTCATGTCACACATCAACAATATAACAAATAACCGAGGAAACTACTTGTGCTGCTTCCACAGATAGAATCCATACGAACACTAACACATTTCCACTATAATCATGCTTCGTATCGTATCATTATTTGCAACCCTGAACATATTGGTGGGTTCCGTAGCGGCGTTCTCCGGTGCCTTCGTCGGACGCAGTGTTTCCGTACGAAACAACGTGAAGAACACGAGCTGTCTCTCGATGGCTGTAGTGGACATTACCAGTGAAGCCGACTTCGACAAGACTGTTGCAGGAGCAGGTGACTCCCTTGTAATTGTAGATTACTCAACTACTTGGTGTGGACCGTGCAAGGTCATTAAGCCAAAGTTTGACGAAATGAGTGAAAGGTTTACTGATGCCGTTTTTCTTAGTGTAATTGGTGACGCCAGTGCCGATGCTTCGAAGTTAATGAAGAGAGAAGGTGTACGCAGTGTTCCCTCATTTCATTACTTCTTGAATGGTGAAAAAGTAGATGTAGTTAATGGTGCCAACGCAGAAGCGATTGAGGCCGCCATTAACAAGCATACGAGGTAAATCGACTGCCCTGTGGTGGTTATACTTACTTATGGAGGGGTTTGCGAAACGAAAAGGAAACTAGTGTGGGATAATTATCCCAATTGGTTTTTGATATGTTTGACGTCTCTCGTTGCATTTGAGTGGATATGGGTGATTTTCTGGTTATGTGCCAATAATAAGGACTTCTCAACATCAGTTGACTTATGTGCTCACTAAATGCTAATGATTTAAAGCTAGTTATAGACATGATGTTGATTTTTCTATTTTACAATCGACCGATGAATAATATTAATAGAGTAGCAAGTTCATAGATTTAGGTGGGAGAGTAAACCTGTTGAAATGTTTCTTAAGAACAAGAGGTTCCTTAACTTATGTCTTCACCTGCCCGTTTGACCTGACAAAGAATCTACATCGCTAAATAGGATAGAGAATATGTTGGCTCTCTTTTCTCAATCGGTTCACCTTTAATGTCTATTTTTCCCTGCTTGGTAATCTATAGTTTGCGAGATCTTCATTACTACTCAAGGTTTGTGACGAGCGGCGTTTCAAA
>Ga0213867_1001390_pt1 | contig 10781 bp, 5 predicted proteins | sample PICome_12_FD_160120 | JGI IMG/M metagenome (GOLD analysis project Ga0213867, IMG submission 160120) | Coastal seawater microbial communities near Pivers Island, North Carolina, United States - PICO540 | ecosystem: Environmental > Aquatic > Marine > Coastal | place: USA: North Carolina | collected... | reverse complement strand
ATCTCGTGCTGGGGGAGATCCTACAACGGACTCTACGGAAACGGGGACGGGGCTAACTCCGATCGCTCTTCCCCGATTTCGTTCGTGAATGGGTTTTCGCCGAGTGGTGTATCGTTTGCCGGAAGTTCATCGATTGGCTTTGTCGAAGGCTATCCCCGGTCCATGAGCCTTCAAGTCGTTGGATGGGGTGGCGACGTCGTCCTGAACTCCACCTTGCCCTCCGCTCTTCAGTTCAACGCATCAAACGGCACGTTGTGGTACGATGGGTCTCCGATACAACCCTCCAATATGGTGTTTTCAATCACCGATGGCTTTGGCAACCGTCAAGAGGTCATCAGCATCGCCTCGTACACCATCTCTCAACGAGAGGGCAGGGTCCAATCGCCTCTCCTGCTCAATGCCTCGGCCAACGGTGTCTTCTCGCCTTCCTCCATCAGAGCCATTGATTTGGGGCAAGACCACGGATGCACCATCCACAGCAACGAGCAACTTCGCTGTTGGGGCTACGGTGCAAACGGTCGTTTGGCTTCAGGTTCAACCTCGAATCAAAACTCGCCGTACCTCTCAACCTCATCGTATGCGCAGCACCCGTGGACGCAACTTTCCCTCGGCGACCGACACTCGTGCGGTTTGGATGAAAACGCTCACCTCTTCTGCTGGGGAGTGAGCAATCTTTACCAAAACGGGTACGATACCTCCGAACGTAGTTACCCCTACGCTCACAGTTGGTCAAACTCACCGGTCTATGGTGACCCCATCATGGCTCTTTCAGCGGGCGGTGATTCAACATGCGCCATTCGTGAGGACCTGACCCTGTGGTGCTGGGGAATGAACAATTATGGACAATTGGGTCACGGGACGACGTCCCAAGGCACGATGCCAGCGGTGGTTCAGTTGCCTTCCGGCATCACGCCGCTGGCGGTCACGGTTGGTGGCAACCATGCATGTGCGCTCGACGATGCTGGAGCCGTATACTGCTGGGGGTACAACAACGAAGGACAACTCGGTCTAGGGAACACGACACAAAGCCATTCACCCATCCAAGTAACGCTCCCTGCTTCAACTCGTGCGCTCGCCATTTCAGCCGGTGATGCCCACACATGTGCCATTCTTGATGACCAGTCCATTACGTGTTGGGGACGAAACACCTACGGGCAGGTGGGCGATGGCACGACCGACAATCGTCAGCAGCCGACGTCGGTCATTCTCTCCGGTCAAAACGACCCCGTCATGATCGCCTCCGGCTTTCAATCAACCTGTGCCCTCTTCGATGACGGCAGCCTTCAGTGTTGGGGGAGAAATGGCTACGGTGAATTGGGCATTGGTAGCACCGTTGATTCAGCCTCACCGCAAAGTGTCTCGTCCATGAGTGCCCACGATGCCTACGATGTCTCGTTAGGGAATGGCTTTGCTTGCGCAGCTTTCCACGATGGTTCCGCTCGTTGCTGGGGGTACAACAATTATGGACAACTCGGGGTGGGGGATACTTCATCGAGAACGTCTCCATCTCTCCAGAACGGCTACACGGTGGGAAGCAACCTATTCTCCCTCTTTGCAGGATTGGAACACGCCATCCCCGTCCACGCAGCGGGCTGGGGCTACACCACGAGCATCGTCTCGCAACTTCCTCCTCACGCCGAATGGAACGAGGAATCGATGATGTTGGTCATCGATAAGAATGCACCCGCAGGGAACTTTTCTGTTCAAGTTCATTTTGACAATGGCGTCAACAATTTCACCATCCAACTTGATATCGACCTCATGGAAATCATCGACCCTTGGTCCGATCGGATCGCATCTCATTCGCTTGGATTCGGTGTGATTGACGATACTGCGATTGGAATTCCGCTTGAAATTGAAGCGGGAGATGCCGCTACGTGTGTGATGTACCTCGATGCGAGGACCCAATGCATCGGGACGAGTTCGAACGGCGTGACCGGAACGGGAAGTACAACTACACTTTCCACCATGACATCGATCAACACCTTCTCGGGGCCTTTGCGTAGCCTATCGATGAAGGATAACCATGCTTGTGGCGTTGACAACGAGTTTGACATCTGGTGTTGGGGGCTGAACAGTTACGGTGGATTGGGGGTGGGTGACCAAAACCAACGCACCACACCAAACCGTCTTACGTCGGACATAACGGGTCAATCGCTTGGATACGCCTTCGCCGTTGAAACGGGTTATGGTGGTCATACCTGCGGGATCTTCAATCGCTCTACCTATTGTTGGGGATGGAACAATCATGGCCAACTTGGAGATTCCACAACCACCAATCGAAATCGCCCGGCTCTCCTTTCCAATTCTCAGACCGTCGAATTTACAGATTTGGCATTGGGCTATCAGCATTCGTGCGGAATTTCCACCAACGGGTCTGTCTATTGTTGGGGGAAGAACGACTACGGTCAACTCGGTGATAATTCCACCACGGCATCTCATGTGCCGGTGCTGGTCGACTTCCAGACCACGGTCCAAGCGGTAGCCATTAGCGCAGGGCGCTCGCATGTCTGCGTTCTATCCTCGGTCGATACGGTGTATTGTTGGGGTTACAACGGTCAAGGCAACCTCGGAAATGGTCCGAGTTCTGCTCACTCCTCCGTTCCTGTCCAAGTGCCTCTTCCATCATTGAATTCCAGCACCATCGTTCAATTGGCCGCTGGAGATGAATTCAATTGCGCTCTTGTCAGCAATGGATCAGCGATGTGCTGGGGTTCAAACAATTATGATCAGGTGGAAGGTGATCTATCGTCCGATTTGCCGAGTTCTGTCCGAGTGCCCACTTTTGTCAACCTCACCGAGAACGGACAATTGGTCTCGCTGGATCTTGGCGTGAACCATGTTTGTGGCATCATGAAAAACTCGGACGTGAAATGTTGGGGGCAATCCACGGGTCGAGTCCCTCGGCATTCAACACGAGTCAGCCCATCGTTAGGGTTCGTTGAACATCACGCCGCTGAAAAACTGCTCTATCCCCAAGGTTGGGGGCTGGTTGATGCCGACATCTCACCTCTGCCGTCTGGGTTCAATTACACGGCTCCGTTGCTGAAAGTAGCGGCCAATGCCTCCCTCGCCAATGCCTTGTCCTGGTCGTTGAACACCACAAGTGGAACTCAACAAGGCTCCTTACAAGTGGACTGGGTTCAGTTGGACATTCACTCAGGAAAAGCGAACCGTTGGAACAACGGTATTGAGTACCAAACCTCTGAATCCTCGCTTCCGATGATCGATGTTGAGGCGGGGTACACCCACACGTGCGGCATCAAATCCGACGGGAGCATGTATTGCTGGGGTTCAAACAGTTACGGCAAGTTAGGTGACGGCTCACAATCAACCAAACTTTCGCCGACCCTGGTTCGATTTTCCGACCCCTCCACCGAGGTGGTCAAAATGGGACTTGGTGAATACAACACATGCGCCATTACCTCCTCTGGACGTGTGTTTTGTTGGGGTCACAACAATTACGGGCAGTTAGGCGTTGGAAGCACCACGACACCATCGTTCTCCGTCAATCCAACGGAGGTTCGAACGCCGTGGACATCGGATGCCGTGGATTTGTCATTGGGACACAATTTCGCCTGTGCTCTCATGGCTGAAGGAACGGTTTGGTGCTGGGGACACAACTCCTTTGAGCAACTTGGAAATCCGGGTGTCTCCACACAATCCTCGGTTCCTGTACCGGTCAACCTGCCTGCAGGTCGATTTGCAACATCCATCAAATCTTCCGATTGGCACACGTGCGCCGTGTTGGACGATGGAAGCATGCACTGTTGGGGCCGATACTCATGGTTCAACATGGGCGATCGTCTTTCGCAAACAGCCGTCAACGTCGACACCCCCAGTGAAGTGCTCTTGCCTCGTCACCTCGATGTTGTTTCGATGGATGTTGGAAAATACCACGGCTGCGCTTACATGTCGGATGCTTCGCTCTGGTGTTGGGGCCAGAACGAGCAAGGGCAGGTTGGCGTTGGGTCTGTCTCTGATGGAAGTGTTGGTGAGAGCATCAAAACGCCGGTTGAAATCGACATTCAAAATCTGCCCCCCATCGTTGACCTCTCTGCGAATTACGAAAACACGTGCGCACTCCACGACACGGGCGACCTCACGTGTTGGGGCTACAACAACAACGCTCAGGTTGGTGATGGAACCACGACCGATGCAGCCTCACCAACCTCCGTTTTCCTAGGGTCCTCAAGTGCGTCATTCGTTTCCGTTGGTCATGATTTTGCTTGTGCGGGTACGGACGACGGCAGTGTCAATTGTTGGGGGTACAACAATTACGGCCAGCTTGGGACCGCTTCCACACAATTGGCAACGTATCCAGAACTCATCAACATGCAGGCGCCCACCTTCTCCCCAGTTCTGACCTTCTTGGAAGGGGAATCGAATCAAAACATTGCGTATATTTCGGGCTGGCACTACACGGTGGATGTGAGTCCAAGTTTCCCAACTGGATTCACCCTTGACGCTTCAACAGGCACCATTTATGCAAACGGCGATGCATCGTTTGGTGTGTCAAGACACAACATCACAGCGACGGCAGGCTCGTATTCATCCACGGTCGAAATTACGCTCGTGGTGATTCGAGACAGCGATGGTGACGGCATTGCCGACACGGAAGATTACGACGATGACGATGACGGGCATCTGGACAGTCTGGATAACTGCCCGTTGGACTACGGGACCTCAACGAGCGGCGGCTACATCGGTTGCCCTGATGGCGACGGTGATGGTTGGGCCGATTTGATCGACCCCTTCGTGAATGACGATAGCCAATGGAAGGATTCGGACGGGGATGGATATGGCGATAACCCGCTTGGAAACAACCCTGACCGTTGGGTCCTGGACGCCTCCCAATGGATTGATACCGATGAAGACGGTTTTGGTGACAACGAATTTGGAACACGCGGCGATTCTTGCCCTACGGTCTACGGGACCAGCACGTTGGATATTTTCGGATGCCCGGATACGGACGGCGATGGTTGGTCAAACGAGGGTGATTCGTTCCCAACCATTGCTTCACAATTTTCAGACCGAGACGGCGATGGCTGGGGTGATAATCAATCCGAGGGTGCGGAACAGGTTGACGCCTTCCCATCAGACGGAACCCAATGGGAAGATCTTGATGGCGATGGTCACGGGGATAACAAATACGGAACAGAGGGTGATTGGTTCCCCGATGACCCCACTCGTTGGGCTGATTCGGACCGGGATGGATATGCAGATGAGGACGATGCTTTCGTCAACGACGCCACACAGTGGTACGATCGGGACGGCGACCTTTACGGAGATAACCCCCTCGGAAACCGCGCTGATACCTTCCCCGATGATCCAAACGAATGGCTGGACACCGATGGTGACGGTGTAGGAAACAACGCAGATGCGTTCCCATTCGATCCAACCCAAACCTCAGACCGAGACGGCGATGGCTACGGTGATAATCCACTCGGTACGGGGGCGGATGTATTCCCTGACAATCCAACCCAGTGGGAGGACAGAGACGGTGATGGATTGGGAGACAACCTCACAGGAACCGAAGCGGACCCGTTCCTCGCGGACTTTGACAACGATGGTTACAACGACAGCATCGATGTTCTCCCAAGTTTGTACTCTCCCGGCGATATGGACAATGACGGGTATCCCGACGAAATCGATTGGGCGCCCGCAGACTACCGAGAATGGTCCGACAACGATGGTGACGGAGAGGGGGATAACGCTGATCCGGATGACGACAACGACGGGTGGGCAGACACGGATGAGGTGAGGCAAGGCACAGACCCATACTCCAGCGCTAGCCAACCGATCGATTCCTTCGAAATCGTGCTGCCGGGGACTGCGATTGGTTTGGGAGCGTGGGACTTAATCGGTATATTTGGTGGTGTTCCGTTGTTTGCATGGATTGGCTTCGGTTTCGCGACTCGAAACAAACGCACGGCGAAGTACGTCGAGAAACTGAAGGCAGCGACGACTCGGGATGAGCTCGAAAAGGTGGCTTTCCAATGGGAATATTCACTCATGCTTCGCTTGCTCGGCCCCCATCAAGGTATTCGCCTTGAACGCCTGCGCGCCGAACTTGACGATCGATTTGAAGCTCAAAACCAGAAACTCTCCTCCATCGAACCGGATCCCTACGACCACACTCACTACGTTGACGACACCATTGAAGTTGAGAACAAGGAACTGCCGAGTATCCAATCCCATGTCTCCGAATCAACCGATGTCGAAGAGGAAACATACGTTCAACCCGATACTGCAGAGCATGAGTCCGAGCCTTGGCCCGTTCCCGACGTGGCCGAGGGCACTGTTGTTATCGAAACTCCTGATAGCAACACTCCAGCTCAAACCGTTGACGAACACGGCTACGAATGGTACACGATGGATGACGGTACGAACTATTACCGATTGAGTGGAAGTTTGGACGAGTGGGTCAAGTTTGAGAACTGAGTTCCTGCTCGATCAGAACCATGACCAAATCGAGCCGATGTGCCTTCCAACAAAAGATTGCACCACGACAGCGCCTTTTTCACCGCCGCCGCTCTTTGGGGCTCGTGGTGTTCAAGTTCAAGGGAATCGATTGGAATTTTTTGGGCGACCAGAGGCCGACACGGTCTTGATTACCCATAAAGGTGTGAAGGGAGCGTGAACACGGAGCTCAATTCGACGTCGGCTCAAGCCGTTGCCCATCAGCCATCTTAGCAAACCTTCCTTCCCCCCGAGGGTGAACCGCATCGCTCGGGCCCCAAGGCCAACCTCCAAACTCGGTTCGTTGGAAATCAGAAAAGGCTTGGTAGATCTCTTCTCGGGTGTTCATCACGAAGGGCCCGTGTTGCACCACCGGCTCTCCAATGGGCTTTCCTTGGAGCACCAACACGCGCACATCCTCTTCCCCTGCATGAACCACCGTCGTTTCAGAAGCCACAAGTTCCATTCCGTAACGAGGTTGGAGCCGGTGACCCTCGACGTCCGCAACGCCGCCGTCGATGTGGTACATCATGCGATTGATGTTCTCTGATGCGGTGGGGAGTTCAACCGATGAACCGGCCTTCACGTTGATGATGAACAAACCCACTTCGTGATCAGGATCGTTTGCCCATGATGCGGCCGGAGCAGCGGGCGCAACCGTGTCGCCCCACCGACCGCTGACAACGCGAACATCGCCCCCGTTGAGGTGGAGATGAGGTACCTCTTCTGCCCAAATCATTTCGTATCCGGGCTCGGTCATTTTGTCTTTGGAAGGAAGGTTGATCCAAATCTGAAAGAGGTCCAAACGATTGGGTTTGTCGGCGTTGACCAGAGGGAACATTTCGGAATGCATGAGACCGGAACCGGCGGTCATCCATTGAACATCACCGTGGCCGTAACGCCCGCTTGCCCCACCCGAGTCAAAGTGGTCAACGAGACCGTCCAACACGACGGTCACCGTTTCAAAACCCCGGTGAGGATGGGCCGGAAAGCCCGGTACGGTTCGTCCATGGTACATCTTCCAGTCGTTTCCCTCATCAAAATCCGAACCGATGTGGCGGCCCACGAGCGGTTCGCCTGGAGCCATCAACTCGTTGCCTTCAGGGTACAAATCAAGGTGATGGACGCAGAACAGAAAGGGGTCAAGTGTCGTCCTGACGAAGCCCATGGGCTGATTTGACCGAACGCTTGAACCCATGGTTACTCCTCCTCATCTCCGTTCAAAAGGTCTTGTTCCACGGGATCGATTCCCAATGCTCGCTTGACTTCGGATTCAAGGTCGCTCGCCTTTTGCGGTGAAAGACCGTATTGAGCAGCGCTAGAATTCAGAATGTTTCGCTCCATATCGGTGATGATACCATCGTCGTAAGCGGATTCCAAAAGTTTCCGGTACATCATCCGGTTGATTTCACCGGATTCGGTCAAGCCACTCTCGATGACACGAGAAGCGATGATTTCGAACGGAATCAATAAGGAAAAGATGCCGATTTCGGGGTCGTTGAGAATGAAATCTGCGTCGCCCGTGTGGACGACCTTTCCGCTGGCTCCGAGTTCTTTGATGAAATATATAGACATTGATACGCTCATAATAGGCTATTCTTTCCATTTCAAACGTCTTTTCGGAGGTTGGCTTGCCTCCAACAAGATAAAGGAAAGGCGCCTCGACGCCCGCACAATGCGGCGCTCTCTCCTGTTCATGGTGTTTCTTCTCCTCTCCGGTTGCTTGGGCGGTTCAGCCTCTTGGGAGCGTGTGGACGTCGAAGGGTTCAACGAGGCCATCAACGACCATCCAGAGGGTTTTCTCCTTGACGTTCGTACGGCTTCCGAGTGGGAACAAGACGGCCATCTTGAAAACGCAACCCTGATTCCACACACCGAACTTGAAAGTCGGGAAAACGAACTCCCCAGCGACAAGGATTCGCTCATTCTGCTCTATTGTCGAAGCGGCAATCGCTCTCAAGATGCGGCGAAGACGCTCCAAGATCTCGGTTTCACAAACCTGATTGAACTTGAATCCGGCATCACGGGATGGAAAAATGCCGGCATGCCCGTCGTTTACGGTTGAGGCGAGTGCATGTTCGCCTGGCTGAAAAAACTCATCGGCAAGGGCGGCCCCACCACCGATGAATTGCTCGCTCAAGGTGCCGTCATCGTTGACGTTCGCACGCCCGGCGAGTACCGCAACGGCCACGGCAAAGAGAGCCGAAACATTCCCCTTGCTTCGTTGGTCTCCAAAACGGCATCCCTGAAGAAACAACGGAAGCCCATCATCACGTGCTGCGCCAGCGGCATGCGTTCCGGGAAGGCCGCCAAAATGCTGCGTCAAGCCGGCCTTGAGGCTCACAACGGTGGCGCCTGGCAGACGGTTGAAAAAGCCCGACATCAGCAATCTCGTCCAAACGAGAACTGAAAAACCGAGCCTGCTTCGTTCGGTCATGCGTTGGTGGTTGGTGGTCCTGGCGTTGATTTTTGGAGGCCTGCTCGCTGGGGCAGTCCTTGGTGTGCGCTATGCCGACACCGTTGAGGACATCCCCGTCCCGGCCGACGGAACCGGCTGCGCCATCGCCGAGGAAGTTCTTCCCAAGCCACCCTACGGCGATTTCCTTCCGGTTGAGGTCGATGTCGACTGGAACGTCTCAAGCGTCTGGGTAGGTATCATCTCGGGCCAAGAACGAGACCGCCTCATCGCTGCTTCCACCCTGGACTCCGACGTGGTGGTTGACTGCGACCCCGAAACCATCACGTTCCTCGCTGGAGGCCCGGATGCTCAATCCCAAACAGGATTCTCGTGGACCTTGCATGAGGACGACCGCTATGCCATCACCGGCGAGGTGAGTCTGGTTGACGATGATTCGGGAGGCGTTCTGGACGGGGTCCTCGGTGATGGCGATGGCGGTCCACTCGTGACGGTCTTTGACCTCAATGTGGAAGCCCACGCTGCCGCCGGACCGACGCTGCTCATTGCGCTGGGAATTCTTGAAGGCTTGACCGTCTTGGCTGCCTTTGGGAAAGCGGCGAAGGGCGACGAAGCGTGACGCTGAGCCCAAGCGCCCGGTTCTTTCTGCTTCGGAACGGCCTCATCGGAATGCGCTGAGGGACTTCAGCGCATGAATACGTTGAAGAACTGACCTTCCGAGCATGACATGATATTTCATGCCGTTCAAGGATTCGTTCCCGTATCGAGCGGTACGTTACGCATTTCACCTCCCTGGCAGAATGTACTCCAAGTACATCACCGAGCCGATCATCAAGCGATGGATAAAACGCTCCGAACTCATGGTTTACGTGCACGACCCCAAGCGAGGTCTGCTCCGCCCCGTGCTGGAGGGGCAGCGGCTTCGATGGACCTTGGAAGAGAACATTTCCGTTGATGCAACGTATTGGCTGGACGTGGTGGAACCCTTGCTCACGAAAGACGACGTCGTGTTTGATGTGGGGACCAATATCGGAACCATCGCCAATTGGTTTGCCGGCCGTACGGCCCACGTGCACGGGTTTGAACCGCACCCCGACAACGTCCAGATGACAAACGACCAAATCGTGTTACGCCAAACCAAGAACATCACCCTCTCCCAGTTGGCCCTCGGGAGAGAACCGGGTGTTCTCCAACTTCACGTGAAAACCTTCCACGGACACCACTCGCTCGGGGACACCTCGGGGAGCCCAACCGTGGAGAAAATCGACGTTGAGGTCGATACGGTTGACAGGTATTGTCAGAACAACGGCATTGAGCGAATTGACTTTCTCAAAATTGACGTTGAGGGCTTTGAAGACGATGTTCTCAAGGGTGCGACGGGCATGTTGGCCGAGAAAAAAATAGGTTTGGCATTGTTTGAATTGCGCCGAAACCTCCTCACATCGATTGGGAAGCATGCGAAGGACATCTTTGCGCCGCTCGTTGAAAATGGCTACACGATCTTCACCTTGGACGGACGCACGCTAACGCCGAACGAACTGGAGAACCTTGCTGACGGCGATTACTTGGCTGCAATGAACCCCTCGGAGTACATTCCCCGTTTGGGAACCTCGTCCGCTCCTGCCATGTGATGTCTTCAAGGGAAGGCTCTTTCAATCGTCGGCTCCAGCCAAATCCATGGCAGTCCGACCGTCCCGGCAGTGGACCTCGGCCTTCATCGTTGGTCTCTTCCTCCTCGGAAGTTGGTCAACCGCCTATGAACCTGCACCGAACACTGCACCGCTCTCCGAACCCCCGGAAGCGTTGCCGACCGTGATGAACCACCAAAACTTCACCTCCGGGCAAGGGTTCACGCTCACCAACCTCAGCCTCGACACCGCTACGGGACTCACCACGCTCAACC
>Ga0213867_1001389_pt1 | contig 10782 bp, 5 predicted proteins | sample PICome_12_FD_160120 | JGI IMG/M metagenome (GOLD analysis project Ga0213867, IMG submission 160120) | Coastal seawater microbial communities near Pivers Island, North Carolina, United States - PICO540 | ecosystem: Environmental > Aquatic > Marine > Coastal | place: USA: North Carolina | collected... | reverse complement strand
AACTGCGTCTATTATGAATGAAATGCTTCTTCAAGATATGGTGATAGCAGAGGCAACAACAGATGAGGAAAAACTATTCTATTTAGGCATTGGCCTAGAGGCTCTCAGAGGGACCTTTTTTAGGCAAACGATGTTTGCCGAATTTGAATTAAGCATTAATGAACATGTCGAATCTGGCAATGTACTTACAGGCTCCAAATTAACCAGCATGTATTTGCAACTTCTAAAGCGCTATCACGGTCATGACCAAGGCGTAATCACAATAGATGAGATTTATGGTATGGAGTGGGCCTATATTCCGCATTTCTACTATGACTTTTATGTTTTCCAATACGCTACATCAATTGCAGCGGCCAGTGATTTTGCTAAAAAGATTCGCAGCGGTGATCAACAGGCACAGGAAGATTTCATTAATCTATTGAAAGCTGGCGGCTCGGACTATCCCTACAGATTAATGAAAAATGCCGGTATTGATATGTCAACTGCAGCACCCTACCGGGCCTTAATTGAGCGTATGAATAATATTATGGATCAGATGGAAGCCATTCTAGATCAGTGATAGAACATAGGTAAGGGGGCTAACCAAGCCCCCTATTTTGATTAGTTAACTTTAGTTAGCAGAATAATAAATATTTTTAATGTCTAAACGTTTATTATCCGCTGGTATATCACTCCAAAGGTACAGCGCGCCTCTTACATCAGTTAAATCCGCGCCACGATCTAATTCAGCCAGGGGTATCTTGTAGGTAACCCAATTATCTTTAAGCTGTTTATCTGAATTGGGCTTGAATGATACAAAATTATTTACCTGAGTGCCGGCCAAAAAAATACCTGTTTGAAAACCAATATTAAAGGTCAAAGATTGATCTCCTCGAATATCGAAATTAAGGTAACCCGATTTAAAATTAGATAGGTCTTCGCCCAAATCGCCTTGTAACTCGAGGGCACCCCCCCACCAAGCACCCATTCTTGTAGTTACCTCGACAACACTGTTGTCGGTCATCTGAATATTCATAGTGCCTTCCCATGGGTTTAACTTAATTTGATCGCTTGGATAGGTCATATTATTACTATCAGCCGGAATCAGTGAAGGATTAACAACAACGTAAGTTTCAGCCACAACCGGAACGCCAGCAGTAGCATTTTCATTAACCGTAGTCAGCTTACGAATACCCGTACGGCTTTTAAATGGCGGTAATAAAACCTCTTGAATAAGGGTATCTTGGTCACCGTTATAACTTTTACCCAATGGTTTTCCACCGCGCTTTAGACCCTCAAAGACATTGTCATCCACCAAGCCCCAAAGTGCATATTTAACCTTATTATCAAGCCCGATAAGACCAAAGTGATTTTCTGAACCATTTTTGTCATATGGGTCTTTCCACTGCTCATCAAATGCCTCAAAATAAAACACTGACATACCAGAATCCTTTTCCCATTTGCGCATATGCTTGTAAAAAAGGGCCTGTTTAAGCTCATCAGCCGCTTTTGAACCAGTGGCACCATAGGCAGTTGCGGCAACAGAAGACCAACCTGTCTCACCAATATGGATAGGTTTTTCCAAACCAAGACTTTCGACATAGTCAGCAACACCCTGATATTGAGAAATTGCATAATACTTGGCGCGCAACATAGCTGCTTGAATCATTTGCAGTTTTGATAGGTTTTCTTCATCCTCAAAAACACCCCAATACTCTGGATTATAATGAGAGTCATGAAATGGGTAGGTATGCACCGAAAGAAAATCTACCGCTTTGATTAACGCCTCTAAATCTGGCGTGTGGTATCCCTTATCGCCACCACCCCAGGATTCGTAGTTATCTGAACTGGTTACCCATACATCATTTGATAATTTTCCAGTTTTCTTTAAGTCCTGTAAGTAATTAACCCATCGCAGAATAGTTTTTGGATAAACAAAGTACTTTACCGCCCACTGCACCATTGCCTCATTACCCACAGCGATGACTTTAACAATGTCAGGATATTTATTCGCCAACGTTACTGCCATATCTATTTCGGCTTGATTATTTTCTTCGCTTTCTTCCTCGTGAATTGGCGGGATATCGGTCCAGGCATTTTTGCAATCAATCCATGCGCCAAGCATAACGTACATTTCAAAATTAGAATCTGCTTGCTTTAGCTGTTTAATCGCCTCAAGGATTCTTTCTGCCTGAGGAAATTGCGATGTGTTGTAGGTGCGAAGGACTCTAACACCCATAGCATATAGTATTTGCATATCCTCCTTTAAATCCTCAACTGTGGGCACATCATCACGGGTCTTTTCGCGATAACCACCATAGGAGATTGCTGGGTAATCTGGGTTACCTAATATTTCCTTAGCTGAAAGTCCATGAGCCTGACTGTCTGAGGGATTTATGCTTGTCTTATCACAACTGGTAAGACTGCAAACCAATAACACAAGAACGAGATACTTAAATACATTTTTCACTATTTAGCCTTTATTGTTCGATCATAGAAAAGTCGGCAATTATATTACCCATTGATTAATATTGCATGATATCAATAGCACTTGTGTTGTATTACCTGCAGAAATAGAATGATCGGCCTAATTTTATCCAAGGCGCTATTCATGAAACCTACCAAGGTTGAGCTAAATTACCGCAATAATAAATTCCAACTCACTGTCAACAACCAACCCTTCTACATTAATGGTGCTGGCGTTGATTTTGGCAGCATCAAAAGTCTTGCAGAGTATGGTGGCAATGCCTTTCGCACCTGGCGAGTTAATAATGGTGAAAAAACCGGACGCGAAATTCTCGATGAAGCCCATCAATACGGTCTAATGGTGTGTATGGGGCTGGAGGTTGAACGCGAACGTCATGGTTTTGATTATGACGATGATGTCGCAGTTGCAAAACAAATGGCTGAAATCAAACTGGATATCCTTGCACTTAAGGATCACCCAGCACTGTTAATGTGGGGCATTGGTAATGAGCTCAATCTTCGCCATAAAAACCCTAGGGTATGGCATGCGGTTAATGATTTATCAAAAATGATTCACCAAGTAGATCCCAACCACCCAACCACCACTATGCTAGCAGGTGCAGAACCAGACGTTATCATGCAGGTTGCAGAAAAATGTCCAGATTTGGATCTACTATCCTTCCAAATATATGGCGCCATAGATAAGTTGCCTAGATTTTTACAAAAAAGCAATTATCAGGGTGCCTATATGATTACCGAATGGGGTGCCACCGGTCACTGGGAATGTGAAAACACATCCTGGGATAGACCTATAGAGGCAAATAGCACCGAAAAAGCCAATGACTATCAATCTAGGTTCATCAACTATATTGCTGCAGATAGCAAACAATGTATTGGTTCATTTGTGTTTTTATGGGGACAAAAGCAAGAGAGAACACCTACTTGGTATGGGTTATTTTTAGACAACAATAACAGTACCGAGGCCGCCCAAGTGATGCAGTATCTCTGGACCGGAAAATGGGCTGAACACAGAATTCCAAAAATCGGCAAATTAACCATTAACGGGCTGGTTGCCGAGGAAAATGTTAGCTTACAACAGCACCAAACCTACAGCGCAAAAATAGTGGTCAAAAAGTCCAATCAAAACCTTAGTTATCGCTGGGAGCTAATGGAGGAAGTCGACCGAGCACTGGAAAGCGATGGTGGCGACTTTGAACCAACACCAGAAATTGTGTGGCAGCAATCTAATTCAAACACATCATCAGAAATAGATTTTTCGCCACCAAAAATTGGTGAATTTCGGCTTTTTGTTTATGTAGATGACTGCTATGGTGGCTCTGCTACCGCAAATATCCCTATCTTGATCGAATCATAGATCAATGAGGCTCAAAGCTAACTTATACTCAATCGATTAATACTTAAATGCTAAACTCTGCTCACGTCATTAGTGAGTGCGGCCGTCACTTAAAATTAAAATAACAGTAGAAGATTTGGATTATGGATAACATACAAAACGTATCACCAACCAATCAGGTACCTTTCAGCCAAAAAGTCGCTTTCGGTATTGGCATGCTAGCCAATCAAATGTTCCCTGCTGCACTGGGTATATTTATGGTAATTCTAGTTCAAGGATTAGGTATGAGCCCTGTTCTCTGGGCACTCATTTTCTTTATTCCTAAACTCATCGATGCGATTACTGATCCATTGATGGGCTATATCTCTGACCACACTAACTCAAGATGGGGCAAACGTCGTCCCTATGTATTTGTCGGTGCTATTATCTCAGGCTTATCGTTTATGATGATGTGGCAGCTATATGCTAGCAACACAGAAATGTATAACTTTTACTATTTCCTTTTCTGGGTCTGCGTATTTTGGATTGGAATGACCATCTTTGGCGTACCCTATGTGGCAATGGGTTACGAGATGAGCACTGACTTTCACGAACGCACCCGCATCATGGCAGTAGCTCAATGGATTGGACAGTGGGCATGGGTAATCGCTCCTTGGTTCTGGATTATTCTGTATGATCCCGACTGGTATGAATCAGCAGCTGAAGGGGCTAGAACCCTATCTTTATGGGTTGGCGGCGGCTGTATGATTATGGCATTGGTGCCTGCTATATTTTGTACTCATACAACCCCTGCCTCAGCGAGGCAACATGAAGATGATGGCAAGTCATTAAAAGAAACTATATGCGATTTTGGTCGCGGTATTGTTGTTACCCTGCGTAATAAACCATTCCAAAAAATCTGCATTGCCACCTTCTTTATCTTTAATGCATTCCAAGTTGTTGCGGCATTTTCATGGTTTATTGTTGTTTATTATATGAATGATGGCGACCCAGCAGCAGCGGGTGTTTGGCCAACATTATTTGGCTCTATAGGCGCCCTATTCACTACATTTATGGTTATCCCTATCGTCAATCACTGCGCACAAAAATTTGGCAAGAAGACTACTTTTCTATACTCACAAGCTGTTTCACTGGTGGGCTATGTGCTTTTCTGGTGGGGCTTTTCACCAGAAAATCCATGGATGATGTTTATTCCATTGCCGTTATTTGCCTTTGGAATTGGCGGTCTATTTACTATTATGATGTCGATGACTGCTGATGTCTGTGACCTTGATGAACTAGAAACCAATGAAAGACGCGAAGGTACTTTTGGCGCTATTTATTGGTGGATGGTTAAATTTGGTGGCGCCTTTGCTGGCGCTGCAAGTGGTCTTATTTTAAGCTTTATTGGCTTCGATCAGTCGGTTGCTATTCAGAGTGAAGAAACACTGACAATGTTAAGACTCAGCTATATCCTTATCCCTTGCGCTGGCACTCTAATAGCCATCTTTGCGATGCGCAACTACGATCTTGATGAACAGCGATCTCAGGACATTCGTAACCAATTAGAGGCGCGATAAGATCGATCGAATAATTCGCAACAATAAAAAAGCCGTCTAAATAGACGGCTTTTTTATTGGCTTAGATAGTTAAATCCAGGCTTATTCTAGACCCGGCTTTAGTGCAACATTGATCTTTACTACCTCGCCGGTCTTATCAAAGATTGCCAATGATGTTTCAGCATCTATAGTGTCACCTGATATTGATTTTTCACTGCCATCGGCAAAGCTAACCACTATCGATGTTTCAGCTGAAAGGCTATAAACCACCGGCACCTGACAGTAGGTAAAGCCAAGTTGACCTTCCTGTAAGTCAACTGACTGTTGATCACCCGCAATATCAAAATAGCTGAGGCTATCGGCCGAAGAAAGGAATTCAGACTTTCTAAGAATAAATGGCTTAAAGCAAATAGCACCACCAGATACTGATAGACCTAGCTCCATAAGACGGGTAATCACCTCTTCTTTTACTTGGCCCGTCATACCCGGCTGTTTAGCCCCAGCAAAGCCTGGTGTGTGCGAGTATGGATCCGTTGGGAATGCGCCGTAGTTATCCGGCGTTTTATTAAAGCCAATACCTGCACGTATATCAAAATAGCAATCCGCTAATTTGCCCACAGTGACGGCATCAGAGCCCTGTTCTAGTGCTTTTCGGAAGTTTTCAAGTGCTGCAAGCAATAGTTTAGAAACCATATGCCAATAGATTGAACCCAAACCTTCATAGGCGTACATTCCACCTGAGCGACCCGTAAATTGACGATGATTAAATACAGCTTCAAAAATCTCTTCAATCAGTGACTGCTCTTGCTCAACCAAGTCTTGATAGCCATTTTCTTTCAATGAGGCCAATACTGCTTTTGCACTATCAACATTATTGAAAGCGCCATTGAAGTGATATCCACCCTGAGAATCTTTCTCTACTAATGAAGTATCGCCAGAAGCAACCAAAGTTGTCAGTAGTTTAGAGCCCTTCACCTGCGCTTCTGGAATAATATTTTTATCCACAAAGCGCGTCAGTTCACGATCTGGATATAATAGATAAGAATGTTGACGGGCAGTGTAGACTGCAGAGTTTCTTAATGAGGTCAGAACTTCAAGCGCCTGTTCTGGGTTTAAATAACCAGAACTTAATACCGCAACCTGACCCTCTAACATTTCATAAAGATAGCTTACCTCTACAGAATTTTCGGTTGCAGTCATTAGGTTATATGCATGATATAAACCATCATCGCGGCGATTAGCCTCGATAGTATGATCAATATATTCTAGCGATAACTTCAAAAATGCAATGAGATCAGCTGTTTTTAGCATAACGCGATTGCCACTAAAGTCGTTAGCATAAACGCCACTGCGGAAATCACTACCAGCTTCACCAAGCGCATCAACCACATGCTTTCTCTCAGCATTATTAATTTTTCCTGCCAAAAGTTGCTTGTTATCTTCAAAGGTACGGTTAATTGATCTTAGTAACGCCTCAATTTCCTCTGAAATTGCCACTTCTTCAAGTTCAATATTAGCGAATAAATCAAGAAGGTACTGCTGATAACGACGAGTGTAATATAACGTAACCATGGATACGCCATAACCCACCAACGCATTATTAGCATCATTCCACTCTGGACGCTGGGTATTCATCCAAATACCGCCCTCAGGAATAAAGTTCGATAATTTAGACAGCATGGTCGCAAGAAGTTTCTCGGTTAAGTTGACATAGTAAACCGAGCCATTTTTATCCCAAATTAGTCGGCCATCAGCGCCAACCTGTGATACGCGCTGCTCGATAAGCTCATCAGCCGCCTCATCAAAGTCAATGGTATTGTGCGGATCCTTTAATAATTCTTGATAGCCTTTAATTTTGTAGGGCACGTTGGCATAACAAAATAGATCACGGGTTAAGAAGTCCCGCAGAGTACCCGGGTGATGATCATTGGAGAATTCTAGGAATTTCAACAGATAAATAATCTGGTGATCTCCCCAGTATCCAATATTTGCCCAAGGGTCATGCGGATCTGGTTTTTCCCAATCAATACCCGCTTTGGTAATTCGGTAAGGGTTATAACCATCGGCTGTCGAAGCATTCACAAACTTACAGATCATGCTTTCGATATAATTAGGTATGGAGTAACTTAGAGCTTCCCAGTTTTGGAAGATATCTCGCCAGTTGCCCTCAAAATTAAGCAGCTGTGAGCCATCTTCTTGCTTAACCTTAATATTAAACTTATTCCATGGTCTAGACGGATCGCCATGACGACGGCTAAATGATAACGGCAAGTATTCAAAACAAAGTCTTTGAACGCTAGCATCATTTTGCTTGGAGGCCGCTTTGATAAGATCACTATAGTGGAAAGTTTCATCCAGACCTTCAAAGAACTGTTCAAATTTTTCATACACACCAAAGTTAAAGCCTTTAACAAAGCTGATTAAATCTGCTTTTGGCACTGCATAATTATCTACAAATAGTCCACCACGCATAACATTAAATAAAACATTGGCAAAATGATGGTTGGCGCTTAGCTTATCTTCCGTTACCTGAAGACCATCTGAAATACCCACAATACGTGCAAGATTTTCAGAACCCAAGGCGATATCAGCTTCAATATCTTCAGCGATATTCTTATCTGCTTTTAAGTAAGCAATTAAGTCTTTTACTTTTGCAGGGCCCTGATTAATTTCAGCGACTATGCTCCAACTTTTTTTAGATGATGGCGCTAGTGCAAGGCAATCACAAATAAAGTAAGCACCTCGTCGACCACGAACATCGAGCTCTTGCTCAACCGGCTCGCCTAGGCGGAAACTATCAAGCTGAAGCGATGAAACCAATTTTTTTGACTCTGATAGGCCTACTGACCAAACGGTGGTTGTAGACAGGGCTTCACTTGGCTCTGCACGATCCACAAGAATGGAACTCATACTGTAAAGACCCAGTCCACTATCTGCATCAAGTTCATTCTTTTTATAAGCATCGACCAAACAACTCAGGCCGCCCTGCACATCAGTCTCAACACCATAAGGAATCAAATTCTCAATACCGTCAACAATCTCGACCTGTGCAGAGAAATCACCGGTATTGATCATAGTTGAGGTTTTAACAAAGCCAAACTTATCTGAGGTGCGCCATGCATAGCGGAATGTCAAAGCTAGATCATGGTTAATTTCTTCAAAAATTAACTTGTCGCCATATACATTCTTATACAGATTGCGCGTGGTGTTATAGATACCATTGTATTGCTCAGAGAACGGTTCCCAGAGAGAAGTCTTGTCGCCAATGGTTGTAAGAGCTATGGTTCTGCTACCGGTAAAGGGAGAACCATCACTGACTTTATCGTCTGTATAATAAGGGAAAAGCGCATTTTCTGAATTAATTCTGCCCGCGGTTAGTCCGCCTCGTGTGGAAATAAACATCCAGTGGTCAGAATCGCTCACTACGCTGATAAAGAAGTCCTTCATCTGGTCGTAGTTTTCAATTTGATAGAAAGTCTCACCTTCTATATTGACATATTTGCCGCCAACCTCAACATTATTGGTTTGACGAAGTTGCTGACCTAGGTGAATTTGCTTATGAGTCATTTGTAACCTAACTAATTATCTTGTTGAAAGTATGTACTGGAATCCTAGTAAATGGATGCCCTCTAGCAAATCCTTTTGTCTCATTTAGACTTTTAAATGCTGATATACACTTTTTGGTAAAACTCAAAAGGCGGCTATTCTAAGGGCACTATTTTAATTTCGCCAGTTTATCGGTCGATTAAATAGTCCATTTTGACGAAAATTGGCTAAAATTCGGCAAATTTATTCATATTTATGGCTATTTTCACCAAATAACTTTTTCTTAGTCGTCAATATGGGGCTTATGGTTGTAACTTTTTATTCTGTCCAGTACGATTTCGCCTTAAAAAAATCTGGATAAAGAACTATTTTAATTTAAAGAATCCGTGTTTCGATTGCGTAAAACTCAGCAAAGTAATGTAAAATAGCGCCAGCATCTAGACTATCCCGAGGTTTAATCAATTCATGTCCAAACGAGAAGGTAAAATCTTATCCCTTACAGGAATAGATATTTCACAGCTTAGCCAAGTGCAAATGCAGGAATATTTTAAACGCTGCTTAGATTCTGGCATCCATGGCATTGGCTTTAGTGCCTATCGTGACGGCCAAGAACCTGGTGATCAACTGGATATCCAACAAATAACAGAACGCATGAACATATTAAAGCCTCACACAAGTTGGGTGCGTTCTTTTTCTTGTTGCCTGGGTAATGAGAATGTTCCTATCGTTGCAAAGCAAATGGGACTAAAAACCCTTGTCGGAGCATGGCTAGGTGATAACCTTGAAAAAAATGAGTTAGAAATTGAGGGGTTAATCAAACTAGCTCAACAAGGCTATGTTGACGTTTGCGCTGTTGGCAACGAGGTTTTATATCGTGACGACTTAACTGAAGAGCAACTGCTCAAGTATATTGCCAGAGTGAAGCAAGCAGTGCCTAATTTACCTGTGGGTTATGTAGATGCTTATTATGAATTTGAAGATCGTCCTGCGGTAACAGAAATTTGCGATGTTATCTTGGCCAACTGTTATCCCTTCTGGGAAGGTTGTCCAATTGATTACTCTTTGCTTTATATGAAAGATATGTATCAAAGAACCATCAAAGCTGCTGGCGGCAAAAAAGTTATTATTACCGAAACTGGTTGGCCAAATCGTGGACAAAGTTTTCATGGCGCTGTGCCATCTGAAGCAAATGCGATTAGGTATTTCCTCAATAGCCAACAGTGGACGGAAGCGGAAAATATAGAAATGTTCTATTTTTCATCCTTCGATGAAGCATGGAAAATTGGTGCCGAGGGTGATGTCGGCGCCTACTGGGGTTTGTGGGATAAAAACGAAAATTTAAAATATTCAAAATAAAAATTATGACTAAAAATATACTGCCATTTGCGAAGGCTATTTGCTATTCGGGGTATCGCGACGGACAGAGTCCAGACAACGGTGAATTTCCAACCTATGATCAGGTTAAGCAAGACTTGATGATACTTAAGAATGATTGGAAATCACTGCGACTCTACGGCAGCGATGAACACTCAAAAACAATTCTGCATGTTATTGAGAATGAGCAACTTCCATTTGATGTCATGTTGGGAGCCTACGTTACAGCTGAAGTAAGTAATGAGAATTGCCCTTGGGGAGGGCTCTATTCTGAAGAGCAATTGCAAAGTAATAAGCAACATAATCAACAACAAATTGATGAACTTATTCAGTTAGCTAACAGATACCCAGCTATTATCAGCTCGGTATCCATTGGTAATGAAGCTGCTGTTGGCTGGACTGATCATTTGGTTCCTACCGAAAGTTTAATTAACTATGCAAAGCAAACTAAATCCCAGGTATCACAGCCGGTTACCTTCTGCGAGAACTATGTCCCATGGCTTGAAACTCTAAGACCACTTGCAG
>Ga0213867_1001388_pt1 | contig 10788 bp, 11 predicted proteins | sample PICome_12_FD_160120 | JGI IMG/M metagenome (GOLD analysis project Ga0213867, IMG submission 160120) | Coastal seawater microbial communities near Pivers Island, North Carolina, United States - PICO540 | ecosystem: Environmental > Aquatic > Marine > Coastal | place: USA: North Carolina... | reverse complement strand
TCTGGTCGTCTGAATACTGTCCGACTGTTACTTGGTGATACAGATAGTAACGACCAACAGGTGCAGAACGAAGAGATCGCTTTTGCTCTGGCTCAAAATAATAATAACGTATACTACGCTGGGGCTTGGTGTGCAAGAATAGTTGCTGCCAAGTACTCACGTAAGGTAACGACATCAATAGACAATGCTATAAGTGCTGATTACAGTGACCTAGCAAAGCAGTATAACAAGTTAGCAGAAAGCCTAGAGTATCAGGGTAAGAAGTCTGGTGCTGTTGTTGGTATTAAGGCTGGCGGTATCACCAAGTCAGGTGTAGACGCTATACGTGCCAACACTAACCGCATTACTCCCTCATTCCGTAGGGATCGCTTTCGTAATCCACCAAGCTATAGTGGAGAAGATTACGGCTCAGACTACGACTAGGAGGTCTAGATGTCTTTTCGATCCTTTGATCCCTATGACATGATAAGGGACTTCGGCAAAGAAGTTACACTGCACAAACAGACTACGGATGGGACATACGATCCAGCCACAGGTACTTTGTCGGGTGGGGCGACTACAGATTATACAGCCTTTGCTTACTTCTATAACTTTGAGGTAGGTATTCAGGGCGAGACTGATCTTAGGCGTGGTACCAGAAAGTGTGTAATTTCTGCGTTGGGTCTTGCAGTTGCTCCTGATGATGGTGATACTATCTCAGGGTTTGGTGACACAGTACATATCGTAAGGGTTACCACTCATTACAGCAACGGTCTAGCAGTCATGTATACCTGTGAGGTTGCAGAATGATGAAGTTGCAGGTAGCCACTAGACCCAAAGGTCTTGGCAAGAAACTAGATGAAAAGCTAGAGTCTCAGTTTAAATCTAAATTAGTGCGTCAAGCCAACTTAGCTATAGCGGTTACAATGGGTGAAAATGGTCAAAGTAAACCTGCATTAGATACAGGTGCCTACCTAAGATCGTGGTCATTTAGTAAGCAAGGCAGACCACGGCGTGTTGATAGTAGAAGATTAACCAAAGGTTCTGGAAGTTCTGTTGATAAAGATGCTGCACAAGCTGCACTCTATTCTGACATCTCTAAGATCAAACTAAAGGGTACGACGGCCATATACTTACAGAATGGCGCACCTCATGCTCGTTATGTAGAATATAAGCACAAGTATTACATCATGGAGACTATAGCTAATAGGATAAGAAATGGCAACTATTGACAAGGATATTCGGGCCGCACTAGAAAGTAAGCTGGCTGACATACCAAGTGTACCGTCAATAGCTTATGAGAACGTCCCTTTCAACCCTACAACGGGGCAAAACTACTTAGAGGTTACCTACACCCCGATAACAAGAAGGCCCACTGTACGGGGCTTAAATCCACAGCAGAGATACGATGGCATCTTTACCATTAACTGCTATGTCCCAGAGGGTGCTGGCCCTGCTGCGGCAGATACTCTTGCTAAGAATGTTATGGAGACATACGAAGCAACATCAAAACTAACTCAAGGTTCGACTACTGTTAATATAGAATTTGCAGAACGTAGACAAGGTATAGTAGACAGTCCTTTCTATCTTGTTCCTGTTGTCGTAACTTGGTATGCATACAAATAATTAGGAGATCACTATGGCCTTTGCACAGGGTTCACGTTCCAGTCTGTCGTACATTGTAGAAAGCACTTTTGGTACGACACCTGCTGGTAACTTCACTAACTTACCTTTTTCTACTCACTCACTAAACCTATCTAAAGACCGTGTTGCTGGTAACGACATTCAGGCAGACCGTATGCCACGTGTTGACCGTCACGGTAACCGTCAGGTTGGTGGTGACATTTCTGTCGATTTGCGTGATGCAGATTACGACGATTGGCTAGAAGCTGCCATGCTAAACACATGGTCAACTAACGTACTTAAAGTTGGTACAACACCTAAGTTCTTCTCTATCGAAGACTACGCTGCTGACATCGACCAAGCCCGTTTGTTCACAGGTTGTACAGTAAACACAATGGGTGTTTCACTTGCACCTAACCAGATGGTAACAACAACCTTTGGTGTCGTCGGTAAAGACATGACAATCGGCGCAACAGAAAAGACACAGGATGCAGCATCTGGTGCAGCACCTTTTGATGCTTACTCTGGTGATCTAAAGATTGCTGACAGTGGATCCACTTTGGCATCATCTGCTATCGTTACTGGCCTAGACTTTACAGTGACTAACGGTTACGCACCTACATTCGTCATCGGTGATGACTCTGCACCAAGCCTAGAGTTTGGTCGTGCAGAAGTAGAAGGTACACTATCAGCGTACTTTGAAGATGCAGCACTAGTAAACCGTTTCATCAACGAAACAGAGACAGCACTTGAGGTTTCTGTAGGTGATGGTACAAACACAATGACATTCCTATTCCCACGTGTGAAAGTAAACTCTGCTGATGTGGGTGTAGACGGTCCTACAAGTCGTGTAGTATCTATGTCCTTCGTTGCTCTATATGACACAACAGAAGCGACAAACCTATCTATTACACGATCTGCGTAATCCCTAGCTAGGGTCGGGGGGTGTTGGTGTCGGGTCTGGCATCCCCCACAAATCTACCCGACAACCCGAAGGAGACTCGACATGGATTTAAAAGATTTAACCCCTGATAGTGATATAGTCACTTGCACCATACGACACCCAGTCAAGAACGAACCGTTAAAGAATGATGACGGTAGTGATATGGAAATAGAACTATATGCACCCTATGCAGAAGACTACAAGAAAGTGGTATTTGAGCAACAGAACAAACGTCTATCTAAATCTAAGAATGGTAAGATTGAGATTAAGGCAGAAGAACTTGAGGAAGCTGGCATTGACCTACTTGCTAAAGTTACTAAGTCTTGGAATATTACGTTTGGTGGTGAACAGCCTAAACTATCAGTGGCAAAAGCTAAAGAAATATATAAGGAAGTATTCTGGATACGACAACAGTTAGAAGAAGCTGTTGATAGTTCTTTGGCTTTTATGATGAAGTAGTATCGGATTTACTTAGCTGGGCAGACGAAGAGTTTAAGCTATCAGTCACCCAGTCTGGTGCTACTGAAAGAGATCACTTAGAACAAGTATACAAGCAGACTGGCATCAAACCTAAAGAGTTAGAGAACGAGCATAAGTTTCCCTCAATCTTGTCGCATGTCTGGTCTGCTTTTGTGCATATAAGCAATGGTAGATCAGCAGGTTTTTCTGGCCCTAACCCAATACAATACTCAGAGATAAAAGCGTGGGCTGAATTAACAGGCACACCTTTGTCATCTTGGCATGTAGAAATAATAAAGTTGCTAGACTCAAAGTACATAGGAGCATTAAATGGCTGACGATCTTTTAACGATGAAGATTGCCATAGATGATAGAGATTATCTAAAGGTTCAGAACTCCCAGAAGAAGTTCCAGTACAGCTTAGTTGAGATTGAACGGGCTTACCGTAAGGGCGAAATTACGTCTAAACAATATAATAGACAGCTTGTTATACAAACTAAAGAGTTACAAAGACTAGGCTTTACTTATGCTCAAGCGTCGAGTCAAGTTAGGCAATACTCTTATAGTCTTAGAAACGCTACTGTAGAACAGCTTAATCATGCTCAAGCTATGTCTATATCTGGCAAAGGTATGCGCAGATTTGAGTTGTTTGCTCAACAGGCTGGTTATCAGGTAGGTGACTTCGCTGTACAGGTTCAGTCTGGCACAAACGTAGCTGTTGCCTTTGGACAACAGGCATCACAGTTACTTGGCTTCTTAGGCCCAACTGGTGCAGTTGCTGGTGCTGGTATTGCTATCGCTACAGGCTTTCTTGCGCCTCTACTAAGATCAAAAGACGCTACAAGAGATTTAAATAAAGAATTAGAAGAGTTAGAGAAAACTCTAGGTTCAGTGGCAATCGGTGCAGAAGCTAGTATAGAAGCTGGTCTAACTGCACAGTTAATAGCTGCACAATCAGAAATAAATAGAATTATAGCCCTTACTAAGAGTGAAGATTTTCAACGGGCTATGGGATACGCTGGTCCAACTCAAGCTGCTATTGCTGGGGACATAATAAATGAAACAGTAGCTGCTCAAGAAGAACTTGTAAACACAACTCAAGACCAAATTGGTAATGCAAAGATACTTGAAACTCAAGAAAGAGTTCGTGCTGCTTTGCAGGGTGACCAAGTACAAGAGGCTCAAAACTACCTTGATGTTCAAAGGTTGATGGAAGAGTTTGGCAAAAGGAGAAAGAAGCAGTTAGAGTGGGAAGAGGGTGCAGAAGAAAGGCTTGCAAACGTAGCAAGAAACCGCTGGAATTTCTTCATGGCTCAACTTAAAGCTAGGCAGAAACTAGAAACTCTTATCTCCTCAGAGCAAAAAAGGTTACAAGACCAAAACGCTGTATTGCAAATGCAACTACAGTTTGGTAAAGATTCAGCAGCAGTTAGACAATTAGAAAAAGATATAGCTGTTGAGAAATACGAAAAAGAACTTCTTGGTAAAGGTGTAGCGGAAGATACTGTTAAAATACTTTCTGATCAATACAGAATAAGCCTAAACTTAACAGACCAACTTAAAGATCAAGTGGCTCAAGCTAGGGAGTTCAAGAAGCAGTTACAAGATGCCTCTACAGCTTATGGGAAGTCTCTTAAAATAGGTGCAGCGGCTGATGCGTTTGATCCAAGGGGCGAAGCGGGAATGACCGCAACAGAAGCCCTACGTTTGGGTGCCAACCCTTTCGTTTACGGTAGGGGTAATAAAAGTAAAACGGCAAAAACAACACCCACTGATGTCGTCGGTGACATGCTCAAGCAAGTACAACATCAAAGAAAACTTCTTGAATTAACCGAAGATCAACGCCGTGGTGAAGAGATAAGATTTGAACTTCTGCAACAATTAGGTCATCTTAATGATGATCGTATTGAAAAGCTAATAAAAGAATCAGAAGTACTTTACAGAGCAACACAGGCAGAAGAAAGACGACAAGAACAAATAGACAGGTTCTCAGGCCACATTGAAAACGCCTTTATGGCTATGGTCGATGGATCACAATCTGTCGAGAATGCTTTCAAGTCTCTAATGCGTAACATCATCTTAGATATATACCAACAGATGGTTGCACAGAGGGCTGCTAGTACGATTATGTCGTTCCTACCTTTCGCCAATGGTGGTACATTCTCAGGTGGTAAAGTTACGCCATTCGCTTCGGGGGGTGTCGTAAGTAGACCTACACTATTCCCAATGGCTAACGGTGCAGGACTTATGGGTGAAGCTGGGCCAGAGGCTATCATGCCCCTCAAGCGTGGTAAAGATGGTAAACTTGGTGTCGAGGGTGGTGGTACAACTATCGTCCAGAACATTAACGTATCTACTGGCGTACAACAAACTGTCCGTACAGAGATTAAGTCCCTGATGCCACAGATTGCTGATGCTGCCAAAGGTGCTGTAGTAGACGCTAAGAGGCGTGGTGGATCATACGGAAGGGTATTTAACTAATGGCTATCTCATATCCACTATCACTCCCGACACATACGGGTATAGCAGAAATAGAGTTACATGCAGTTAATGCTGTAGCTTACAGTCAGTCGCCCTTTACATTTGCAGGTCAGGCACATGCCTATGCTGGTGAAATGTGGCAAGCTGATATTAAGCTACCACCTATGAAGCGTGAAGACGCAGAAAAGTGGATTGCATTTCTGATTAGCTTACGTGGTCAGTATGGAACCTTTAGACTTAGTGATCCAACAGCAGCTACATTACAGGGTACAGCTACGGGTATGACAATTACTGGTGGTGCTGGTGATCGTACTATCACATCTGTTGTAACTAGCGGTAGAACTCTAAAGACTGGTGATTATTTTGGTATAGTGTCAGGCGGTAAATACCGACTACATAAAGTACTAGAGGATTATGTTGGATCAGGTGCCTCTAAGAATATGGAAATATGGCCAGCACTTAGAGATTCATATACAAACTTAAACGTAGATTTAACAGCAGCCGAAGGTGAGTTTAGGCTGTCGAGTAATCAACAGAGTTGGTCTGTCAACGATGCAAGTTTCTATGGTATAACATTCGGAGCAATGGAAGCGTTATGAGCCGTACAATCCCGTCATCCCTATTAAGTGTTCTAGGCAATGCCGAAATAGAACCTTTCTATGCTGTAGAAATGCAGTTCGATAGTGGTACTATGCGTATCTGGACTGGCTATGGTAACAAATCTATTGGTGGCAATACTTACACTGGTACAGGTAACCTGCTACAGATTGAAGGTCTAGAAGAAACTAGTGACTTGTCTGCAAAAGGGACTACACTTACACTTAATGGTCTTGACAGTACTATCATCACATATGCCTTAACAGAGGACTATCAAGGTCGTCTAGCTAAAGTATTCTGGGGCGTAAATGGTGTCTCTGATGTAATTGAGGTATTCTCTGGTTATATGGATCAGATGACTATCCAAGATGAAGGTGAAACATCTACGATCCAGCTTACTCTGGAAAGCCGACTAGTTACCCTAGAACGTCCCAGCAATCGTCGTTATACAGCAAAAAGTCATGCTGGTGTACGTGCGCAGAAGGGATTAACTGGTGACGACAGTTTCTTTGACTGGGTAGTACAGCTACAAGATAAACGAGTCCCTTGGGGACGTGAGGTAAAGGACAGTGATAATTAGACCCGACCTAGATGCACTCAATGAGTACATAAGAAAAGTACGTAATGTCCCTTTCCAGTGGCATACTAATGACTGCTTCATGTTTACCAATAATGCTTATAAGTCTATGTATGGTGAAGGTTGGGCAGATGACTGGGAAGGTAAGTATACTAAAGGTGGCATGTATCTAAAGCGTGATGCACTACGAGAAACCTTTAAGGCTCAGACCCTAGAAGAAGCAATAGACACTAAGCTAACACGTATTGATTATACCCCACCTAAAGGTGCCTTAGTCACGACAGACAAGGTAAGACGTTGGGTAATCAATCAGGCACTTGGAATTTCAGTAGGATCAAATTCTCTATTTGTAAGTGATAAAGGTATAATATCTATACCTACAGAGAATGTAACAAACTCTTGGATTAAAACATGAAGTACACACTAGGCGATTTTACTGTTAAGAACTGGAACAATTGGGATCGTGTACCCCGTGATCCAGTAACTCTAGGTTCTATGATTTTTGGTGGTGGTGGATTTACTGTCCTCACTGCTACTCAGATGGCTATTGCTACAGTACTATTCTACGTTGGTGCTACAGCTATTGCCTCTTGGGCAATAAAAGCACTTACACCTGACATAGACCTTAGTTCCCTTCGTGGCCTGTTAGCTAACACACGGGAAGCTACAGCACCTCAAGAGGTAGTCTATGGTGAAGTACGTAAGGGTGGTGTTATCACCTTTATGGAAAGCACTGGTGACAAGAACAAATACCTACATCAGATCATTTGTCTTGCTGGACATGAAGTAAATGACATTGGTGACATTTATATTAATGATGTTGTCGCCAACCCAGACGGTTCTACACATTTAGTCGGCGGTGACTGGAACGATAAGATATACATTCGTAAGTTCACTGGTTCTGATACTCAGAATATCTATAGTACCCTAAGTGGTATCACAGATGGGCCTGAGTTTAAGGACGGGGCCAGTGTTGCCGCTAACGCTACTGACTTTAAAGGTCAAGGCATTGCTTGTCTGTATGTCCGTATGGAATACGACCAAGACACTTTTGCAGAAGGTATTCCCTTGTTTACCGCCAAGGTACAAGGTAAGAAAGTCTACGATCCTCGTACAGCTTCTACAGCATACTCTAATAACCCTGCACTTTGTATTCGTGATTACCTAACATCTTCCTATGGCCTAGATGACACAGGTGACATAAACGACACTACCTTTAGTGCAGCGGCTAACACTTGTGATGAGTCTGTATCTCTTGATGCAGGTGGAACTCAAAATCGCTATGAGATGAATGGTGCATTTGTCCTAAGCAGAACACCCTCAGACATCTTACATGATATGATGACCTCTTGTGCTGGTACACTGTTCTGGGGACAAGGTGAATGGCAACTTAAAGTTGGTGAGTACACAACACCAGTCAAGACATTTACCCTAGATGACTTCCGTAGTGGTATTAACTTAACTACTAAGCATAGTCGTCGTGATAACTTTAACATTGTTCGTGGTACATTTATTGATGCAGATCAAGACTGGGTACGTGCAGATTATCCAGAGATCAGATCAACAGCTTTTATAGCTGATGATAACGATATAGAAAATGCTATTGATCTAACTTTACCATTTACAACAAACTTTGCTATGGCGCAACGTCTAGCTAAGATGACTTTGTTCCGTTCTAGAGAACAGATGACATTATCAGCAGACTTTGGTATGGAAGCCTTTGAAGTTCAAGTTGGTGATATTGTCGAGATTACTAACAGTCGTTATGGTTGGACACAAAAAGATTTTGAGGTTGTAGGTTGGCGTTTTAGTAACAGTGGTGATACTGGGGAAATGTTGATTAACATGACCCTACGTGAAACATCCTCTGCTGCCTTTAGTTGGAATGCAGAAGAAAGTGACATCACAGGTAACGACAGTGACCTTGGTAATCCCGCTTCTGACTTAACTGTTAGTAGCGTTACAGTTACAGACAAAGGTACTATTCAAACTGACGGTACTTTTGTTGGTCAGGCTTTGGTGTCGTGGACACAAGCAAATAACAAATTCATAAGTCACTATGAAGTTGAGTGGAAAGATGTAGACGAAAGTTCTTATCTGCATACTCAAATTCAAGCCAGTGAAAGTTCTGTTATAATAGGTCCACTGGAGACTGGTACACAGTACAATGTACGTGTTAGGGCTGTTACTATAGCAGGTATCAGGGGTGCTTGGGTAGCAGCTACACCATATACTCATGGTGGGGATAGTACTGCACCTTCTCCAGTGACAAGCCTTACAGCTACTGGCGGTCCAAAGATTGTTACATTAGATTGGACTGCACCTACTACAGACAGTGATGCAAGTACACTATATGACCTTAAAGGTTATAACATCTATCGTAACACTACAAACAGTCAACCAGTAAGCCCTATAGCATTCTCTGGTTCTGATAAGTATGTAGATGGCGGTCTAGCAGCAAGTACAACATATTACTATTGGGTGGCTGCTGTAGACTTTACTGGTAACGAAAGTACATCAGTAGCATCAGGATCAGTAACAACGGATGCGCCTGTAAGTGGTGTTGATGCAGATACTAGAATTTACACTGGTAAGGTTTACTATCAGACTATACAGGCATCAGCACCTAGTACACCTAGTGCGACCAGCTTTAGCGAAACGACACTTAGTTTTTCAGGTTTGACTTCTGGTTGGGCAGAGACACAGCCACGTGTAGATGCGACAAGCACAACGGTCAAAGAATGGTCATCAAAGTATAAAGTCGAATATGACGCAGATGATAACGAGACTATTACATTCTCTACGCCTGATGGTGCATTCCAGATCACAGATGACCTAGAAAGTGACAACTATGTTACTGGATCGTCGGGTTGGCGCATTGAACGTGATACTGGTAATGCAGAGTTCCAGAATGCTACTATTCGTGGGACACTTAATGCCAATGATATAAGAACTGGAACGCTTACTGTAAATGAATTGCCTGGGCTTACTTTTGCAGATGTGGTTACTGGTGGTGACACAAGCCAATTTGATACTACTTCGACAGCCGACTCCACTGCGGCTATTCGTTCAGCACTTGGCTTTGGCGCACAGACTATGTATCGTTACAATAACTATGCTTCCCTTTCGGGTATAGTAGCAGGTTCAACTTTAATCGGAACCGCCACGCTTACTATTGAAAAGAACTCTGGCAGCGATCCTAGTGGTATGAATACTTGTTATTTCGTGCTTTATGATGGCTCAACAGTGGTAACGTCACCGTGTACCAATACTGTGCAAACTGGTGCGGTTACTTTGAATGGCCAAAATAACACAGCCACTTTCACGGCGGCATTAGCTATTGAGAGTGCAGTTTCTGGAACTGCCACGATGGGGTTTTACTTCAGCGGCGGCAGTCCTGATGAAGATGAAATGTCAGCGGATAGATATTCGTTCTCTGTGATTGAGTTTACCAAGTAGGGGCCGCAAGATGTATGTAACATATAACATTACAACTGGTGCAATTTCTGGTTGGTCTAATAAATCAAGCACACCACCTTCTGGTTATGCAGAAGTCCAATCAGATGATTACATAGATCAACTGCATTGGTACTACGATGCGGAAACGGGTACATTCTCTGGCCCAACCGATGCAGAACAAGATGCCTTAGACATGCAGTTATTAAGGTCACAAAGGAATGAACTATTGTCTCAGTCAGATTGGACACAAGTTGCAGACGCACCTGTGGACGCTACTGCATGGGCCACGTATCGTCAAGCCTTACGTGACCTACCAGCAAATACAACAGACCCTGCCAATCCAACTTGGCCTACTAAACCATCATAAACGAGGATATTATGGGATACCAACTAGGAACACGAAGTAAACAAAAGCTGTCGGGTGTTCACCCCGATATGGTAGCAGTAGTATCACGGGCGATTGAGTTGTCTGAACAAGACTTCTCCGTGCTTGAAGGTATACGACACATCAATCGTCAACGAGAACTAGTGAAGACAGGTAAGTCAACCACTATGAACTCACGACATCTGACAGGACATGCAGTAGACTTAGTGCCTTATCCTGTGTCGTGGGACTGGGAATACTTTTACCCTATCGTAGACGCTATGAAAGCAGCAGCAGAAGAGTTAG
>Ga0213867_1001386_pt1 | contig 10803 bp, 7 predicted proteins | sample PICome_12_FD_160120 | JGI IMG/M metagenome (GOLD analysis project Ga0213867, IMG submission 160120) | Coastal seawater microbial communities near Pivers Island, North Carolina, United States - PICO540 | ecosystem: Environmental > Aquatic > Marine > Coastal | place: USA: North Carolina | collected... | reverse complement strand
AAAGTGGCGTTCAATGGAGCTCCCATGCTTTCAGCAGATCCCGCAAAACGCGCTGACAGTGGAAGGTCCATCAATCCAGGCCGTGGCACGGATTGTCCCATGACCCATTGGGTGGTCCACAAGAACAGGGCTGAGAGCCAGAACGCTAAACTGCGGGGATACCCAGGTGTCATTTGCCAGTTGTGATCTGTTTGGGGTCGTCGACCTTCTCCTTGAGCAGGGCCCGGTCGACCACTTCAGTCATCGTATTCACGTAGTGGAAACGCAGTCCTTTGATATATCGTGCCTGGATGTCTTCCACATGCTTGCGGTTGGCCTCACACAGGACAATTTCCTTGATGCCCGCCCGGCGCGCCGCGAGGATTTTTTCCTTGATTCCCCCCACAGGAAGCACCTGTCCACGCAAGGTGATTTCGCCCGTCATGGCCAGGAATTTCCGGACCTTTCTTTGGGTGAAGATGGAAGCCAAGGCCGTGAGCATGGTGATCCCTGCGGATGGGCCGTCCTTGGGGATGGCGCCGGCTGGCACGTGCACATGGACGTCCCAGGTGTCAAACACTTTGGGGTCCAGGTTCAGCGCTTCGGCATGGGCCTTGAGGTATTGCAATGCGATCACGGCACTCTCCTTCATGACATCGCCGAGGTTGCCCGTCAAGGTCAGTTTGCCCTTGCCTTTGACGATGCTGGTTTCAATGAAGAGGATATCTCCCCCCGCCGGGGTCCATGCGAGTCCAGTGACCACGCCAGCGACGTCGTTGCCTTCATACCGTTCCTTCTCGTGAGAGGGCCCCAATATGTCCACGAGTTCACCGGGGGCGATGGTGGTGTCGTGACTGACGTCCATGGCGATTTGAACCGCGCGGTGGCGCACCACTTTGGCAATGCGCTTGTCCAGTCCCCGCACGCCGCTTTCATTGGTGTACTCTGCGCAGATTTTTTCGAGGGTGGCGTCGGGAATCTCGATCTGGTCCGCGGTAATGCCCGTCTCAGCCACGTGCTTCTTGATGAGGTGGCGCTTGGCAATCTGGACTTTTTCCTCCACCGTGTATCCCGTGACCTCGATGATTTCCATGCGGTCCCGCAGGGCGGGCTGGATGGTGGCCAACGAATTGGAAGTGGCGAGGAACATCACCTTGGACAAGTCGTAGTCCAGCTCGAGGTAGTTGTCGTAGAAGGTGCTGTTCTGCTCGGGATCCAACACCTCCAGCATGGCCGATGAGGGGTCGCCATGGAGGTCGCGGCTCAATTTGTCGATTTCGTCCAGGACGAAAAGCGGATTGGACGTTCCCGACTTCTTGACGTTTTGGATGATCCGCCCGGGCATCGCGCCGATGTACGTCTTGCGGTGGCCGCGGATTTCCGCTTCGTCCCGCAAGCCCCCCAAGGACATGCGCACATACTCCCTTCCCAATGCCTTGGCAATGGACTTGCCCAAGGAAGTCTTTCCCACTCCCGGAGGTCCGTAAAGACAAATGATGGGAGACTTCATGTCGCCCTTGAGCTTTAGAACAGCGAGGTGCTCGATGATGCGTTCCTTGACTTTTTCAAGGCCATAATGGTCCTCGTCGAGGATCTCCTGGGCATGGCTCAAGTCGAAGTTGTCGTCCGACGTGATGTTCCAAGGCAGGTCGAGCAACAGGTCCAGGTAATTGGATTGCACACTGTACTCAGCGCTCTGCGTATTCATGCGCTCGAGCTTGCCGAGCTCTTTGGCAAAAGTCTCGGCCACTTTCTCGGGCCAGTCCTTGACCTCGGCCCTGGCTTTCTTGCCGGCGATGTCCTCTTTGTGGGGGTCCGATCCAAGTTCCTCTTGGATCTGCTTCATCTGCTGATGCAGGAAGAATTCACGCTGTTGTTTGTCGATGTCGGTCTTGACGCGGCTTTGGATGTCGTGCTTGAGTTCGAGGACTTGAAGCTCCTCACCGAGCAGTTCCATCACTTTTTCCACGCGCCCTTTGAGGCCGGGAAGTTGGAGCAGCTCCTGTTTTTGTTCCTTCTCCGCATTCATGTTGGATGCGATGAAATGCACGAGGAACCTCAAGGATTCGATGTTCTTGATGGCAATGGCCGCCTCGGAAGGGATGTTGGGGCTGTTCTGAATGACCTCCATGCTCATTTCCTGCAAGCTCTGCTGCAGGGCTTCCCGTTCCTTCTCGCTCCAATCTTCTTCGGCATCGGGGAATGGCGCGATTTTGGCCCGCATGTAGGGCTCGGTCTCGAGCACTTCCCCCATGCGACACCGACGCTTGCCTTGGATGATCACGGTGTTCGATCCGTCGGGCATCTTGAGCATCTTCATGATGCGCGCCACGGTTCCCACCGTGTGCAGGTCCTCGTTGGATGGGTTCTCTATGGTGCCATCCTGTTGGGTCATTACGCCAATGTCGCTGCCCGCCTTGTGCGCTTCCTTGAGCAGCTGCAAACTCTGGTCGCGGCCCACATTGATGGGCAGGACAACGCCCGGAAAGAGCACGGTATTACGCAACGGCAGAATGGCCAGGGCTTCTGGGGTGTCTTCCCTTTCCATGGCCGCCTCATCCTCCGAACTCAGCAGGGGAATGCTCACATGGTCTTCAGCGTCATCGCTCAACAGGTGGGTAAACGGTCGTTCTTCTTGCATGTACGCTCAGGGGGTCGAAAATCAAGCCACACTGCACGAGCAGGGGGGCGGGGGTCAAGATGGCAGGGATTTAGCCGCGTTGGGCGCGCTCAGCGTGCAATTGTGACAACCTGTCACGTTGGTCGTGGGTCAAGGTGTACCCGCGGCGTGCCATGACCTTCTCGGCGGTGGAGAGCATGCGGTCAATGTCCTGGGTGCGCATCTCTTGGGTCCGTGCATTGAACCAACTGAAGGCGGGCAAATGCTTGGGGGGGAAACCCGCATCGAAGATCACGCATGCGGGGTCCACCACCGTCCCGGTGTTGAAGGTCGTACCGATGCCACATTTGCTGTGGTCTCCCATGAGCAAGCCACAGAACTGGAGTCCCGTTCCGACGAGACCTTGGGTGCGCTCGTCCCACTGTCGTACCTCACCATAGGTGTTCTTGAGGTTGCTCGGCTCCGTGCCGGCTCCCAGGTTGCACCACCTTCCTATGACGCTGTTGCCGAGGAAGCCATCGTGGGCCTTGTTGGCCCAGCCTTGGAAATTCACATTGGAAATTTCGCCGCCCACTTTACAGCCGTCGCCAATGACGGTGGGTCCGGAAATGCGCGCCGCCATTCGAACCGTGGCGCCATTCCCAACGATCAGAGGGCCTTTCAGGTGGGCGCCCACTTCAATGGTGGCGTTCGGGCCAATCATGACTGGCCCAGATTCTGCGTCTATGGTGGCCGCCTTGATGCTGGCAGAGGGTGAGATGAGGATGTCTTCCGGTGGGCCAAACACCAAGGTTGGGCCTTGGTTGTTCATCGGTGTGAGGTTCCATTCGGCTTCCAGGGCAGCGCGATCGGATACAATCTGCGCGCCCAGCTCTGCAAACAGTTGATTGGCACTGCGCAAGAGTTGCTGTGGGGCGTCTGAAGGAATTTCGCGGACCATATTACCACCCTCAACAGATGACTTGGCAAGCAGCACGTTGTCTTGGGAGAGTGCTGCACCGGGTTCCAGTGTTGAGAGCAAATCCAAAGCGTCTGGTCCTGGAATCCACCGCGCATTGACGTGAATCTGGTCTGGCCCTCCCTGTTCGAGCGGCAAAGAGCGCTGAACAGAAGCCCACCGTTCCGACTGTAGAAAGCCACCAAATCGGATGCCCTGAACACCCTCCACGGCATGAAATGGGTGGAGGTCAACACACATGTCGTCTTCAAAGAGATGGATTGTGGGCATAGGGAGGGGGTATAGGGGCCTGTCAAAACTACGGCTGAGTGCATCTTTCAAGAGAACATTGGCCGTGTTGGTCTGTTCAGACCTTTGTGACGGCAACAGTGCAAGAATTTTCCATCAAGGACCTTGAGCATTTCACGGGTATCAAGGCGCACACCATTCGCGCCTGGGAACAGCGCTATGCGTTGTTGAATCCCCGCAGAACCTCAACCAACATCAGGTTCTACACTTCGGAGGATTTGAAGCTGCTGCTCAATGTGAGCTTGTTGAATCAACACGGCCACAAGATCTCAAAAATCGCCTCCATGGGCGAGCAGGAAATTCGCGCCGCCATCCGCTCCTTGGGTACTGCAGTGACGAGCGAAGACCACTGGTTGGGCATGCTCAAAATCAGCATGCTCAATTTCGATGAGCAACTGTTCAGAAGCGTTTCGAAGACGTATGAAGACCAGTGTGGTTTGAGTGACTTGATGCTCAAGCTGTATCTCCCCTTCATGGGGCAAATCGGCATGCTCTGGTTGACCAGCGCCATTTGTCCAGCGCACGAACACTTCGTCAGCAACCTGATCCGCCAACGTCTTTTCAGGGCAGTAGACGACCTGCCGCCGGTAGACGCTGAGTATGACGATGACGTGTTCGCCCTCTTTCTCCCCGAGCGAGAGATTCACGACATCAGCCTGCTCATGGTCCACTTCCTGCTGCGCAGGGCGGGCTATAAGAGCCTGTTTCTGGGACAGTCTGTGCCGTTGGAGGACCTGGTTCAAATGGCGCCACAGTTTCCAAACCTCAAGTGTGTGGCATACTGCACGACGTTTCCTGCCGAAAATGGTGTTTCGGATTACCTCCGAAGGGTCATGCGGGAATCATCGGGTTCTGAAATTCAGTTCCACTTTGCCGGTCGCGTGTTTGCAGGCCAGGAGAGCCCCTCAGAGCAGCTGCACCTGCACGCCAACGGCCAGTCCCTCATTGGGACCCTGCTGAGCACCTGATTCAGGGCGCGAGGACACCCTCTTATTGTCGACGTTGTCGGTTTTTTTGTTCAACAAAAGGCCTGATTTTGGCGCGATTAACACTGTTTGTTTATGAAAAAAGCAAAATAGTTGAACATAAACTTGGGACGACTCAAGTTTTGTTTAATCTTTGGGGCTCAACATTGAACGCCATGTCCTCCATTGAATTCAACAACCTCCTGACCTCACACCAGGAGTTCCTTTCAGGTTTTGCCATGGGTTTCACCCGCGACCGGGACGACGCCAACGACCTTGTGCAGGAGACCTTCGTGAAGGCCTTGCGTTACAAGAACAACTTCAAGGAGGGGACCAACATCAAAGGTTGGCTGTATACGATCATGCGCAACATCTTCATCAACAACTACAAGAAGAAGAGGTTCCAGAATACCATCGTTGACCAGACCGAGAATCAGTATTTTCTGAATTCAGGGCAGGATTATCACCACGATTCGGTGACTTCATTGATCAACATCGACGACATCCAATCGGCCATTTCACGTTTGAAGTATGACTTCCGCCGGCCTTTTTCCATGTTCCTCGACGGTTTTCACTACGACGAAATCGCGGAGGAATTGGACATTCCCATGGGCACGGTGAAGAGCCGAATTTTCCATGCCCGCAAGCGCCTGCGTGAGGAGCTTTCTGAGTTTGCCGTGAACTGACCGTCATTTTACTCAGAACTCCATGCGGAGAATGTTGCCATTGAAGGCGAAAGGGACGCAACCTTTCGCCTTTTTTTGGGTCCTAACATCGGTACCTTTCGATTCCCATGATTGATTCAGAGCAATCCTCTATTTCATGCACCGCCCGAGCGTTGGCTTTTTTGGGTGCTATACTGTTGTTATCCAGTGCTTCAGCCCAGCTGGAAGTCAACAGCACCTTGACGCCGGATGAATACGTCAATGATGTCCTGTTGGGCACGGGTGTAGAGGCGACCAACGTCCAATTCACGGGAAGTCCGGTTCAGATTGGCCAGATTACGGGTTTTGACCCTACAGAATTCCCCATCGAGGCCGGTCTCATCCTGTCCACGGAGGTCGCCAACAATCCAGCCAACATTGACGATGGCTGCATGGACGACTTTATCGAAGATGGATTGGAAGTGTCGGGAGATCCCGATTTGTTGAACATCGCCAACAGCGTTCCGCCACTGATTGGGCAGAACTTCAGTGTGAACAGCGTCAACGACGTTTGCGCCATTGAATTTGATTTCGTGGCGACCGGGGATACCATCAAGTTCAACTACGTTTTCGGTTCAGACGAATACCTCGCCTGGATCAACAGTCAATACAATGACATTTTTGGGTTCTTCTTGAGCGGCCCCGGCATCAACGGCCCCTATGCCGACAATGCCGTCAACCTCGCAGAGGTTCCTGGTTCAGACCCTCAGCTGGCCATTACCATCAGTTCGGTCAACAACGTGACCAACGCGGCCTACTACATCGACAACCCCGCCAACGAAGTCTTGTGTCAGAACGGATATACCGTCAAACTCACGGCAGAGAGTGAAGTGGAATGCGGAGAGACTTACCACATTCGATTGGCCATTGCGGACGGTTCGGACACCGCACTCGAGTCATTCGTCATCTTGGAGTCGGGCTCCTTTGAGTCCAATTCTGTGGTGGAAGTGGACCTCAACATCAACGTAGGCGGAGATCTGGAAACCGACAACCCCGTGATTTTTGAGGATTGCGGTGAAGCCGTGTTGACTTTTACCCGCCCCATCGAGACCATCATCGACATCGAGGAGATGGTCATCATTGACTACAGTGCCAGCACTGCGACCAATGGGGTGGACTTCACCTTGCTGCCGGACACCGTATTCTTCCCGCCTTTTGTGACGGTTCAAGAGTTTCCATTGGACGCTTTTGAAGATGGCATCGCGGAAGGCTCGGAGACGGTCATCATGGAAATCCTCAACCTCGCTGCATGCAATGGGGGAGGCTTGACGAGTTATTTCGAATTCGACATCATCGACGAACCCGATCCACTGGTGGTCGATGGATTTGATACGGAGCTGTGTGTAGGGGACTCCGTCGAGCTCCAGCCCGAAGTTTCTGGAGGCTACGGAAACTATTCGTTCAATTGGGACTGTGATCCCGGGTTGGACACCAATACAATCAATTACATCCCGTCAGCAGCAGGGGTGTATGAATGCATGGTGACCGTGAGTGACACTTGCGGCATGCCATCGGATGATGGGCTCTTCGAGATTACCGTGGAGGAGTACCCGGAATTGACCGCCGAAATTCTCGGTGGAGATGTGGTGCTCTCCTGTAATGGTTTCCAAGAAATCTTTGCGGTGGCCGAAGGAGGAAACCCGCCCTACACGTATTCGTGGGAGCTACAAGATGGTCAGCCGGCCTTTGGATACGGCAACAGCTTCTTCCTTTCTACGTGGCTCAATGCTACAGAGGTCCATGTCATCGTAGAAGACGCCTGCGGTTTGACGGCCGAAGGCATGGTCAATGTCAGCATCGATGTGCCTGAGTTGATTGTGGACCTGGATCCCGTATACGAGGTGAGCTGCAATGTTCCCTTCACCATTACGCCTGATTGGTCTGGTGGTGAGCCCTATTTCAACTGGGCGTGGTTGGAAGGCTTTTCCTTCCTTGGGTTCAATCAGACGCTCAATTGGACCACGGACAGTGACATGTCTGTCACCTTGGAGGTGAGCGATGGATGTGGACAGTTCGTCGAGGTCGAAACAGAAATCGTGGTGGTGAGTCCTGCGCTCGAAGTGACGCTGCCTGATACCGTGGTTGGACCGTGCACAGAGTCCTTCGTGTTGACTCCCGATATCGATGGTGGAAGTGGGGTGTATACCTATCAATGGAGCCAAAACTTCAATCCTGTCGCCGATACGGAATCGTACACCTACACTGAAGGTCTGTCTACTTCATTTACAGTGGATGTCACCGACAATTGTCAATCCACAGGAAGCGCGTCGACCATCATTGACATTGTGAATCCACCCTTGGAAATTGGCTTGCCCGATTCCATCAATGCTTCATGCGTGGACAATACGGCGATTGCAGTGGACATCCTCTCAGGAGCGGGCGAGTACACCTATGCATGGACAGTGGGTGGCATCCCATACGGAGGGGACGACCCCCAAATCACCGTACAGAGCTTTGTGACGACCCCCGTTGAAGTGGAAGTCAATGATGGTTGCGGGGGAGAAGACGAAACGGCATCACTCTTGTTGATCCCCGACGTTCCGATGACCTTGTCCGTGAGCAATGACACTGTGATTTGTCGCGGTGAAGCCCTTTCGCTCTCAGCGATTGCCTCAGGAGGAGAAGAGGGGTTTGTCTACAGTTGGCCAAGCATCCCGGCCTTTGGCGAAAACCAATATGTCGCCCCGAGCAACACGGTGAGCTATCCGATTGAGGTGACCGACATCTGTGGAGAAACCTTGACGGCCTCTGTTGCAGTCGAGGTACAGTACATCTACAGCGACTTCTATACGAGCTACCTGTCCGACACCCGCATCGAATTTATCGCTACCCCCGATCCGGTCTGTCCTTCCTGTGATTACCTGTGGGACTTTGGCGATGGCACGGGCAGTGACGAAGTCAATCCCATCCATGAATACGACGGCTTGGGTGACTACTATGCCCAATTGACGGTAACCAACCCGTTGGGGTGCCGTGACAGTGCGTACACCTTGGTGGAAGGTCCAGTGATTGTATACATTCCCAATGCGTTCACCCCCAACAATGACGGCATCAACGATGCGTTCCAGGTGGTGATTTCAGACGTGGTGTACTACGAGATCAATATCTTCAACCGTTGGGGCGAAGAGGTCTTCTACAGCAATGATCCCGATGAGGCTTGGATTGGCAACGTCAAGGGCGGCGATTACTACGCCCAACCTGGCTTGTACAATTACCGCCTGCGCTGGAAGGGCTCAAGGACCGATGCCGAGGAGCTTTCCGGCACGATTGAATTGATGCGCTAACCCTACAGGTCCGCCCATGCCTGCCTACTTTTGGGCATGACCAATGCGAAGCAATTTCGGGGAGCGTTCATCACGGTGACCTCCCTGTTTTTCATGTGGGGATTCATCACCGTTTTGGTGGATGCCCTGATTCCGAGACTCAAGGACGTTTTTGAACTCACCTACCTCCAGGCTGGATTGGTTCAGTTTGCTTGGTTTACGGCTTATGGTGTGATTTCCATACCCGGAGGGCGCATGATCAAGCGCATGGGTTATAAAAACGGCATCATGGCAGGGTTGTCCCTGGCGGCCATGGGGTGTCTCATCTTTTATCCGGCGGCATCGACCCGCCTATTCCCCCTGTTTTTGTTGGCTTTGTTTGTGGTGGCTGCGGGCATCACTGTGTTGCAGGTGGCGGCCAATCCCTACATCTCTGTTCTCGGGCCCGAAGAAACCGCGTCCAGCCGTTTGAATCTCGCTCAAGCGTTCAATTCATTGGGTACGACCATCGCTCCGATCATTAGCGCCGGTTATCTCCTCGGCGATACTGTCAAAACTGGGGGAGAGCAAGCGGCGATGTCCACAGCCGCCTTGGAAGTCTACCGCACCGCCGAAGCGGAGGCCGTCCAGTTTCCATTCGTGATTCTGGCCGCAGCCTTTCTGCTGCTGGCTTTTGTGATTCGGCAGGTGACCTTACCGCGCATTCTGGAGGGGGGTGGCGAAGAGGGGAAACTCTCAGCACTGTTTTCCAACCGGCGATTGATGGCAGGAGCCTTGGGCATTTTCGTGTATGTCGGCGCCGAAGTGGCGTTGGGGAGTTACATGGTGAACTATGGTTTGAACCTCAATGTGCACGAGCTGATGCAGTCGCACCCCTTCTTGGAGCGCATGGCCGGTTTGGCGGCGTCCATCAAAGGACAATCCGTATTGGACTTGGACCCCAAAGGCAAGTTGGGGGTATTGCTGACCTTTTATTGGGGGGGGGCCATGATCGGCCGTTTTATCGGTGCTGGATTGATGCAGCGAATCAAGCCGGCGCTGTTGTTGGGTGTTTTTGCGACCATTGCCCTCAGTTTGGTGGTGGCGAGCAGCACAGCGACGGGCCTATCTGCCTTGCTCATGCTCCTGGGCGTAGGGCTGTTTAACTCCATCATGTTTCCCACCATTTTCACCTTGGGTATTTCCGAATTGGGGGACGCCAAGCCCCAAGGCAGCGGAATTCTGTGCACCGCCATTGTTGGAGGCGCGGTCATTCCCCCGGCTTTTGGGGCGCTTGTCGACGCTTCTGGATTTGGCTTGGCCCTGTTGTTGCCCGCGTTGTGCTACGCTTATATCGCCGGTTTCGGCTTCAGGACTGCGCGCATGGCGCATTGAACGGGCCCCACTGATTCCAGAAATTCCTGTGAACAACGCTCTTTGAAAGTTTCACAATTGATTTTCTGAGCCTTGGTAGTCGGGGCCTTGTGCCTTTCATTGGGAACTCAAAGCCCATAGCGGTGTTACGTACCCAAGGATCTGAACGGATATGGCCAAGAAGAAGAAGAAAAAGACAAAAGAGCTCCAGCCCAACATCAAGGTGAGGCTGGATGGACGCACCGTCATTACTGTGCGTGATCCGAGCAAGCTGGATTTCTGGAGGGAGAAGTATCCGAAACTGGAGATACTCGAAGAAAATTAATGTTTCGCGGCGCTCCATCGGGTGCGCCACAGAGGAGGCGGAATGGCTTCCAATGAAAAAGGCCACCCTATGAAGGATGGCCTTTTTCATGAATGGAGATTTCCGAGTTAAGCGACCTGAGTCAATCGCTCGGTTGACATGCTCAATGCTTCGCGTCCCTTCTTGGTCAGCATGTATCCGTTCTTGTTCTGAATCATGCCATCGAGGTACAGCCTGGTAATTCGCTCTCCGATGCGTGCTTGACCCACACTTAGGGTCACGTCGCCTTCAATGCGTTTCCAAAAATTGCGTTCCAGAGAGGCCAGTCGGATGTGCTCTTGCATCTCTTTCTTGTGCTGCTGGACTATA
>Ga0213867_1001383_pt1 | contig 10806 bp, 6 predicted proteins | sample PICome_12_FD_160120 | JGI IMG/M metagenome (GOLD analysis project Ga0213867, IMG submission 160120) | Coastal seawater microbial communities near Pivers Island, North Carolina, United States - PICO540 | ecosystem: Environmental > Aquatic > Marine > Coastal | place: USA: North Carolina | collected... | reverse complement strand
ATTCATCACTTTCGCCTCAACTGCCTTTTTCTTCATCAGCTTTCGACCATAGTATGCAGCGATAACCACACTTGAAATAATGAAAACTGAAAGGAAAAATGCTTCCACTGATGAAAGTGATTTGCTACCACCTTCATCACTCTCGTCAGTCGCAGTAACAGTAGCAGGAGCTTTGCCCAATTTATATTCACAGTGATCGCCCTCGTAACCATTATCACAGTTACAATGAAGAAATGACCTGAGAAAAAGAAAAAAGGTAAGACTGCGATCGCCTATGGATACTTTTATTGCACACGATGCACGAAACTTACCCATTTTCCCCATCAATGCATCGACTAACGTTCTGACTACAGTATGCTCCCTCCTCCAAGATCTCTGATAAGGATCGTTCCGCTCCACAGATGTCAGCTTTGTGTTCACAAGATGCTCCAATAAAGATGTTTTCCATCGTAGGAGTGGGACATTCGCAAGACCAGGACTCATCGTTACCGCTGCTCTTGCACTGTGATCCGTTGTAGCAGTAAAGATTCGAATTTGGACAACGTACTTGTTCCAACTCGCAAGTTATACCGCCCCATCCCTCCGAGCAGTCACAATAAGGTAATAGCGTGTTTCCCTCATTATCATGATCAATGTCAGATCCAAGGTAACGGCAGGTCGCGTCGTTTTTACAATGAAGATCTGCATCCATGCAAACTTGCATGTCTGCTTCGTCGCCAGGACGTTGGGCAAATGTATAGCTCGAAAAGAGGGTTAAGACGGTGAGGATAGAGGCAGCAGCAGTACGCATGGTTCTTGGTTGAGAATGTATTGAGGTGTTGTTGTTTGAAAACAGAAAACACGTTTTAGTAAAGGATGAAATGATGATATGTGAAAATAACAAAGGGTCGAAGAAGAGCCAGTAAGAACGAAAGAGACATCGTCAAAAGGTATTTACTATTTACGACCTCCAATTCCCTTTTTCAAAGATCTCTCTCCTTGCAACAGAGGGTAGGGGGAAGGGAAAGGAACTTTCCGAAAATGACACGATGGTGAAGATGTAGAGTAAGTTGGAAGGACGGTATCACATAATTTGGCGTAAGTTCAAACTACCTTCCGAAGATACCCCTATTTCGCTGAAAGTCCCAAAAAGATTTTGAAATTCATACTCAAATACTTCCCAGGCATTTAACGTTACGTACAGACGGATTACAAATGACTATGACTCCTTGAAAACTGAAATGCCAGATAAATTGAAGATAGGAATAAAAAGATAATCTCTTCTTTTACAATCAGGACCATGTGCGTATTAAAGGGAGTACATATCTGAGAGTATAAATGATATGTTACCTCTGTGAACCCATTATTCGATGGATCCAATTATACAGCCAAAGACTGCCCGAGCATTTTTCGTGACAGACGTATGGACATTACGCACAACTCATTCTCCAAAAATCAGAAAGATATCAAATTATGGGCAGCTCGCATTTTTGATATTTCTAAATGTCACTTGCCATATTCTAGGGTAACACACAACTTAGGATTTTCGCGTTAAAAGTACAATGTTTTGGAAGAACCCTCATCTTCTTTTTGTAAATGAGAACTACAAGTAATACTGCTCAAGCAATTATTGTTACAAACAGTGTGACATGACCATCGCCAACCAACAAATGCCAGAAAAGGCCAATCAGATGACGAAAGTACATATCCATTTTGTTCCTCCACGCTTGGATCCACCTCACATCACCCCGACACAAACTCACAATATTTCACTTTGAATAATCTTCAAAGCTTTTCAACTATTTCGAACGTAACAATGAATTTCTCCCGCCAAGCACTCTTTTCTCTTCTCGCAGGTTCTGCTTTAGTCTGCAACACCCAAGCTGTTCTGTACGGCGATGGTATGTTTGGTTGCATCATGTACAATACATCTTAGCGTTCAACGTAATTCAAGAACTGATCTTTAATTTTTCGTCTTATTGTTAAGAGCAATATGGTGATATTGAAGGTGGTCGCTTTTGGTGAGTAGAGTTTTCGACGAGAGTCATTATTGTCAGTTTTATCTAACACACACCTTGCATCTACGTTTTAACAACTTACAACAGGGCTTTTCATGGAAATGGGGTTGCAGTGGTCAATCCTGAAACATGTGCTGTTGAGGACACAATTGATGGCGACGATCTACCTGCACGTTGGTACGATGGCGTGTACATGGAATACCATAACCATGATGTGTCCGAGACACGTCATGATCATGTGCGCAAGCTTGCGCACGAGCACGAGGATGAGCACAACCACTACATTTTGATCAACTCTGCAGTAAGTTCTGATCCTGATCCTGTAACAGGCAAAGTAACTTCTGAAATCCTTGTGTTTGACACGGATACGCGATCCCTTGCATCAAGGATTGAAGGAGGAGGAAGAATGGTGCACAGTTATGGCGTGCATAACCGAAATGAATTTTGGTCACACAGTGACTTGGATGGGATGTTCTACATCGTTCATCTTAGTGATTTGAATGGTCACATAGGGGAGACTGTCACTAAATTCGAAAATACTCCATCACATGGCAAATTGCTTTGGAGTGAAAGCAGCAAGCTTGGAAATCGTGCCTTCGCTACAGGTACAAGTGAAAAGATTCTTTGGGAGGTAAATATGGAAACACGTACGGATGTACGCAAGTATAATTATACAAATGATGTTCCTGAAGACGTTTGTCGTGGACTTCATGCTATTGCTTATAGCAGTCAGTCAGAGCATATTTTTGCCGAGTGCTCAGGTGGCGGTGGTATCCTAGAATTTAACGTTGCAAATGATAATATTGAATTTTTGTACCGTCATGCTGATCAAACAGGTTCTTTGTATGAAACACCTGATGGCAAATATGTTGTGGCAACAAATAAGGCTCATAACAAAATGCACGTTTTCAAACCTGAAGGAAATGGCGTCCAACACGCAATTGAGGCAGAAGCTACCCTTGATGGTAATCCCAGTACCGTTTCCTTCTATCCGAAAGGATCTGACAACTTTATTGCTTGCATGCCTCAAGTAGAGGTGAGAAATTAAATGTGATCCAACAAATACATTCATATATATTTGTATCTATATCATTTTAATGTTCTCACGAATGTAATGATATTTGTATTTAGAATCCAATTGAAAACCAAAGTTTTAAATGTGATTATTATGACGGATGCAACGATGCTAGAAGGTATGTGTTATTAAATTAATAGTTTTCTTTATCTTGCAACTTTGTTCTTACTTTGTTGAATGATATTGGTAAACGCAGCGAAGAGGATGTCAATGCGGGAGTTTGTCTCTATGATCCTGCCGACAATTCCAAGCTATTGAGGATCACAAAGGATTCTGATGAAGAGCAAGCTCTTCAAACAGGAACAGGAGAAACAGCTCCGTATTACAATGCCTGTAATCGCTGTAAAGTAGATGATAACTTCGAAAATGGAGAGTGTACTTGTACTCCTAACTGCGGTAGTTGCCAGAGCGATAAATCATCCAGTGATAGCCGTATTGGGTCATATTGTGTTGACTTAAACGGGCTCATTAGTGAGTCTGCTGGAGCTATTACTCATATTCCTGGGGCTGGAGCTGTAAATACTGGCGGTGGATATGGAAGCACCGAGTGCGCATATGGTAGAACATACAGGACCCATAAACGGGGTGGCAAGTACGATGCTTCTGTCGCCAATGTACCTGACGACTCAATTGTTATCGTTGATATGAGTACTCAAACTATGAAATGTCACGTTAAAATTGACGGAGCTCCCTCGCGTGTTCTTTACGTTCCTCCGAACAATAATGAAAATGATGAATCTGGTGCCCTTTCACTGAATTCTTCTTTCTTCAAATATTCCCTTGTATTCGTAGGAATGTTGGCTTCTATGGTATTTTAAGTCAAGGTATCTCATTAAATCAACTAAATTTGTATTTTTCATTTTCGTTCGTATGAGAGATTGTTACCTGATCCTGCAAATTAACCACATTCAGTGGTACCATTACTCAACCTTATCCCAACATCACTTGTTTCGTCATTTTCAAATATTCCCTTGAAATACGTAGGAATGGTAGCTCGTTCTTAATTTTCATTTTCTTGAATATAATAGAGTGCTTACCTGATCCTGCGAATGAATGAATATACAGAATCATTACTACGGCTTAACGCAGCATCATGAACTTAATCGTTTTCGAGAAGTTGAATATCAATTGCCTGCAAGATCGATGATGAAGTGAAGTTAGTTCTTCAATTGGTATAGCAAACAATGGAACATTTATTATATCCAAAATTTGAATTTATGAGTGACAACTACCTAAGTATTTGGTAACGGTTGGTAATGTTTTACAAGCGGATCGATCTCAGTCTCTGCTTAATTTCCGTATTGGGTCGAATCAAAGAAAGTCGTTGCAAGATGATCTATAACTATTGACATCTTTGCGAGATCTCGGTTCATTTTTTACTGTCAATGACTCAATTCTCCGTCGTGACTTCAATAAAAATACGCGGTTTTGATGTATACGAAGAGTTTGCTCTGAAAAAGGAAAACTGATCAATTTTTTGTTTCCCCTATCACTTTGAATTAATGCGAGCTTCGCATCGTTATAGTGGTGTTACTTAGCTCTTCATTCATTCAAATACCGCATTGATGTCCATTTCTTTCTCCTGATGTTTGACTTGTAGCAGTAGTTGGAGATGTTAATGATTTTTGCTTGATGTCATACACGAGTGCGGGATAGCGGTTGGAATTATAGGAACATGAAGGATTGACCTCGAATACTCTAAGAAATGGAACGGACGCAATATTTACTTTAATTTTATGTTGTAAACTTCAGTCAGCAATAGATATAGTTTTCTTTTAACTTGATTATTGTAGTAAGTAGCAAATACTTAGTATGGTTATCGATCACATCGAATGGAGATTTATTTGGGTGCCAAGAGTAAAACATTGGGATAGTCCGTGCCAACACTTCGTCATATTGGAATGACACGTTCTATATTGCAAGAAGCATGCTATTGATTCGAAAGTTTAAAAATGTACTCGAAATGAAAAATGAGAACTTAGTTTGTTTCTGATGTAGCGTCTCTCTTCTTCCTTGTAAACTTAGCGCGGCCGATATTCCCCTGACAAAGTGGGCATGAATTCTTTCGACGCAACCAATCCTTTAGGCATGTTTTGTGGAACACATGCTTACATGGTATATCCCCAACACAGTCTCCGTTCTCGAATGGACCAAGACAAATTGAGCACGATTCAGCATTCTCAGCCTTATCGACACTATTCGACAAAGGATCGTCGGACACGGAAGTGCACTCATACTTTTTTGTCTTCAAAAGTAACTTTGCGTTCACGTCGCCCGTCAACAGGCCTCTCGTGCGAGGGTCCACGGAATTTCCACTTTCCATTTCAAATTCAATCCACCGGCTCAAAAATTGCTGACGATCATTTTGAATACGTAATAGCTCCATTCTCTTATCAATTTCTTCTTCTACTTTTTTGTTTACAGTTAAGAACACACGAAACCGTTGAATATAGTTGTTCTCGCTGCTTGTCGGGACAACCTTTAGCACCACAGGGAATATGATCTTATATTTAACATGAGAACGAACGCTGACCCCGAATTCGGTAAAAAAGAATAGACTGAAAACGAATGCTATCCAGAGACAACCCCACGGTAAAACAACCTCGCCGTATTCCTGAATACCGGGATCGTTTTTAAAACAATTCGCCCCAAGAAGACCATCTTCTGTCATAAATCTATCACGATCACGTCGACAAACATCACCGAAGGTGCAATAAAAATGGTCGGTACACGGACACCTCTTCATAAGCTTTTCGGCCACCACATCTGTATCTAAGTCCCCTTCGAAGTCATCCTTAAGAAAGATTTGGCCATCCGTCGTCATTACAATAGGAACTTCTTTAGTTTGAGACAAAGGACACGTTCTTGACCACGGACTTTGAGACTTTACACCGTGGAGTATGAGCAGAAAGCAAGAGCAGAGACTGAATAGTAATTTCTGCATCCTGATAATAACAAATGTAAACTTGTTCAATTTCAATTTCGCCTCTTCTCTTCAAGTGGATCTCCCAGTCCCTGCGTATGTACGTGTATCTTTCGAATTATGTTCGTTTTCTTTTCAGTCGTACTTGGACTTGTACTTGCAATTGCTTCTCCTACTTTTAAATTTTGCCAGGTCACGCCAGGCCATAATTCTAGCGTTTCTTTAGACTATATAAGGAGTGTGCCAATGGCGTTTTTGTATCGAGCGATATTATTTTGTGTAAAAATAATATGAGTAAGTTACGAAGATAATAGTAGTACTTTCCAAGAACTGTTTGATGGGTAGAGCTGCGTACTGTGGATTGTGAAGTGATTTTTGATTTTTACGATACGCAACATGTTAGATCTACTAAAACGCATACCAGCAATTTCGTACGTTCGTACTCGATGCGTACACGTACACGTACATGCCAGAACATTCGCTTCGCTGGAGGAACACAGAACACAAACATTGGGGTTCGCATAGTTGACATTGACATGAGCTAAACAATTCGAAATCCGCCCTTCCAACGAATTTAGCCTAACAAGTGAGGACCGCACTCATCCCATTTCTATTTTCAAAATACATGTACGGACTGACGGGAAAATGAAATTATTGCATTTGAGGTTGTTGTTGTGAATACAATTTTTTGATATAGAATAAAACAAATCCAAATCCAAACAGATAAATATTTACATGCACACCAAAACCAATATTACCATAACCCGAAATGCCAAAACATAAACGAACGTATCGACCAAGAAGTGCAAAAGATGCGACGATGGCAGCTCGTATTGCAAATGAACATCATACCAGTCGGACGAAGCGATCGTTGGATGATATTAGTAACACGTTAATGGAGACAAAGGATGAGGAGGTACCAAGATCTCCTGCTGTTGCTGCTGCTGAGGATGAGGATGTGCCGGTTGAAATGGAAGTCTCTCGTCGCACGCGTCATTCGACTCGCAGCGTGGGAAAACGGTCCAAATCGAAATCACAGAGAAAATCTTGGCAATGTTCGCAATGTACATTTGTCAATCCGACTAGGTTGTTAAAGAAGTGTCAAGTTTGTGGTTACCGTAGTCCGACGTGTAGCAGAGGGAGGAAACGAAGGTATGATGAGAATATGGATGGTATAGATGAGGTACTTATGTCGGATGTGGAATTTAAGGTTGCCAATTCGAGGCAGCATGAAGAGTTTCGGAAGAAGTGTGCCTCGTCGTCGTCATCGTTTTCGTCGTCTAATAAGAGTTGTGGTGACATTACTGGTAGTGGTAGTAATTCTTTGTCGGGTAGTGGTTTATCCTGTGATGAAGAAAGCAAAGCGAGGAATAGAAAGGAGGATAGCAGTGTGATGAAATTGGGCTATGGCGGAAGTGAACTTTCCAATAGAACGACACCAAAAAATATTCAAATGGAAGAGAACAAAAGAGGGATAGGATTGGATGATCGTGATTGTTCATTCAATGATATTGAAGAAATTGTTGACGACGCTAATGTCAACGATGCAATAATCAACAATGACAGTGATTGTAAGAATGATGAATCTTTACGATCACGAGCATGGTGTGACATAGGGATGACACAAGCAGATACAGGGGGGAGTCAGTCTTTTTATTCACAACAAAGCATTCAACTACCTTCGATAGAGAAAAATAGAAATTCAAAAGTAATGGAAAAGGAAAAGAGCGAGGTTAGTATAATACATTTTGTGCTGTGTACATATTTTGATGTCAAATCTCATTTCAGGCTCAAGTAGAAAAGTGAAATTTCATCGAGTGAAAGGCGAAGATATGATACAGTGCATAACGAGCCAATTGAAAACAAAACCTCGACATATTGTTCTAATCACATTTCATCAAATGTAAAAACATCCAAAAAGGAGCTGGATAACGGAATAGTTCAAAACTTAAATATGACAGAAAACGATTCCTCTCGATCGTTGTCGTCTTTTGACGGCAAATCAAAAGAATTCTCAAAGTCAACAATGGTTGTTACCAAACACAAGTGTCAATCAAATATTCCAATACCTAATTCAAATTTCATGGGCGGATTTATAAAAGCAGGCTCGAACTCAGTAATCAAAGTTTCCGACGAGGCCATGCGGAAAGCCTCCGAAATTTTCGAAAAGAGAGAGGGCGATAAGTCTACTTCGTTTAGACCACGAACTTCTACTGCTGCGAATACTCGAGTTAAAGTAACCTCAGATGCCAAGAAATCGTTACAAAGACATTTATCGAGTCCACAACAATTCGTTTCTTCATCTGTATCTACTTTCGCAAGTGATTTTGCCACAGCCAACAGGGAATCAACTGGCAACATAGCTAGAAGTTCAGCGAAAGAGAGGTCAGGGATATTACGCGATTCTCAGTTACCACTTCCTTCTGGTTTCTCCCCAGCGGATACAGGTTCAATAAGATCCGCTAATGTGAAGGAACGACCTTTGAATTTATTGGAACAAATTCAATCACCTCTTCTAAGCTCTTCGAATCGTGTTACTAATGTCAACAAAGCTTCACTCAATCGGGTGTACGATGAATTGGATATGGGAGTGTCAAGAATGCAAGAGAGAAACGCTTCTACAAATGCTAATTTATCTGGAGGTTTTACTACAGCAGGCACGGGATCGGCCATCGTCGTCTCCGACGATGCACTTAAAAGAGCAAATCAGATTTTACAAGAAAATGGAGGAAGTTTTACTGGATCTTCGTCTCTTATTACTTCCACAAGTGATTCCGCTACATTCGGCGCAGGCCCTACATACTTATCAGCTAATACCAAAAAAGGAGCATCAAGGGCATTTCAGCATAAAGCTAGCAAAACATCTTCATTTCGTTCATTAACTAACAGTTTAGTAAAAACAAGCAAAGGCGGAGTCACCAGCGTACCAGATAATGCTAACGAAAGACAATCAGCGATATTACAGCAATCACATATTTCTTTCACCTCTTCTTCTACAGGTGGTATAGATACAACAATAGACGAATCCCATGATGCAATAAATCGATCATCTGGCACATCGTCGGACGAAGACGTTAATGCTGTCAAAGGAGCGTCAGAAATATCGCAGCAAAGAGAGCGCAATGTTGTTGCATTTCACTCGTCTTCTGTTTGTCTTTCCTCGAGTGGCACTACAGCTTGTACAAGCCCAACCACAAATACATGTGATGGTGCTTCGAAGAGAGCTTCAATGATATTGCAGAACAAAATTAGTAATAACGTTACATCCTCGTCGGATGTAGCCTCTTCTCTTGATTTCACCACAGAATCAGTCAAAGCTGATAATTTATCAAAAATAGCATCTGAAAGGTTACAACCGAAAGGACGAAACGTTGATACGTCTCACTCGTCTTCGAAATCTGCTTTCTCGGCCAGTTTCACAACAGCCGGTACAGGCGCAACCATAAGCGTCTCGGATGATGCCATGAAGAGAGCGTCGGCCGTACTGCAACCAAAAGATTTGCACGCTTCCGAATCCCATTCGATGTCGAATGTTTCTCATTCTACTGGTAGCGGCCTTACGACAGTACAACCAGTACCAGCTATCAACATTAATCATAATGCTGACAAAGAATCGTCATGTGTTTTGCTCACGAAAGGAAACAACATGACTTCATCGCGCCTATATTCAAAGTCTCTTTCCGCAAGTGGTTTTACTACAGCCGGCACAGGATCAACAATAAGCGTATCTGATGATGCTATAAGGAGGGCGTCGGCTATCTTGCAACAAAAAGACACGGTAACTGTTACATTCTTCCCGTTGTCGGATTTTGAACCCAAAAAAGCAAAAGGATCAGTTGCGAATGTAATCGACAATGAGACGAACGGAGCGTCAGACAGTCCGCGACTACAAGGATCTAGAGTCACTATATCTGACTCGTATTCGAAACTTATTTCAAACGAAATCGGTTTCACTACAGCCGGCACAGGCTCCAAGATAAATGTATCTGATGATGCCATAAAGAGAGCGTCGGCTATATTAGAGATGAAAAATAGCAAAACTGGTAGATTCCCTTTGTCTTCGGACGTTTCCTTCTCTAAAGGGTACCCTAGATGTGCAGCAGCAACAAAATTGTCAAATATCGTGTCTGATATTGCTGTCCAAAGCGCTAATCTTAATCAACAACGCAAAGTACCAAAGGTTACTGCATCTTCCACGTCTTCATGCTTTACAGCAAGTAAGTGCTCAATTGTAAATGCATCTGACCAATTGAAGGAAGCTAATGATGTTTCGTCTAACTCTTTTTCTTTTCCCTCAGCCGATTTCAGTGCAGCGGACATAAGCTCAACCGTGAAGGTGGCGGACAATGTTCCGAAAAGAGTATCAGGAATTTTACAGCAAAAAGATACTTACAATCCCACATCCCTTTCGTCTTTGGAGGATATCTCTTCTAGTGATTTCACACCAGCAAAATCAGGACCTATCGTCGATTTATCAGATACTTATGTGAATAGATTGAACGGACATAAAGTGACTGCATCTACATCCGTAAGCGGATTCATAACAGCCGGTACAGGCTCAAGCATAAGTGTATCTGATGATGCCATGGAGAGAGCGAAAGTTATATTACGACGGAAAGACAGTAGAAGCACATTGTCCCCTCTTTTGTCGGATAGCGCTTCTGGTTGTGGTTATGATCCTAAAAGGTCAGCTACCAACGTAACTGATCATGCTAGAACAAATTTATCAGATAATTTGAAACCACGAGCAAGTAACTTGAAAGCACCCAGCTCGAATTCGAAATTTATTTCTGCAAATAGCTTCAGTACAG
>Ga0213867_1001382_pt1 | contig 10806 bp, 8 predicted proteins | sample PICome_12_FD_160120 | JGI IMG/M metagenome (GOLD analysis project Ga0213867, IMG submission 160120) | Coastal seawater microbial communities near Pivers Island, North Carolina, United States - PICO540 | ecosystem: Environmental > Aquatic > Marine > Coastal | place: USA: North Carolina | collected... | reverse complement strand
TGAGCTTGATGGAGATCGTTTAAATTTAAATAGTTGCTGTAAAAATGAAGACTTGGAAGGTGATGAAATATTGGATGTTAAAATTGTTGGTCCGTGCAATCAAGGCAGGGCAAATATGTCAAACGAAAAACGAATAAAGCTCAAGATGCGAGTAAATGGAAACGAAAAGGAGATACATATATTGCAAATTTCCACCACAGATCCTTTTCAAAAGCTGATCGATGCGTTTTGTAAGAAAGTCGGTAGAAATTCAAGTTCAGTTAAATTTACCTTAGATGGCGATCCTTTGAACGTACAAAGTTGTTGTAAGAATGAAGACTTGGAGGGTGGCGAAATTATCGATGTTATAATGTAGAATAATTTTTAGAAGAAAGGATCGTATGTTGAAGCCACTACTACTTTGTTATGAAACATAATAATTTTTCTTGTAGACGATTACTCCATATGAACTCTCTTTTGCAACTGTCCACTCTTTTGAATACTTAGAGGTCTACTCTTGTGACGTTTTTTTTCAACGATATAATTATTTGTGGTTGAGCAATTTCTCAACTGCTAAGAGATCAATTTCTCAACTGCTAAGAGATCAACATTGCTTGCTATCTCCACCATGCTATGTGTTACGTCATATTCTGTGTTTTACCCCCGTTACCGTAACGACACTTACGAGCACGTACATGTTTTGAAGTGTCTTCCGTCTTTCTCACACTACTCTCATATCTCATACTCACACATCACACATACGTACTGCATCTGCATCTTGTGTGCGCTTTCAAACACACTTCTAAAAGAACGCAATCTCATACTCATCGTCGTGTCCATTAAATGAGAGTTAACCTAAATCGCTGTGTTCTCTTGTCCTATGAAAGGAAATGTAGGTCTATCAACTATTTAATCATCTTATTCATTATTTTTCTTTCAAGAGGCATGGCTTTAAGTAGCATAGCCAAAAGCATAAAAGCTTATGATCTTGTGGTAATTGGAGGGGGGAGTGCAGGGTTAACAGCCGCCAAATTTGCCGCAACGTTCGATAAAAGCGCTGTTATTATTGAGAAGGGCAAGTTGGGAGGCGATTGCACGTGGACTGGATGTGTACCAAGCAAAACGTTGATATCTTGTGCGGCTGCTGCTCACGCCGTCCGAACGTCTGAGAAATATGGAATTAAGTCAGGTAGTTTGAATGTCAGTTGGCCATCAATAAGAGAAAAGATTCGTGCTACTATTCATAAAATCTATGAAGAAGACGACAGTCCTGAGGTAATGAAGAAATTAGGTGTAGATACAATATGTGGGAGAGCAGAATTTGTATCTGAAAAGGTGTTACATGTTTTCCACGACAATTCTGATGATTACTCGGAGGTTCATGTCAATGAAGGAGTAGTGATTTCGACTGGAGCATCACCAATAATACCTTCTTCTATCGATGGCTTAGACCTTGTTGAATACGTTACATACGAAAATATTTTTGAGTTGAAGGAGTTGCCTAAGACTATGACTTGTGTAGGAGGAGGTCCTATTTCTGCGGAGTTATCACAGGCATTTTCAAGACTTGGCGTTAAAGTCACAATAGTAGGTCCGAGCCTGCTCGGTAGAGAAGATCCTCAAGTTAACTCTGTCATGCAGAAGGTTTTCGAAGATGAGGGAATCCGTATCGTGAATGGAAGGGTATCTGCAGTCCGTGCCATATCCATATCTGGAACAAAAGGGCACTCTGTGTTGGTCGACTCGGATTCTGGAAATGAGACGGAAAATATCGAAGGAGAACTGTTGGTAATAGCTACTGGTAGACAGCCTGTTGTCAAGGGATTAGGACTTGAAAAAATTGGAGTAAATTTGAATCCTAAAGGTGCCATTGAAGTAGATAATACACTACGTACAAGTGTAAAAGGAATCTATGCAGCGGGTGATTGTACAGGAGACAAACAATTCACGCATTATGCTGGATATCAAGGTGCAGTTGCGGCTAGAAATGTCCTTTTACCATTTACTGATCCAGGAGTAATGAAAGATGACGTACCTGCTACAACTTTCACAGCTCCGGAAGTTGCTTCAGTAGGAATGAACGAAGCAGAGGCAAGAGAATCTTTTGGAGATAAAAATGTTGGTGTGGCAACCCAAGAGGTAAAGGAAATCGATCGGGCAGTTTGCGAAGATCGCATTCCAGGATTTATTAAGATTATTTATTTGAAAAAAAATTACAAAATTTTGGGTGCAACCATTGTATCCCCGAACGCTGGTGAATTGATTTCTGAAATAGGGGTAGCAATGAAAGCAGGAATGAAGTTCGATACTCTTGCAACAGTCATGCACTCTTACCCAAGTTATGCATTTGCCCTTCAAGTTATGGCCGCAGACATATATTATGAAAAGTTAAGCAAATTAAAGGGGTTATTGTCATTTTTGAAGAATCTTGGGTTTTAGGTCAACAAGTGATCATTAAAGAACTCTAAACCTTTGGCTCGGGAAAAGGAATCCCCAATATTAAGATAATTTTTCTTTTTGTCATAGCTTTACTGGTGGGTAGTTCTCGGATGCATAGAATTAATGAACCTTTCTCTCTCACTAAAGCAGTGTGAAGTTGTTCCAGCTTAATAAATACTTTACGTAATTCCTTCAAATCTAGCCATGCTTATTCTTCTTCTCATTCGGTTTACTTCGTGTCATCATCATTTGTATATTTCTGTATTCTTAGGATAAGATAGGTGCTCTTAAGTCGCAATCACTGATTTATACACAAAAGATGTACTTTACAAAGACCACCAACTCCCATCTTTTCTATGTTTGTACAGTGCATATCCTATTAAAGGTCTCTATTGTCATTAAATTTATTTCTTTATCTTACAAGCTGATGCACTGATCTACAAAATACTGTACGAAACAAATCAGCAAACGTAAGCAGATTAGACCTTGAAACCACGACTCTTCCTGCGACCACGGGCCTTTTCGAATTTGCGCCCTTTGGAGCGGACATACGGCTTGACACCATCGTGTGTGTGTGGATTGTTAACAGTGGTGCGGTGACCAAAGTGGGCAAGAGCCTTACGACTGGTAGGTCCACGAACCAAAACGGTGTTACTTCCAGTGGGTGCGCGAAGCGCAAGCTGATCGAAAGTGATGCACTCCCCTCCAGCGGCAACGATGCGGGAACGAGCAGACTCGGTGAATCCCAAAGCACATACAGTAAGCTTCGGAACCTTGTCGTCCATCATGCGCACGTCGTCGGTGACTTTACCAACAATAACAGCTATTTTGTCCTCCTTGTTAGTCATATATTTAGACAATCGATAAATTCCAATTGGTGGAGTGTTAACCTTGCTCATGTGCAAACGTTTAAGTACAACACTGCAGAATTTAGAGTCCGTACGACGAGAGAGGAACTTGTACAACTTGATAAGAAGACGGTTGTAGGGGTTCTGGGTCTTAATGACCTTGGTGGAGCTCTTGTGGCCCGTTCTACGTCCTCCAGCTTTCAAATCGATACCCATGGTTTAATATTTCTGTCAAATCAGTAAAAGAAAGAAATTCGTGAGAGGAAAGTCAACGCTTAAGCGTAAAATAGCTAGCAAGTCAACGGAACCTAGAATAACTCCAACTCAATATTACGCCACTGGTTCCCCTCATTCGCTTTAACCTCTAAACACAACCCTTATCTTCATCACAGCCATGCATGAAAACCAAGGAGTGGCGTTGCTATTCTTTCAAATCATCTCACCTCACTTGCTTGTTTCTAGACAAGTGCTTTCAACATAGCAGGGCAGGAAACAAAGGGAGACGTCGTTCAGGGATAGCTTTAGTAAAGAGTAACCGGAAGTTCGTATTACGTCACGATGTGATGTTTGGGCAATACATGCACATGCAATTTTTGAAACTCTTACCGGTACGGAAAATCCAACTGGGAGTTCTCTTATTTTTCTTTTTGAGCCAATGAGAGTTCCCCTCTTTCTTCAGATTTTTCTTTATGAAGCCTAAACAAGGCCTTAATTTTACAAAATACTCAAAAGAATAAGCCTGACATATCTACATTTTATATCATCTCTGTGAGACACAATTCATGTTTGAATTTCGTGGCAAATCTTTGGTGGGTGGTTCGACGTTGTCGAGTGAAAGAAACGAAAACAGGGATGAGAATGAAGAACAAAGTCATTTTCCTTTACTGTACAGTACGGTCGGGATAAGTTTTTGGGGAGGTATTGATCCGTTGACGGGAAGAGTCACTGATCAAACACATCCTCTATTTGGCAGGAAAATAGGCGGTAAGATATTAGCGATACCGAGTGGACGAGGAAGTTGCACTGGAAGCCAGGTTTTGTTGGAACTTCTTTTAAACAATGAACATGTAGATGGTATTGCCCCAAAAGCGATCATTTTACGTGATTCGGATCCAGTTATTGCAACTGGTGCAATTATTTACGAAGAATTCTTCTACCGAACGAAAAGCATACCAATTGTTAGCGTTGGCCCAGAAGCATTTAAGAAATTAAGGGAGGCAACATCAGCGCAAGTGCATGGGAATATAGTAACTGGTTTTGAAAGCGTTACCGACTTTGAGAGGAGTAAAGAAGGTCTGATGAAGACTAGTGTTGAATCTTTGATATCAGTAGATGAAAGTATTCAAAATTCCACGCTTAGTTTGTCAGAAGAAGAAATGGATCTAATTGCTTTCGCAAATAATGATAACATCAATAGCAAAAATTTGTTTGAAAATGTGTCGAAAGCTTACTGTAAAGCTTTACGCGTCATAGCAAGAGTCGCGGTGGCTTGCGAATCCGAACGGCTTATCGATATCAAACAAGCTCATATCGATGGTGTCACATATATTGGTGATGGAGGAAGAAGATTCGTGAATGAATTGGTGAAACTCGAAGGGAAGGTATCAGTCCCAACAACTCTGAATTCTGGAAGCGTTGATCGACGTCGTTGGGAAAGCCTTGGGTTGTCAAGAGATGAGAGCGGTCCTGCACTTGAAGTCGGTGATGCATATCTAAAACTTGGATGTAAAAATAGCTTTACTTGCGCACCTTATTTACTTTACGATACGAAGCCCAAATTAAGTGAAGATATTGCTTGGGGAGAATCAAATGCAGTGGTGTTTGCTAACTCTGTAATAGGCGCGCGCACAGCAAAGTACCCTGACTATTTGGATATTTGTGCTGCTATTTGTGGAAAAGTTCCACAAGCTGATGTTCACATTACATCGAACAGGCTGGCTACTGTTGAAATCGATGCAAGCGATATAATTGGTGAAATACTTCTTGAGTTAAGTGAACCATGCTACGATTCTTTTTTCCCTGCCTTTGGATATTTATGTGGGTCAAAAGCAGGTTCCCGTATACCAGTGATAAGTGGATTAGATGACTTATCAGATAAAATATCGCGAGACGATCTCAAAGCATTTTCAGCGGCTTTTGGGACGACCTCGGGTGCTCCTTTGTTCCATATTGTTGGAGTGACTCCTGAAGCGACAACATTGTCAGATGTGCTTTGTAATCGAAGAGACAAAGAAACTATTAAGCTTACGGCCGATGATATATTAAAAGCACTTGAAACACTGGATCGTGGGTTGGACCGTGAAGATTATATTGATATTGTAGCACTAGGTAACCCGCATCTATCTCTAGATGAATGTAAACGCATCGCGTCGTTGTGCGACGGTGATGAAAGTCACTCAGAAGTGAAAGTAATTGCTACGATGGGTAGACAAATATACGAAGAAGCAAAAGCAGCAGGTTATATATGCAAAATGAAAAAATTTGGTTTTTCGTTTATAAACGATACATGTTGGTGCATGATACAAAAGCCAGTTGTCCCAAGAGATGTGCGCCAAATTATGACGAATTCGGGAAAGTACGCGCACTACGCTCCTTCTCTTGTTGGGCATCATGTTGGTATTCGTTTTGGGTGCATTCAGGATTGCTTGACAGCGGCGAGAACAGGTAGATCTCCAAAAGCAATGCCGCAATGGATCACGAAGCTCAACAAAATGAATAGGTATTTTTCCACAGGACCGCGTAGATTTGCCATCCCTTGGGCCTCGATCATTAAAATTACCTTGAATCTTGAAGAGAGGACGTTCAAGTAACATACAATAATGCAAATCTTTGTACGATTATCTAGAATCCTATAGGTAAAGATGAACGGTTTCCAATGAAAAGGTATCTATCAAAATTAACACGCGTTTTCTAATATAATTTTTGGTACATCTAAATTTCCCAAATTTATTTGCACAAATAAATCTTCAGAATTCTGTTCAATTTATGACCAACAACTTATGCATAAATGAACTCTACCACATTGTTTCTAGCATCCAATAAAAATATTTCGACCTGAACTGAGAGAGAGCATGAAAGTGATGAACGGTATAAACTTATGTTGATATTTGTTGGATTAAAGGAAGTAGTCAGGACTTCGCGAACTTTTATGCCAATTATCGTCTCTTGGTGCAGGGTCAAATTGAGAGCTTTTACAAAAGATAACCAAATGATTAGTCGGTGTGGTACTTTACATACCAATTTGGTGTGGGTACGAGTGATAAGCAACTTACAATTTACAATGTTCGTAGATGTCATCTCTGGTGCACTTTTCCACGCAATCATCAACTTCCATGATCGCAGCCTGATTGCCACAACGGTAGCAGTAGTTGGGCGCTGAAAAGATAGTCACAACACTTTTGTTATGCTGCCACTGGTAACCCTCCATCACAAGCTGATGAGCCCTCGCAATGAAACTCAATCTGTTGATATGAATGAATTGTTCGGTAATATCCTGTCCAAACGTATAACCTGCACCTCTCGGGCTGATTCCCCATCCAAGTCGATCATCGGGATCAGACCAGACGAGATCGCACATTGGTCCCTCGTGTGGCACCTCTTGGACACGGTCCAAATCACGGGCTTGGTCAAGAGTATCGATGCTTGGGCTGAGTCCGCCGTGAAGGCAAAATATTTGGCCAGCAATAACAGCGGTCATGGGCAAATAGTCAAATGTATCTGTGAAATATTTCCACACGTTGGCATTGCCGTATTTTCGAAGACACTCGTCATAAAAGCCATACCTAAATAATCAGAAGAGTGAGAAATATATAATCCGAACAAAATAAATTTAATTCCATCACCGCACTTACACTTGCGTAATTTGCCGACTTTCGTGGTTACCTCTTAAAATTGTAATGCGATGCCTGTAACGGACCTTGAGGGCCATGAGGAACGTGACAGTCTCCAAACTGTAATAACCGCGATCAACATAGTCACCCATAAACAAATAATTTGTCTCTGGGATGGAACCTCCAATTCGAAATAGCTCCGCTAAATCATAAAACTGTCCGTGAATATCTCCACATACAGTAACCGGTGCAGATACCGGTTGGACGTTGGATTCATCTGCTAGTATATCCCTTGCCTGGATAGGAAACAGAGCGATGTACAAGTCATGTGGGGTGAGTGAAGAAAGACACACGGATGGATGGACGGACGTTGAGGCAGCATCTACCTGAACTTACCCTCTCACATAAAATTTCAACTTCTTTTTCGGTTAAAGTACCACCATCTTTTAAACGTGCTATTTGCTCGTCGAGTTCCGCTATCATGGCTTGCCTATACTGGTATGAAATGTATCACTATGAATGTGTATTAATTATTAATCGTCTTCAAGAGGGATGGCAAAAAATAAACCCTCTGTTCTCGGATGAATTGATACCCCAATAAACTGATGTCTGCATGTGCATCAATAATTATTGAATGCGGGCTTGCCAATGTTCGCACATTCATGTTCTTATCAACTTCTACGCGATCGTACGTACGAGTGCATGTATTAATATATGATACAATATTATGATCATACTCTACGCTCTCTCGGATAAAATTGCCGATAATGCTGTAATGCTGCTTGCGAAATGCCTACTCGCACATCCATATGGATAGGATGAATACCGGAAAGTAACCAAAAAAGAAAAAAAGAGTGCATGTATTAAATAACGATTAACGATGATACATGTAGGAAAAGTATATTTCAAATAATACATGTACCATGATCTAAAGAAGCTTTTCACACCCTAACCCCTACTCGCTCCGGATCTTACCCTTGGTTGTATAAGGTGCGAAAGCCATTTGGGCTAGTGCCGGGATGGCGCAAAATTATCCAAACTAAACATCTAACTTGAAATGCAAAAACCGCTTTCCTCGATTGCGAGTAGAGTACAAATCCAAGCGTTTCGTTAGAAAGTTTCGATTTTCACATGAGTTACGAGTATTATAAGAACAAATTTAAGTTTCGTATGTAATTGAGGTAATCCCTATCAACATGTATGCTACCTATTTTCTGCATACATGGTTGAAAATCATACTAAGTTTCTAAATAAAACTACACGAAAAGTGGCACCTCCTAATCCACGCGGACCGATATCTAAAACATCGATGATACCGCCCATTCGGTGAATCATGTCTTTGCAAACAGACAAACCAATACCATCCCCTTGTGCGCGATCTTTAACTGTAACTCCTCTGTAGCCTCGAACAAAGACATCGTCACGTTCAGAAACTGGGATTCCTGGCCCATTATCCTCAATATAGATCGAGACACCAGGTTTCAATATTGGTTCGTTTGGCAGAAGAGTGACATGTATCCTCGGCTTATCCCTTATTTCCAAAGATACATACTTGATGGCATTTTCTAAAATATTTGAAAGACATTCTTGAAGGCTGCCAGGACAAATCATTACCCCAGGAAGTTCGTCGTCATCAGCACCTTCTACGCCGAAAAGTATACCATTCTCTTCAGCAATAGCTGATGAAGCCATAAGAATTGGATTTATGAAGTCTGATAAAAATGTCATCTGCATTTCAAAGTCACCTATGCTAGGTGCGCGACCTGAATTATTCGTATAAGAAGACGAGGTCGCTGTCTGCAATTGATCGTTTGATTCTTCATTCTTGCTAATGCCAACCCTATTCCTACTTTTCTTTCCTTCAGAGTAAAAGCTATGTGATGATGATCTATCACTAAATGTCGAGTTATTACCAACTATCATACCGCTTCTCGGATTTAGGCGCAGTCCATCGTCAAGTAACTCATTAACATTCCTCTGACTTGTGTCTTTTCCTACAAGATAAAGATCCTTTTCCGATTCCGGTTCTAACGCTGCTAACATAGAATCCATTGGTAATAGCAAATCGATGACACGATCTGACTGTATTATCATTTGCTCAGCGAGAGATCGTAACTTTGCTTCTTTGTCGGGTGATCCAAGTTCCTCTTCCAATGCCACCTTCCGTTGCAATAACTTTCCAAATGCTCGAAGCGCCTGAAGTGGATTTTTGATTTGATGCAAATTATCTGAAAGTGCGACTCGTAATTGCTCCACTTGCATTTGTGTGTAAGTATGCATGTCTTCCATTTCCCTTTTTTCTCTATCCATCATTAAAGCCATTGATAAGCCATATGCAACTCGAGAAATCTAATGAAAATTAATAAGGACCAATAATTTGCTTCATTATTTTTGAAACAACGACATACCTGTTTTTTATCTTCTTCTGTCCATATAGAGGACGAGTTCATGTATTTTCTTTTCTCTTCAGAAACACGTGAAGGTACTGGATTTGGCCATACCAAAACTACACCCACTGTCTGCGATGCATGAAAAATTGGTACCGACAACGCAGCCCCGCTTCTACCTGTAGGATCACAAAGAACTTCTTCGACGGTGCCACAGCCAGATGCTATAAATTCTCCTGCATTCGCATGATCTTGGCTTTCGTCCCTTGTTACGAACGGATACTGAGGGATCAATGACTGTGCGTTCTGAAATCCTGGAAGTTTTGTCAGAACCTTTGGCACGTGAAGAGGCAATCCGCTACCAATTTGATTAGCTATAAAGATCCTTTCATCTAAGGGGTTAGGATAAATTAACATTGGTAAAAATTCAAGTTGTCCAGTGATGGCGTTTTCTTGTGGAAGGTATAACGCGGCTTGCTTCACTTTTGTTGTCTGCGAGGAACTCAAATTATTTTCGTCATCATCTAAGAAAATATTGAAGTTCAAACTATTGGCCATAAGCTCAAATTGAGAGCTTGCTAACGTTAAGAAATACTGGGTTGGTAGAGAGGGCGTCGGCCTTCTCTTTTGTTGTTGCTGTGATGGGTTAAACCAGTCAGCCTCGTCAAATCCCCCTTCTGTGGAAGCTCTGCTTGATAAATAATTCCACGAAGTACCAAATCGTCGTCGAATCATTCTTCTGATGACGACAGGTTTAAACGCATGAATGAAGAGATTTTGATTTAACGTATGGTAAATGATTGCATCCGATACCAGGGCGATGAGAACTATTGTAAACCTTAAGCAGTGAAGCCTTCGGTAGCATCGGTGACCGATGATGATATTGTCCTGACCGTGCATCATGATAATGGCTATACAAAAAATCGGTTTAACGCGTCAAGCAGAGGGTAAGCATCCCGAACGAAGTGATGATTAACGAATTGAAAGGATATCTTTGTATGGACTATGTACTTTGTTGCAGTTTAAGGCAATACATTTCAAGAGTTTTTGTTTTTACTCTCTCGTATTTTTTGAGAAGAAAACTCGAACACAAAGAGGACCCAGCTTGCGGCCTGTGAGGAACTTACAACTTACCTGTGTCCTGGGTGGAAACGTGAGGAAAATGAACGCATTCATAGGAGACACATGTATTCCCATACTTTATTCGGGATTACATCTGTTTTCGTACTATGTATGCATTTTCCTCACATTTCCACACAGGTAAGTTCCTCACAGGTCACAGGTCACAGGTCACAGGCCTAACTAGTTTATTCGTAATACATG
>Ga0213867_1001381_pt1 | contig 10807 bp, 8 predicted proteins | sample PICome_12_FD_160120 | JGI IMG/M metagenome (GOLD analysis project Ga0213867, IMG submission 160120) | Coastal seawater microbial communities near Pivers Island, North Carolina, United States - PICO540 | ecosystem: Environmental > Aquatic > Marine > Coastal | place: USA: North Carolina | collected... | reverse complement strand
TAAAACAAATTCTGATAATTTTTTTGAACTGTATGCTTTTACGAGTATTATACCGAATTAACCTCTACTCTTGTACTAGGTATAAATTACTTTGTAATTATGACTCGTCCTGATAATTTTTGGGTGGCGTTACGCACAAGGGTTTAACAGGTGGTCCAGTTAGTGCAAAATAAAATAAATTCTGATAATTTTTGGGTGGCGTTCTCGTCTTCGTGAAAGATGCTAATTATGGTAGCGTCGCGGTCGGAATAAATGTTGGTTCGTTGTGTAGGAGTTTTCAAAACATTTATCTGAAAACATCAATAATGGAACAAAATATTAATTCAACTCTATACACGATAATACATCTAAACTACATCATATAACGCGCTGTCGCAAACATAAAAGTTTTGAATCAATCACATCAAGCGAGAAAGGCACTGAAACCGATAATTGTTACCCAAGTCGTCATTGGAACAAAAATTACACCAGTACTTGATGGGTTCGCAAGCGATAAAGTTGGAGTGTTCGTGTTATCTAAGGACATGAATGGAGATGTGGTGCTATCATTTAAGCTAATTAATGGCATAATAGAAGGTGTATGAGATGGTAGTCTTATCAAAGCAAGTTTGGTTGGTGTGTCTGTTGGTGCAATAGTTGAGGAAAAAGTTGGTGTGAAAGTCGGGAAAGCATTAACCGATGAGGGTCCAAGGGTGTCTTTCGTAGAAGTAGGATCTTGCGATGGTATATTCGTCGAAACAACATTGGTTGGTGTGTCTGTTGGTACACTAGTCGAGGTGATAGTTGGTGGAGAGGTTGGAGAAATAGTAACCGAAGAAGGCTGTAGTGTATCTTCCGAATTAGTTGGAGTATCAGAAGGTACGACTGTCAAAATAAGCTTGGTTGGTGTGTCTGATGGTGAACTGCTCGAGGTAATAGTTGGTGCAGAGGTTGGAAAGATTGTAACAGATGAAGGCTGATTTGTATCTTTCGAATTAGTTGGAGTATGAGATGGTACGACTGTCAAAATAAGCTCGGTTGGTATGTCAGTAGGTACGCTAGTTGAGGTGAGAGTTGGTGACGTCGTTGGAAGTATAAATGTTGATACAGGATTTTCAGTTGGTAAAATACTTGGTGAACGCGATGACGAACTTATCACGCATTCCGTTTGGACAACACTATCCACATAATCTCCGAACCCAACTTCTGCTAGTGGATAGTAAAGACCAAAATAACAGTGGCCTTCCTCGTTTTCCATCACAAAAGTCTGAAAATTACCTGCGCTTTCCAATTCGTTGAACACACGAGATTGTTCTTCCCACCACTCGTCGTATCCCGACCCGCCTCCAACTGATTCCCAATAATCTAGAGCAACTGGATCTCTGGAATGTTGAATGGCGCCAAAATGATCGCAACTAGTAATGTCGCCCGATGACATATCGTCATCCATCACGTCCAAAAATGAGTACAAGAAAAAGTCCTTACTTTCTTTGTACGCGTCATATTCAAATCCCATCAAATTTGATATTGTCTCCATATTCCAAATTGGAAAATGATCCTTTTGAAATTCCTCTGTTGATAAAAAAGTTGGAGAATCCATCAATACATCGATACGCACTTTATCATTACCATATTGCTTCCTGATTAGGCTATATGCAGCAACCAATGCATTAGCACCTGCGCTACAACCTGTCAACACTATGTTGTCAACATTAGGAAAATTATCAAATACATAATTCAGCATTGCCATCATATTGTGCGCGCCATGGAAACGAACCGTTGGAGGAGCCCTATCTTCTGTAAATTCTACGATGGAGTCGCCCATATGCAAATCCTGCGTACAATATGGCATAATCAAATAGTTATATTCGTACAAATTCAAGTTTTCACCAATTTGCTCATTGCAGAGTGCATTTGCCTCGTAACCAAAAAGGCTCAATAAACTCTTGATCGCATCGCAATCCAAACCCAAAAACCTATCAAAATCAGAAGAAAATGCCAACGAATCTTCACGACCAGTACAACTTTCTCCACTCCAACAGGCTCCCCCACCCATGAATTCAATCAACAGGTTCGCATCGTTTGCATATTCTGCATCTGGCTTTATCATATAGAAATTAAATTCCTCTCCGTTCCCACACATCGGTTTGTCAAGCACTGTCTCTTCAACTTCACCACCGTCGTCATCATCATTATTCAAACCCACACAAAGTTTCACAAACGTGCCGTCATTAATCGACTCTATGGGCGTCGTATCTGGAATCGAGTTGGTCGAGCAATTATCATAACTTCGAATGACATCGGAAAATGATGATGGAAGTCCAAACAGAAACATAACAGTAAAGCAACAACGCCAAATGGTGATGGCATTTCTGGCCATCGAAATCATCATATTTCAAATCAATTGTCTCTGTTTCTATTCACTTTATAGGTCTCGGTGGCTGTGTATCTGATAAATCGGTCCGATTTTTATTTTATACCATTGAACGATGCCTCTTCCAAAGGTTTGACAACCGTGACTTGTTTTTCGGAAGAAACCTCGACCTCGACATATTCTTTCGAAATTTTTGTATCGATAATGACAGTGTGTCTGCCTATTGTATCCATAACGACTATTCAATATGAGAGTATGTTTAAGAAATTCGTTGATTCGTCATGACACTTTTTTATTTAGGGACGAATAAATTTGTGGACGAACTCAAAAATCTTCAAGAAAGTTATGTGTTATGTGTTCTAAACATGACGTTACATACATCGACCTGCCAACTTTCATCTGTTCTGAATTCTGACAGATCATTTTAAATAATATCCTACCTTAACTCGATATTTTATTCTTACTCTACTAATTAAAGATACAATATACATGTACATGTATTAATATACATGTACATGTATATTGTATGTTATTGATCTCAATATTTTACAAGCATGTGACGTTAACGACATTGCACTTGCGCCTTGCGCGAGATCTACGTAGAACCTACGTGAGAGTAGATATTTCACTAGGGTTGTGGCCGGTGCGCGATGTGGATCCGGTGCCAAAAATTGAGAATTATTGCCTTGACAACTTTTGAGAACTTCGCCGACTGCAAACCTTTCGATTTGCAGATTTTCCAGAATTAATTGTTGTCACAGAATCTTCGTTCGCCTTCATATTTTTCTCCCGCATCCTTGCTTCTGTTCGCTGTTGTAGCTCACTTAAAGTCAAAGGTTTGATTGCGGCTTCATTTTCATCGATACTATCTTCATCACTTGAGTAATCATTGATTTTTGGTGGGTTGACAGATATAACTTCTTTTTGCATTGATAGGGTAGGTCCAGCTCCAAGAAAGTTTGTTGTGGAGGATAAACAAGAGTCATCCATTGTCTCATTAATTCGTTGATTTGATGTAATTTGGTGAAATCTTGCGAGAATTCCATTTGATTTTTCTTCGATAACGCCAAGATGATAAAGTAAGTTTGCAACAGTTGGTTGAGACTCATTTACGTCTTCCTTGTATTTGAACTTTATAAGTATGTTCTGAAATAAAGATGTCAGTGCTATACATACAAGCAATTTCACCTTCTTATTACTTACTGTAATTGAATTTTTTATATTTTCGAGTGATTCTGCAAGCGCTGAACACGTTTTCTCATGAGTATGTTTTTGATCTTCAGAAGTTCTTATCTTTTCATTAATATCTTGAAGCATTCGTTCATGAACTTCGTCGGAATGGCTTGCCTCACACTTTTGCGCTTCTTGCTCTGCTTGTAGTGCAAATACCTGTTCTTCTATTCGTTCGATCTCGTTTGCTTGTTCGTTGGCATAACTAAATAATGAAAAATTTTGTTCCTCATTTTCAATAAATGCTTCAACTAGCTCATCAACATCAGTCATACCAGTGGCAGCAGCTATTTTTCTAAAGGCTTGTTCAAAGTTTTGAAGTTTTTCAGTGCTGAGGTGAAGATGCTCTCTTTTATATATACTTTGGTCAGGCTTAGATTTTTTTCGTGTGGTAGTCTTTGACGATTCTGTTGTTCGCATTTGATCATGTTCATTCGCCTGACGAAGTGTCATTTCACGTAAATCTTCTTCCAGTATTCTTCCCAGTTCAACAACTTGATCCTCAAATGCTTCACGCTCTCGTTTATTCATTCCTCTGATCGATTCTATTTCGGACTGAGCTTTATCTCTATGTTCGTAAGATATATTCGATAGCTCAATTACATTAGCCATTTCTCTTGTTTTCTCAAGAAGTTCCTAGATATTTTATCAAATTTTGACAGAAATATGAAATGGTTACAAATAGAAAAATTTTCGAACCTCACCTTCTCAAGTTTTTTGTGAACGTTATCAAAATTCAATCGCTCTCCGCGAAGATCGTCAATAATCTGTCGTATGGATCGGTTTGTTGCGACACTCTTATTATACTTGACTAATGCCTGTTCTAAACGGTTTTCTAATATTCGTACTTGTTTCTCGATAAGTCGTCTATTCTCGCGCTCGGCATTCACACCTCCCATTATCTGCCTTTGTTTCCATATTTGATTCTTTAGATCTTCAATTAGCTCTTCACAATGCCTTATTCGATTTTTCTCAATTTCGATCTTCGTCGAGTATTTATCCATTTCGGTGTGAATCCGATGTATTGCTTTTCGCTCAAAATTAGCTACAGGAGCGGGTGCGCATCGTAGTGCCTCCTTTGCTTTCATAGTGGCAATATCAGTCTTAAGTGATTCATTTTCAGCTCGCAATTTATTTAAGCTTTGTTGCTGCCTCTTGAGTACTATATTGCTCTCGTCCTGAAACGCTTTTCGATTGAGTTCCATGTTTCTATACTCTCTTTGGAGTATATCAAGAGTTTCCTTATGATCCATACTTCCTCCTACTTCAGTCTTCATAATTTTTGTGAAAATGTTTTTTATGTCTTTAATGATTACTCGTTTTAGTTTATTTTGTTTCTTGCCAGTCTTTAATTTGATTCTTCATTAAATTTGAAGACGTGATTAAATTTAACCGTAATAATTGTGAATGTGATCATCAATTTCCAAAAACTTTCATTTTAGAAGCTTTTTCACGAGATAAACTACTAACACTTTGGATTATTGTAATAAATGAGGAAGTCTTGGTTCGAGAATTGGGGAAATGTTTCGATCGTATAATATTTGTTACCTGCCTTGAAATCCAAAAGAGTATGATTCAACTTTTACTATAACTTTTGAATTCAAACTTATCCTTGACTTGCATGTTTGACATGCTTGTTTAAAGTAACGATTTTTTCATTAAATGCTACTTTTGTGACAACAAGTAACGATGCAGAGTAGAACTAAATAATTTGCAATTGGCATTGGACTCAAAAGAACAAAGATTCAAACAGAATTCTCGTACTTGCGAGCTTACTTCAGCATGTGAAATCACATGATTGCATTTCACCATCATCACCAATAACGAATTCCAAAATTCTTCCTTTTCCAATAGTTCGTCCCGATAGCTCTTCATTGAATTGAGCAACCAAAGCAATATATATTCAAGTATATTGACCGCCCATGAATTATCAGCACTACCACAATCAACGCCAGCCTCGCAACCAATATTAGTAATACTTGAACTGAAGAGGAAATGTTGTCGAGACACTAGCTTCATGACACTTATACAAACAGATGCATCACGTTCCGGTTTCAATGGTAGCAATGCCATTACACGCAATACATTAATACTATTATCATCATGAAAATCCTCATTTACAAGCATCAACAAATGTCGAACACTAACAGAGTAACGATTCGAACAACAGCACACATATGAAGACGATCGACAAAATTCATACAATGATCGAACAGCTTCCAAATACAAATTCAAACAACTACATACACTATCATCATCATTGACAATAAAGACGAGAAGTTCCATAGCTGATTGCACCATCGCTTTATCGCTCACGTATGAAATAGCAATGCAAGCCAGTGCCCGAAACTCTTTCATTACATTTGATATATTACTCTGGAAGTCTTTCCTATTCGTCTGACATAGCGATGGCGACAACAACAAAGGCCACACACTTCGACACCAAGCAATCAATCCCAAATGGTCCAACAAATGCACACGAGCGTGTTCTAAATCTTTTAACCATCGCTGCAACACTTTTAGTAACAGAGACAAAGTTTCAAAAGGAAAAGGTGAAGAAGATGATAACGTATGTAAACCATCTACAAACGATGACAACAAAAGCTCTGGTACGTGACCATTACAGCATAATTTATAACAACGTATATCATTGACGCACAATAGCAATTCCAATGCGAACATCCGCTCAGACGCATTTGCGTCACCTTCGTCTTTTGTAACATCCAAGCTGTAAAAGAAAGACATGAAAGCAGGTAGTTTGTTACTACTTTCATTATGAATAAACAATGACGAAGAAGATTTTAGGAAATAAGCATTCAACGATGGGTAAAGCACGTGTAATGGTTTCAATAATATCAGTGATGCTCGAGAGAGAAAACTTGAGGCATAACATGACAAGACTGGTGTCATGTACTCAGAAGGTGACGACGTGGACACAGTACCAAATTTACGACGCTTGTAAATGTACCCACGTTGAACAGAGTCAATCAGCATGGATAGTTGTGCCACAAAGCGGCTTTCTGATGATGAATCTGAGATACATCGAAACATACGTCTGATCAATGCCAAAGTTCCCACAGCGAGACGACGTAAGGAAGACATATTGCTACTCAAAGTGTGCAAAATCAACGCCAATCCCCCCTTTTGGATAAGACCCATGGCAAATGCAAATGTTTGTGGGTTATTCTTACCATCATCTTTCTTGTGAATGAAGTTTGAATTGGAACGATAAAATGCCGAGTACAGGATCGGTACTATGGCATGTAAATCGTATACTTCATTTGTATTGACATTAGTATCATTCACATTAGAAATGATGGTTGCCTTCACACGATTTAATGATAGGAGTGAGGATATCCAACCTTCATCGCACAATAACGATGTGTCACATTTGTCACTAAGAACAAGGTTACCATGGGAAAGTAGTTGATACAAATTTTGATCCTTGAGAGATGTACTACCACGATAACTTCGTAGTATACATTCGGAAGAGACCAGAGAAATGTTTCTTTGGGTATTTCCGAAATAACTGATAACAGAAGTGGATAGACACAATAACAGCTGCGACAATGCTTCTCCTTCGTTGGTATACTTGGACGAGGATAATATCGTTTCAAGTGATGGATGAAGAACAATGAATTCAAGAGCTTGTTGCTTCGCAATTATCTTGTCATCATCATCATCATTTTTAGTAATAGGATTCTTCGAGAGCAACGTATTGACGCATCGCAATGCATCTGAACAAGAGAAAAACTTCTCTCCACCATCTACTTCGACAGTCTTCATTCCGTATTGAAGAAGTGCCGTTATCATCGAAGCATTCCAATTTTTGATCAATCCCAACTTTATCTGCTTATTTAAAATAGGCATATGAACTTTTTTTAAATCCATATTTTCATATGAAATGACGCTTTCCAATACACGACGTAGCGGTTGACACTTCTCGTCGTGGAAAGACAATTTGTAGAGGATATCAAGTATCGTCGTTCCCACTGCTGTTATTGCTTTGTCCTCCTTAGTAGCAGCCATACAAACGTGATTCATCAGTTTACAATTTTCAACAATGTAATGAAGTAGTAATGCTCGATCTTGTGAGGAATAGTAACGGCAATCCCAAAGCAACTTCTGAAGCAAAGATAAATCTAGATCAATACGTTGCTGCTGTTCAGATATTAACAAGCGTATGATCTTTGGCCCGTACATCATTGAATTGCGCGCCAGAAAACCTCGTAAAATTTTGTAGTGACGTTTAAGTATTAGCCATTGGAGGATACTTATACAATTGCCATTTATAAATTCGTTGTTGTTGTACAGGAGTAGACATAGTATTTCTCCATATGCATCCATATCCAGTGCTTGAAGAATCACGGAAGAATCCAACTCCATGTCATTATTATTAATATTCGAATTACCTTGTGTATGTTCCAGCTGGTATTTCCAATCGTGAAAAAGGGCTTGAATGAGTAAAATGGGATGATTTGTGTTGAAATACGGAAACCGATAAGTAAAATATTGCAATCGACATAATCGCTTCCATTTTTTTGAATCTATGTCGTTCTGCGATAATAAGTACAAGGGTAGAGTCCGTAATGGTAGACATGCGATTCGAATAAGCTGCAGGGAATTCTCACATGCCTTTAACTGCTCGTCTCCTACTGAAGATTCATTATTATCAAGCAGAATGGATAGTCCCATGGCATGTACAGGATAACGTCCATTCAATGTGGAATGAATTCGTATGATGTGTTGTAGATTATAGGTGGATGCCTGTTTGCATTAGTTCAAATGTTCGAAATCAAAACAGTATGTGATTCAATAAAATATACACCCATCGCTTGAATGGATCAGCTGAGAAACATACCTCATTGTGGCGTAGAATGCAATCCAATGCCATTTCAATTTTTACAACATCAGCACCTTCTTCTCCTACACATCCCAAACGATGGAGGATCCTCCTCAAGCGTATATCATCATTTTCAATCCCCCCTACCACTTTCCTTTTACGACATTGATAGTTGGTATCTTCTTCCTTAGAAGCCAATCCAAACTGATACTGTTCCATACCATCACATACATTTCTTACCAACTTAGCTTCAGTTGAATTCAAATCACGATTCGATTTTCCATTGACATCTTCCATAGCAGCATAGAATAACGGTGTGGCATAAGTTCGCTCTCTTCCTCCCCTAGCAGCAGCAAGGAGTAGTTCCATTCCACGCCGATGTGCTGTTCGATACCATTTCATCCACGACGCAATATCTTCAGATTTCATGTAGTCTAGCCAAAGATCACATTCTCGGGATACGCATTGATGGTGTTCATACGATAGCGATGAAGTGTTGGAAGAGGATTCAATTTCCGTACAGTAAAATGTGCGTCGAAGGACATGAATAATAAAAGTACGACATTTATCGTAAATTAAAGTTGATGTGGTAGTTGTAAGTATGGAAAGGAGGGATGGTAAATGTTTGATGGAATCAAAGGAAGTTAGAGTAGTTAATGTATCCGGCTTTAAATCCAAGTCAGAAGACTGTAAATGAAACAGAAAAAGGATGAGGAACAGAATTTCAAAATAGATGTAAGCTATAGAAATGGTTGTCGTACCGGACGGAAATAAATGTTTGTTATTACATCAAATGCGGTCACTAAAATATCTTCCTCATCACAGTCATTCGTCCCGTTGATCCATTTGTACCAATCAAATTTGACCTCACGTACAGAACTAGGGATCTGAAGGATATAATCGTTTATCACTAATAATACCAAACGTTGTAATGCAACACTGTGTTTGCCTCTCAATGCTAACAATGCTTGTACATCTGGCATACATCGCTGTAATGCTTTAAATGTATCAATTTTGCCAACATGCGCAAAGATTGCACGTAAAAGTAGTAGAGTTTGATGCACTACGAATCCATTTTGGTGCTGAAGTGCTTTGGTAAGGAGTGATTTAGTGAGGCTCGCTGGCAATAATACTTTAGGGCGAGAAGGTGGAAGGCGTTGGAGTATGCCACGGAGGTATAACAATTCAGCCAAACTTTCTACGGTGTCCGTTACGCTTATAGGAAAACTCATTATTGCAAAAAGTGCATCCTGCATACCTTTGCGGTTCGTACAGCATTGGACAGTTCCTTCGATTGCCAACGCCATTTGAGTCGGTGTAATGCTCTGTAGTAATATTTTCGCCATCTGTGCACTACTACCGAAACTGGCGCTGATGAGAATGTGATAGAGGATGCGACGTGCAGGAACGGTACAAACCGGTGTTTCATCGTCAAAATTATCCTTGCAGTTGAGGATAAACTCCAGCGAGGCAGCTGGTGCACGTTTAGAAAATCGTGAAAGTCTATCCAATGATTCGTGACTAAATAATTCGTTCTTGGAACAGAAACGGAAAAAGGTGAGTTTTCCAGAGGATGCGACAGGTTTGGATGAGAAGAAGAACGATGCGTACCAATTCGCGTTGCTGTAACAATCCACCAAATGCTAAATTCCTCACTGCATGAAGAAATGAGTCCAGTGTTGTCATATATGGAGGATGCGGCTGTTTCTTCAATCCCAAGCGCAGCACCGCACGTAGGATTTCGTAAAACATTCCATGATAATATCGTTTACGTCCGGACTTATCAGCAGCATGTAGCAGCTTTATGGCAAGTTGTAACGCCACTACAGCTTTGTCATTTACCACTTTAATGCTATTATCTTTATCATCACTTTTACTCTTGGATGCCTTCCACCAACTAGAAACTACACCGTATTCCAATTCCACAACCAAGACTGGATTTTGCGGCCACTGCACAGCACAAACACCAATTAATTTCAACACATACTCAAACAATAGCAAATGAACTCCCTTATCCCTCACTATTTCCTGCACAAAAGCAGTATACTCTCCTAACTTTTCTCGACTTTCTTCACACCTCGCAAGGGCACACAAAGCAGCTACCACAGCAACTTTCATCCCAACCACATGCTCCTTACTAGCACACAATTTACACAAATACTGCAAATTCGAAAACGAAAATTCCGATGCATTGGGAGAAACATCTAAATACGCCTTCAGCAACCCACTGGGCCACTCTCCTTCTATTATCGTGCCAACACTCCCACGAGCCACACTCGTTCCTACAAACGGAACATTATAGGATGCCTTATCTTCCATCCATTTATAAACTTTCTTTTTAGGAGAACTTTGAACACTCGTTGTTAACTGAGATCACATTT
>Ga0213867_1001379_pt1 | contig 10816 bp, 12 predicted proteins | sample PICome_12_FD_160120 | JGI IMG/M metagenome (GOLD analysis project Ga0213867, IMG submission 160120) | Coastal seawater microbial communities near Pivers Island, North Carolina, United States - PICO540 | ecosystem: Environmental > Aquatic > Marine > Coastal | place: USA: North Carolina... | reverse complement strand
TGATGATTTACCAGGAAGTTATTGGGCAGGTGTTTATGCCTCTACTTCAAACGCAGAAGAAACAGAAGATTATATAAAATCAGCAAGAACTACTGCTGATATTGCTTTCTCTGCTTCAAAGTTGATTGAAGAAAACAGTTTATTAGTTGACTTAACTCCAACAGGGAAAGCACAAAAGACTGATGAGAATACTGCAATTATCTGGAAAGTTTTACAAGATTTAAAAGTAAGAGACAAAAAGAATTATTGGGTTGAGTCTGTTTATGCAGAGATTGGTAAAGGTGAAACTATCAAAGTTTATCAGAGACATGAATTACCAACTGCACCTAAGAAGATACAACCAAGTATTGTTTTATCTACACCAACAAAGGTGCAATCAGTTGATAATACTATCTACTATGTTGCAAAGTTCAATGGTGTGGGTGGTGAAAGTATAGGTTCCGATAGAGACTATGACCCGCGTGTATTCGATATCGTTATGAAAATGAGAAAGATGAATCCTACTACTAATATTTGTTTGATATGTCATTACGATAAAGTATCAACAACACAATTAGATGTGTTAAGAGAATACAAAACTAATCACATGTTTGTTGACCAAACAAATAAGAATATTGATAACTTAAACATGTTAAAAGGTGAGAATTACGAATATGTTGATAACGATTATTTTGATTGGTTAGACATTGTTCACTTACCACAAAAAACTAAATCAGAGAGTAAAAATGAATTTGTCAGAATATAGAAGATACGAATTAACAGAAGAAGATTACAATAGAATTCACAAATTTGTATTATCACTTTGGAATTGTTGTCAAGCAAATATCGAGTTATGGAAATCTGATATGCCATATTTTCAACCTGTTTGGAGATTGATGATATATCAAACTATATGTAAATCATTACATAAAGAATTACCATACACATTGTCTACTGGAGATAAGTCAAAGAAAAAAACTTTTGACCATGCATACTCACCAGGTCCACACTCAGATTTGATTATTGAATATTCAGATGAGTTTCTATCAGGAGAATTTCATAAAGACCACATCTTTGTTAGATTCTTTCATTTTATGTGTCATGGTGTTTATGTAACATCTAAGATTAATACTGCATTAAGAGGTTTTAACGGTAAGATTTTACAGAAAGATAAGTATAACCTACTTTTAGAAGAGAATCCAGATTGGACTTTCATAGAGAAATTTGAAAATGGTGGTATTGAGATACATGCCTCAGACCCTATTTTCTATACTGAGACTTATACAGAGTATGAGTCAAGGTCAATAAAAGCATAAATAGATGTATACAATATGTTTTTAGTATTATGGCGAAGAATTTAAAAAGTGATGAAGTAATAAGTATGATTTCAAAGAAGATAGCTTTGAAAAAGGAACTTCGCACGGCCAAAAAAGAGTCAGACGAAAAGACTATCACCAAATTATCTGAAAAAATAGATAAAATCGAAGACAAATTACACTCCACTCCGCTTTCAAAAACCTAAATAAAGGTATTAAAACCTTATTGAGGACTTAACATGGGTGTATACCAAGACGAAATAGACAATAACATTCAACCAATGATTGATAAATTTACTGCTGATAAGGCAGAGATAGTTATCAAAATTAACTTTTTAGAAGGATTAGGAACATCTTTTTCCGTATCAGACTTTCATACAGCAGCTCAAGCACACTCAGAGTCAGTTATAAATGACATGTATGAATCAGATACTAGTGGTGCAACTGATTCAGATTTAAGAGACTATGTTGCAAAACTTATAGTTAACTTAAAAAGACAACATGGTGGTTCAGAGTATATTGGTTCACAAACAACTTTACTAGGTGATAGTCTTTCTAAGGGTTCAACTACAGATGATAGTGATACATATTGGAGAGAATCAAACCTTACTAAAGATATAGCTGCTTTAGAATCTAAAAAGGCATCATGGTTATTAAAAGAATCCGATGCAACTGATACCACAGCATATGATACAATGCCTCAACATCAACAAGGCAAACCATCTGGTTGGTAAGTTAAAAATTACATAAATAGTAGACAAACACATTAAAAATGGTGTATAATCTACTATTATGGGCGCAAAAAACCTACATTTAGAACATTTAGAAGACGAAATCATTAATCAAGGGATTGATGGAGGTCGTGGTGCAATAAACTTTCTTCAAGGTCTCAGAGACATGATGAAAGGAAATTCAAACAGTTCTGTTAATATGACCGTCAAATGGGACGGAGCACCTGCAATCTTTTGTGGAAAACATCCAGAAACAGGTCAATTCTTTGTTGCAAAGAAATCTCTTTTCAATAAAACACCACTTTACTACACATCAGAGTCAGAAATAAACAATGCTTCTGAACTCTCAGGTCAACTCAAAGAAAAGTTTTTAACATCATTCAAATATCTATCTAAACTATCTTGGAACACAATCATGCAAGGTGATTTAATGTATACAGATGATAAGAAGATGCAGAAGATTGATGGTAAGTCTTATGTTACATTTCAACCAAACACTATTCTATATGCAGTAGATATCAACTCAGACTTAGGTAAACAAATTGCAAACTCTAAAATGGGAATAGTTTTCCACACCACATATTCAGGTGGAACTATAGAAGATTTATCTGCAAGTTTTGGTGCCAAAACATCGAGTCTTGGAAGTTCATCAGATGTATGGATTGATGATGCAACTTATAAAGATGTATCAGGTAATTCCACCATGACTGCAAAAGAAACACTTAAACTTACACAAGTATTGTCTGCAACAGGTAAAGCATTTCATGGAATCACACGAAAAGATTTACAGAAGTTTATGCAACTACAGGCAACGATACAACAGAAAGGTGCAGGTGCATCATACAAGACATATTGTAATGCACAAATCAGAGGTGGTTCTTACAAACCAACATATGCAGGATACATGAAACACTTTGAGAACTATTGGAGAGATAAAGTAGTTGGCAAAGTTAAAATGGAAAAGACAAAAGAGATTAAGAGAGAGATTGGTGAACAACTATACAACGAACTTCGTGCATTAAACAAGTTCATAACCAATCTAACAAAGTTCATGGAGAATCTAGTCATTGCAAAACAGATTATTATCGTTGCACTAAATAGAGTAAAGAGTATAGGAACTTTTAAAAAGACTGCAACAGGTTTTGAAGCGGTGAATCCAGAAGGATATGTTGCAATCGATAGAACAGGAAGTGCCGTCAAACTTGTAGATAGAATGGAGTTTGCATTCAATAACTTCACGGCACAAAAGAATTGGGACAAATAATATGAAAGGTGCAGTATTCACATTTGGAAGATTTAATCCACCAACAACAGGTCATGCAAAGTTAGTAGATAAACTTAAAAAGGCCTCAGGTGGTGGTTACAATGTATTATTGTTCACATCACACTCAAACGATAGAAAGAAAAATCCACTTTCACATAAACAAAAGATATCATATCTAAGAAAATTCTTTGGTCGAATCGTAGTCGATGCAGATGCTAGAACTGTATTCGATATCTGTAACGAACTACAAAAACAAAAATACACTCACATTAGAATGGTTGTTGGTTCAGATAGAGTCAAAGAATTTGATAATCTTATTAAGAAATACAATGGTGTTAAAGCAAGACATGGATTTTATAAGTTCGAAGAGATAGAAATCATATCTGCAGGTGAACGAGACCCCGATGCAGATGATGTATCAGGAATGTCTGCATCAAAAATGAGAGCATATGCAGAAGACGGTGACTTTGATAATTTCAAACAAGGTGTTCCAACTAGAAACAAAAAAGATATAGAAAACTTATACAAAGATATCAGAAAAGGTATGGGTATTGTAGAAGAAACTATGCCTTGGTATATGGTTGAAGACTTAATTGCAGAGGGTGTTTATGACCCAGGAACATTTAAGGCAGTTTTCTTAATGGGTGGTCCTGGTTCTGGAAAATCTACAGTTGTTAACAAACTAGGTCTTAAAGCATTAGGGTTGAAACTTGTCAATACAGATAGTGCTTTTGAATCAGGTCTAAAGAAAGCGGGATTATCCCTAGATTTAAGAAAAATTGACCCACAAGTAAGAGATGGTATTCGTGCAAAGGCCAAAAAGATTACAGGGAAAAACTTAGATGCATACATTAACGGAAGATTAGGTCTTATCTTTGATACAACTTCTGCAAAGTCAGGAAAGATTTCAAACTATAAGAAGATGTTAGACACATTAGGTTATGAATACAAAATGGTCTATGTCAATGCAAGTCTCAGTAATGCACAAAAAAGAAATGAGATGAGGGCAAGAAAACTTCCACCTGAAATCGTAGAAAAGGATTGGAAGTCAGCACAAAAGAATCTAAAACAATTCAAGTCAATGTTCAAAAGTGATTTCATTGAAGTTAAGAACGATGATGATATAAGTTCCTTAGATGCAAAGGCATCAAAACTATTCAGTTACTTACAAGGTTGGTCATCTAAGTTCCCTTCAAATAAAATTGCAACTGCATGGAGAGAACAAGAACTATTATACAAATCACAACGAAATACAGGTTTAAAAGAACAAGCACCAAACACTAAAGATGCAATGGCACGACATAAGGCAGGCAAGGCAGGATTCTCAGATATTGCACATCTAAAAGCAAAAGGTATGATACCAAGGTCAGATGGTGAGAAGAAGAAATCACCAAAGTATGAGAAGTTAAACCCTAAAAAAGACGATGCAGGTGATTACATAAAAGATTTTCAAAAGTCTGATGCACCACAATTCAAAGGTAAATCAGATGAGAAGATTAGGAAGATGGCTCTGGCTGCTTACCTATCAGCAAAAAAGGATAAATAGTTATTATGGATATACTAGACCAAAATATTGCAGAGGCAAAGAAAGTTAAACAAGACAAAGATGTAAAGTCTCGTGATGGAACTCAACCTAAGAAATATTTTGACAAGAAAGGTGATGATAAACTTGCAAAGTCTACTAAACAAGATAGAGCAAGACACTTTGAAAAGGGTGCAAAGATGTCAGATGATAATCCAGATGCATACAAACCAGCACCAGGTGATGCAAAAGCAGAAACCAAACCATCAAAACATACAAAGAAATTCAAAAAGATGTTCGGAGAATCCGAGATAGAAGAGGGTTCAGCTGCCGATAAATCTCTACAAAAGAAAGCAGACAAATCAGGCATATCAAAAAGTATACTCAAACAAGTATACAATAGAGGTGTCGCAGCGTGGAGAACTGGTCATAGACCAGGCACAACTCCTGAGCAATGGGGACATGCACGCGTGAACAGTTTTATAACAAAAGGTAAAGGAACATGGGGTAAGGCAGACAAAGACCTTGCAGATAAAGTTCGTGGTGCAAGTGAAGAAGTTGTTAAAGAAGACAATGTTGCAGTTAGAACTGCCCTTGCAAAGGCAAAACAAGTCGACCAAATGGAGAAGTTAAAACTCCAACATCAAAAAGAGATTGAGGCACTTCAGGCAGAACACGAAAGAGAAAACGAAGGACTTGCTCAAGCAAAAGAAAAAGAATCTCAGAACATGGCAATTCAGAAACAAAGAGAGGCAGAGAGAAAGGCTGCCGAAAAGTCAAACACTTCTGAGTCAGTTGAAGAAGGAAAACTTGTTGCAAACACAATGGATATTATAGATGTAGTTATGAAAAGAATTACACAAACCGTTGAAAAAGAAATGCAGAAAAGTAAAGAAAAAGGAATTGCAATGTTGAACGACCTTGGTAAAAGGGTTGGTCATAAAGTTACAGATAAGAAACAAGAGAAAGGAAAACTTTTCCTTAAATTCGGTGAAGAGTTAGAAGAAGCAAAGTATACTAACATACATAACAAAATTAAAAACATTAGAAATCTAAAAAGAAAAGAATCAGAGTTTATTGCAAACATAGACCCAGCAGTAATGGGTCAAGTAGTCAAGGCACTTGCACCTATGTTTGGTTTAAAAGAAGAAATGATGCCAGGTAAAGGTAATGTTTCTGATGATGGTGTTTGTGAATTCGGAAAAGATGAAACTAGAAAGAGATATCAAGCAGACACACCAGGTCAATCAACAGAAGACTATGTAAAAGAAACTGAAAAAGCATTCCACGAACAAAAACAAAAAACAAAGAAAAACTTTAAAGATGTATTTCAGAATCCTTTGAAAGGATATCCTGCAAACGAAGACTTTGAAGTAAAAGAAATTAAATAACATGAAAACTTTGAAAGAGGTTGCCATATCGGAAACTCTCCAAGATATGCAATCCAATCACATCAACATATTAGATAATCCATTCAGATTAGGTTCTATGATGTATTTTGAATGCATCAAAGAGGCAAGACGATTGGTATCTGAAAACAAATATACACTAACAGAAGTAGACAAAAACATCTTAGAGACTGATATAGGGTCATTTGAAGTATATGAGGGTGAATTGGTGCCTTTAGACTGCCCTATGTTTGCAGAGGAAGAAGAGAAAGAACTAAACAAACCTAAAAGAGGTGGTCCTAAGAAATACTATGTCTATGTAAAAGACGGTGATAAGATAAAGAAAATCACATGGGGAGATACCACAGGTCTTAAAGTAAAGTTAGACAATCCAAAAGCACGAAAATCATTCGCTGCTCGTCATCAATGTGACCAACAAAACGACAAAACAACAGCATCATATTGGGCATGTAGATTGCCTCATTATGCAAAACAATTAGGTTTATCAGGTGGAGGAGACTTTTTCTGGTAAACTATATACTTATATCATGGAAGAAAGAAAAAGAGAATTACATCATAATTATGCACAAGACAACAGACTTGCAGAAATTTATTTAACAGAAGATGGTTGGGAAGTCGACTTATTAGAAGACGACATGTTTATAGAAACAAGAAAGGTCTATGCATTTTCAGAAAGTTACGCAGAAGATGTTGCAGATAATTGGTGTCAAGGTATAATTAAAATAGGAAATAACGGACATAAAGGTTATTATGGTTATAACACAAAAACTGAAAATTATTATCCTGAAATAGATGACTAAACCTTACAAAGAAGAGATTTTAGAACAACATGGAACAGGAAGAATGTTCAAAATTAGAACATTCGAAAGTGAAGTTGACGATACAGAACTTATCTGGCATAGAGATAAGAAAAGCAGAACAGTTCATGTATTGTCAGGAAATGGGTGGAAACTACAATTAGATGATGAATTACCAAAAGAATTACACATTGGTAAAGACTACTTCATCATTAAAAATAGTTACCATAGATTAATTAAAGGAGAGAATAACCTAATAATTCGTATAGAAGAGTAGGTTATGAACTAAAATATATTATAAATAATACTATGAGTTATAAGTCAGAAAACTGGAAAGAAAAACTGGAAGAAGTGCGTTCACATGTGGCTCTGAGAGAGGGTTCTGTGGAAAAATCTGCAGATGATATTCTTAACCAAGAAATTGAAGAAGAATTAAGACTTTTTGAAGACGAAACAAAAGAGATTGTTCTTGAAGCATCTTCAGGTGATATGATTAAGAAAGTTTTTAATACCAAGAGTGAAACAGAATCACTAGGTATTGCAAAACTTCTTAGTATGACTGATGTTAAAGTTGCACTTCAGATGCAGAAACAAAATCCAAATGGGTTTAAGAAAACAGTTTTTGCTATGGGTGCCGACAACAGCATGAGAGACTATATCAAAGATAAAGAACTTCAAAAGATGTTCAAAAAGGCAGGTGTAAAACCTTTACCTGAAGAACAAGAAGTTACAGAAGAAAAACTTTCAGTAGAGAAGACTATCACAAAACTCACAGAAAAAAATATGTTAGGTCGTCTATCTAAGTCTTTAAGACTAGACGAAGAGGGCAAAGAAAAATTATTCAACTATTTTGATAAAGGGGAATTAGAACAATGAAATTTACATCATTAGGTTTATCAGACGACCTTTTAGAAGCATCTAAACAAGTCTTACAAAATTCAAAAGAATACGAAGATTTCTTTAAAGCATCTTTAAAGAAATTTAATGTATCATCACCTGCTGATTTCAAATCAGACGAAGAGAAAAAGAAGTTCTTTGATTACATAGAAAAGAACTATAAAGGTGAGAAGTCAGAAGAAGCAGAAGTCAAAGAAAAGGCGAAACCTGCAAAAAAGTTCATTAAACTTGGCGATAACGCTGAAAAAAAAAATCTAACGACTGAGAAACTAAATCCAAAGAAACAAGAACAAATCATTGACTTGTATAATAAGTTAATGGATGTAAAACATGGTGGTTCTGAGTTTAAAAAGATTAAAGACCAGATTGCCAAGTTACAGAAAGAAGATATCTCAGAATCATCAAGAGCATATTTCAAACAAATAGATGACCTCACTAAAAAACATGGTGAAGAAGAGGCATTTATGTATAAATCACCTAAATTAAACAAAATGATTAGTGACCTTAAAAAGGTTATTGCAAGTGAAGTTAAAGCAGGATTTAAAGATTCTAAAAAATATGGTGATAAAGTCATCAAACACTTGCAAAAGATGGAAGTTATGGTCTATAATGACAATGTGGTAATGACAAACAACATGCATAGTAAGTTCTCGAATGATTGGGAAGGAGATACAGCATTCAGAGAAGATATGGCATCAGTTATCATTAAACACGATGATATATTAGCACACGCAATATTTGGAGTATAACATGGCATCAATTTGGCAAGACATCAAAGAACGAAAGATACTAGACAAAGATGGTAAAGTTGACCCATTAGGACCTTACGGTAAACAAAAACTTACAGGTCAAGAGGTTGCACAATACTTTAGAAAAAATAAAGTATCAGATGCCAAAGTCAAAAGAGCAGTAGAAGTTGCACTTGATTTAGGTGGTGCAGATACAATTGCTCGTAAAGAAATCAAAAAGTTTTTTGGTGATAAAATACTCAAATCAAAAGAAGTTCAGAATGCATTAAAATATGCCAATGAAGAAGTAACAGAGAGTTACAGAGACATCATCAAAATGTATCCAAGAGATAATGATTGGAAAAAACTTATCACAAAACATAAAAGACACCTTGATGACTTTCAAAAAGGTAAAAAAGATTTAGATACTAAAGTAGAAGATGAACTCATAACATGGGCATTAGACAATGGTGAGATTAGTAACAAAGGTGAAGTAGAAGACTTCATAGACCAAGTTCTAAATGCATCTTATCAACCAAAAGGCAACTCTATAAACGAATTAAATGGTCAAACAGGTCCAGTTTTAAATATAAGATACAGACCTGGCAGAGGTTCAAGTCATTCTACAATTCAAAAGTCTCAGTTATACGATGATATTATTAATAACAAAAAACATTGGTCAATAACTGCAAACACCAATTCATTAGAGTTTAGACTTCCACACCCTAAAGGAAGAGACGATGACAAAAAAGATTTCCAAGCATTGATTGATGGTGCAAAAGGAAATGTTTCTAGTCTTATCAGAGGTGGTGGTCTTACAAAATCAGAAGTTATGGAATTGAAAAGAGACTATGAAAAAGCAATCAAAGCTTTCAAAGGTGATAAAGTAGTATCACAAGACCATTCAATTTATGTTTCTGCTAAAAAACCAGGTGGTATGAAAGTAGAAGCAGGTCTTCTTGCAATGTTAAAAGCACTAGATGAATTTGGTATGAGAAATCATGTTAGTGTATCAGGAAGAGATAATGTATTGACACAAATCCAAGATGCTGGTCAATACGAATCAACTGAACATAAAGGAACTCCTTTACAAGAAAAGGTTGAGTATGTAGAGTATAAGTTTAGAAACAAAAGAGATGCTCAGAAAGCATTAGACTATTTCAAAAAACAGAATTTAATCAAACTTGATATCAATGATGATAACCTTAATGGTGGTGAAATTGCAGTAGACGCTGGTAACAAAGACATGTCCAAGTATCACAAAGAAGTGGTGAGAAAGTTCAAACCAAAAGTCCAAGTTCAAGAAGGAAAAGTCCATGATTCTATTATCAGAAGAGACTTCCCAAATGTATGGTCTGCTTCTGCAAAAGATAAGAATGTTCTTAAAAACTTCCATGCAGTAGTAGATACTAGAAATCATAAGAAGATGAAAGATGCATACAAGAAAGATATGAAGGCTTTTGTTGATTCACTTAAAGAACAAAATTTGATGAACACATATCGTCAGATGTGGCAAGATGGTCAGAAGTATGCACCTGAAACAGTCTCAGAAGGAAAAGAATTCAAACAAAGTGATATCGATAAAGTTGCAAAACTTACCGATAGAAACGAACACACCAAATCACTTATTCACATTGCAAAAGTAATGGGTGACAAACGCTCATTCAAAAAATTAGAACTTATTGACAAATTGCATAATGAATATGGTCATTTACATTCAGGTCTTAAATCTATGAGAGATGAAGTCTATCAAGACCTTAAAGACGGAATGAAGAAGTATGACAATGGTCAAGATATGTATGGAGCAACATAATGTCAAAATATAAAAGTCTAGTTCGAGTAATTAAAGAACATAATACACCAGTTGACCTTAATGAGGTTCAAAAGAAAGAAGTTGATTCAATGAAAAAACTTTCTAAAGACATGCAAAAAGTCTTGAAAGGATATCAACAGATTGTAAAAACAGGTGATAAAACATTATCTGATAAACAATTCAATTACGAATACGAAACAATTTTACAAGCAAGAGATACAATTATTCAATTGATTGGTCGACTTGAAACTAAAATGATAACCCAACAGAAAATGAGGGGAGAAGAAGTCGAACTAGAAGAAAAACTAGGTTATAATGGTAATTATCAGAGAAAAAGTAAATACGATGGTAAAAAGTTTG
>Ga0213867_1001376_pt1 | contig 10834 bp, 10 predicted proteins | sample PICome_12_FD_160120 | JGI IMG/M metagenome (GOLD analysis project Ga0213867, IMG submission 160120) | Coastal seawater microbial communities near Pivers Island, North Carolina, United States - PICO540 | ecosystem: Environmental > Aquatic > Marine > Coastal | place: USA: North Carolina... | reverse complement strand
ATAAATCAAGATTTCATTACGCGAATGCGCAATGGTGTTCCCATTTTGGATACGGTGACGCGAAAATGTTACGTTGAGCAAATTGGCCCCAAAACCTTTCGAATCATTTTGACACAGGGATTGAATCGGCAAATACGCCGCATGTGCGAATATTTGGGTTACCGTGTTACCAAGCTTAAACGTATCAGAATCATGAATATTGAGTTAGATCTTCCTGTGGGTCAATGGCGTGATTTGAAAAAACACGAGCTGGCCGAGTTGAATAAGCTTTGTGAGGGGAGTTCGAAGACTTTCAAATAATTTATCAAAGGAGGCCGTAGGTCTGCAAAAAAATGAACAACTAGTTATACTCGGTAGTTGAATTGAGTATATTTCAAAGTTTAAAACACGATACCATGTATAATTATTCTAAAAAGATTGTAGTTGTTGCGATTTCAATTCTATCATTCGCAAGTTGTTCAGGACCGGGCGAAATACACGAATATTCAGTTAATGACTTAGAGTTCACCCTCGAAGGCCCCTTGTTTGCTGGACCAAATGGAGGGCAGGAAGCAATCAATATTAATCTTGCCGATGCTCTGGGTGATGCTTATGTCGAAGGAATGAGAATAAGCGATGCTCGCCTAAAATCTGCCAGTGTTCTGCCTAATGATAGTTTAGGTTTTGCCAATGTCAATGCTTTCGTTGTTGCCTTCGCAAGCGATAATGAAGATGTTTCAATGCAAGAGGCCGCCGTTAAAAACCCACTCGAGGAAGGGGCTACAGTCGCTAATCTAGAGGTTTCTTCTGAGGCTGAATTGGGTGAGATTATGGCAGATGGAAAGGTCTATGTCGTATTAGACGCTGATCTCGCAGAAGATTACTGGGACGGTAACCGCCATTTTAAATTGAATTTTACACTTGAATTAACCATAAAATAGAAGACCATGCTTCGCAAATTAACTTTCTTGGCAGTTTCAGCTGTCATAGCATTTGGAACATTAAGTTTCGACCTACCACAACAATCAGAAGATCCAGGTGATCGTCTAGTAGGTATTTGGGAACCGTCAAACGGCCGTTCACGTATCAAAATTGATCGCATTGGTAATAAATACTACGGTCGTGTAGTATGGCTTATTGAGCCAAATGATGCGGATGGAAATCCAAGAACAGATATCAACAACCCTAACCCAGACTTGCGCAACGTGCCATTGAGAGGCTTCCGTATGTGTAAGGATTTCGTTTACCAAGGTGACGATCAGTGGTCTGAGGGTACGTTGTACGATCCGAACAACGGTTCTACGTACCAAGGTACCATCACAATGCGTGACATGAATACACTGGATATGCGCGGATACATTGGTGTAGAGGCTATCGGCCGTACAGATGTGTGGAAGCGTTTGAAAATGCCATCTAAAAAGAAGTAAAGAAGAATGATGCGTAATTTTTTGAAGTTAACGACGGCGCTAATCGTCCTTGCTTCTACGCCAGTATTCGCTCAAACAGAGGGCACTGATGACGATGATATTGATTGGAGCCTATATGAAGATCTCGGTTTTGAGGACGAGAGTATGAAGCGCTATGCCAATGCTAAGATTGAAGGGCTTTCGCCTGCTAAGCTCATTTCGATTGGCTATGATTTCCAAGGACCGTATACGATTGCAGCAGGTGATCTTACCATGGCAGACGGAACTACTCTCGAGGGTGGTGACGCAATGCAAGTGAATTCTACTGCGGGTATCCGTGCAGGATTCAATCTTCCTGTAATTAGTCAAACCAATCTTGTTTGGCAGATGGGTGCCAATTATTGGAACACTTCGTACAACTATGCTGAAGCACCAACTTCTACAGACAACCCGTTGCACCAGTCGCTCTCAGAGCATGGACTGCGTACGTCTGGTATCAGTACAACCATCTACAAGCCGTTGGACGATACACAGTTCATCTTGTTCCAAGGTTCTGCAGATATGAGCGGTACTTACGGTGCATCAGCGATGCCAGCGCAGTACTTGAAATATTCTGCTGCAGCTTTGTGGGGTAAACGTCCTACAGAAAAGAAGCAATGGGGTGTTGGTTTAGCACGTACATACCGTGTAGGTGAGTTGAACTATATCCCGGTTATTCTTTACAACAAGACGAGCGCCAACAACAAATGGGGAACAGAAGCATTGTTCCCGGCACGTGTGCACGTGAGAAGAACAATCAATCCACGTAACATGCTATTCTTAGGATACGAGCTGCAAGGACAATCGTTCCGTATGTACGAAAACCTACCAGGGTTTGAACAACTGAGAGATGAAGGCTTGGAAATCCGCCGTGGTGAAATACGCGTACGTGCGGTTTACGAGTTCTCTTTGAAGGACTTCATTTGGATGTCTATTCAAGCGGGGTACCGCATCAACTACCGTTACGATGTTGATCGCTTGGTATCTGGACCAGATATCTACCGTGCTTTTGGTCTAATCGACGGCACTCCAGCATATGCACAGATGAATGGCCTTACAAACCCATTCTATGTGAATATCAGCGTGAATTTGGTAAGTCCTTAAGAGAGGAAATAGTTAATTTTTTAAAGGGGCCATTAAGGGCCCCTTTTTTTTTGCATCCCTACCGATGGGTTGGATTTTTTTCGCTTCGCTCAAAAGAACCCTTGAAGGGGAGTCGTTCTAAAACACCTAAACATCAGTCCGCCTTCGGCGTTCTGTCTTTTTTTATCTCCAAACTCTCAATTAAGCAAGCTTCACACTTTGAACCTTGATCCAATCCGCTCGGGAACTGCCGGGATTTTTTGCCGTACTAGGTAGGTTCACCCCGGTCATATCCCTAAACAAATAGAGGTTGATTTTAAAAGTGCGTTGGTTTTCACTCTGACTTACAAATTCATAAGTGAAGTTTCCGCTAATTAAATGACTAGCTGAGGCTTGAAAGCCAAAAAGAAGTACTAGGGCGATTAGTATTTTGCGCATGGTGCGAGGTTATAGGTTTCCATAAAGGTAGAAAAACTAACACTCTACGGATGAGCCAATTAACTAAGGTGTGCTTTAGCTGAGTAAGTGGATTGGCACGAAAATGGTAAAGGGGGTAGGCGAAAAAGAATTGACTTTTTTTCACCCCAAGTGTAACGTTATGCCGATTCGATGTCTAGTAATGGTAGATATCAATCAAAATGCTTTTTAAAATGAAGTACACAAAAATCCTTAGCCTAGTTGCCTTTGCGGCAGCAATTGTCAGCTGTGAGCCGACCGAGATTGACGACACGGACTTTCATCCGAACGACAATGACACGACAACGACTTTAGGGTTCAAAATGTCGATGAAAACCAACGGAACAACAACCACCTACAACTCACAAGGTGTGGGTGTTTCATGTGCGGATTCCGTTTTTGGCACGTTCTGGGGCCTTGCCACCGGAGATAGCCTGTATTACGATCCGACGACGGGTCACATCCAGACGAGCAACCCGAACGATACCATGCTGGTGGTAATTTGGGAAAGTCAGAACAGCGGAACAGGTTCCTACGTGCCTTCGAGCTTGAATTCTATGTTCCCTGGATACTGTGTGATGCAGACGCCGACTTCGTTTGTCGAATACGATGCATCGCAGTTGCAGATTAACATAACAAAATTGACCACAGATTCCATTTATGGGAATTACAACGGTGCGTTGAACGAGATTATTTGGCAGATGGATAGCGCTGGAAATCATGTGCCGGTTCCAACGGGACAGGTAGATACGGTGAATGCAACCTTCGGAGTATTGAGGGCCCCTTGTTAAACCTAATTCACGAGCCGGCGCGCAGCGCCGGCTCGTGATATACCTATGCTATCCCAATCTGATTTTTTAAAGCACTTCGAATATGCGCGCGGGGGTGATCCCGAAAGCGAACGAGCTATTTATGAGGGTTACGTGGGCTTTGCATACAACCTCGCCAAACGCTATTGTCCCAACGACGACGATGCGGCGGATGTGGCACAAGAGGCGATGATTACGGCTTTTGAGAAATTGGCAAATTATCATCCTTCGAAGGGGAATTTTAAGTCCTGGCTGGCCAAGATTACGGCGAACAAGGCACTTCGTTGGAATTCAAAGGTGAAACTACATATGCCCCTGGAAGAGTGGGCGCAGTTGGAGCAAGTCCTTCACAATGAGCATGATGCCGCCGAGCGTGCGGAGGAAGTCATAGAGACCTTGTCCAAGGAGCAGCGCAAGTTGTACGAGCTGTTTTTTGAGTTGGGCCTCAGTCATGCTGAAATCAGCGAAGTTTTACGAATAACGGTGGCCAATTCCAGAGTTAAAGTATTTCGCCTAGTAAAAGATTTAAAAGAACGATTTAAGTAAACCACCATGCATTCGAGATTAAACTTTGGGCAATTCCAGAAGGAGCGGAAGCAACGCCAAAAGCGCCGTGCCTTGTTCTGGATCGTGGGTATATCCTCCGCAATTTTGCTCGTTGCTGCATTAAGCAAAACGGGCACCCTGGATCGATTGGTTTTGGATTCACGGGACCGTGAATCGAACGTTGAAACTGAGGCATTGCGTAAAGCGAAATTGACCACTGATCAGGTGAAAGGGCAAGCTGAGGCGGCCGTGCAAAAGGTCGAACAGCTTCAACCAGAAATTACCCCTATTTCAGTAGATAAAGGCGACGTTGCGCCGAGTGTTCGCGCTGTTGAAACAGCGGATGTTGATCCTAAATTAGCGCATATTTCTGCGGATGAGAATCCGGTTTCAGCGAACTCTGCAACTACAGATCAGGGTGCCGGCGATGGGCGGGCCTTGGTTAAAAAGGAGGTCGCAGCGGAGGCGGAGCGCGGAGTTCAACCTTTGGTTCAAGATGAGGTATCTGAAAATGAGGAGGCCTTGGAAGTTGAGGATGAAGGCGTAGGTGGAGAATTGGCCACGAATGAGCCTCTTTCGAAAACGGGTGGTTCTGTGGGTGCTGATCTTCAGTGGTTGCCAGTGCATAGCGCTATTCTTGGCGGCAATGAGGACGGGTCGTACAGAAGCTTGAACAGTATTCAGATTGGAGTAAAAATTCCGGTTGTTTCGAAGGGTGGAGTACGCGTGTTGATTGCGCCGAATTATCTGGTGAATCGGTACCAATTCCAGTATGAATACAGCTGGGAAGGGGAGAAGTATGCGCCAGGAAGCGTGGTTGGCTACAGAGAATCGAATTCGGGTTATGAGCCAATTCTTTCGGATACCGTGCGCGGGACATTTACTCGGACCGTTCGGTCGAATGGACAGATTTCGGAGCTCTTTTTACCGATGGAAGCGCATTGGACGTTGTACAGCGCAGGACCGCTGCACGTGGATATGAATGCGTTGACAGGAGTGCGCATTCGTACGGGAGCTATGGGTCAGTGGAACGGTGAAGCGGGCATGTTGCCTGTGGAGCTGATGCTGGGCACTCAAGGCCGGATTAGCCCGATGATCGGTGCCGGTGTGGAGGCCGCAGTAGGTATGGAGTTTATGGAGCTGTTCGTGCGCGGACAGAGCGTGTATATAGGAACCAATAGTCCGTATGAGAAACGGGCGAGATACCAGATGGGTGTGGGTCTGAGAGCAAGGTTTTAATTGGCCAATTACGGCGGACGTTTTTAGGTTGTTGTCGCTGTAAATCTGTGAGCGAAACTTGGCATTATTTATTATGTCTGTACCCCCGGGGTACCGTGTAAAACTAGTCTGGATCTCAATTAAGCGAGCTTATTTCGGTTTTGGGCATAAAAAAAACCAGCGTAAAACGCTGGTTTTCAGTTGTTTTGGCGGAGAGAGAGGGATTCGAACCCCCGGTACCTCTCGGTACGCTGGTTTTCAAGACCAGTGCATTCGACCACTCTGCCATCTCTCCGGTAGAGAATTCAAAAACTCTCCGAGTGGGCGGCAAATTTAAACAGGATTTGATGTTATGCAAGGGGAAATATGCAATTATATTTGGGGAGTGAATAAGAAAATTAAATTTCTCCTCCTATTAAGCCTTTGGACGTCGCTTTCAATGGCTCAGGGTGTCCGCTTTGGACTAAACCCTATCGTATCGTCAACTCAAGAAGGTTCTCCTTATGTAGATGTGTATAGCACATTAGATGCGAGCACATTAGCCTATGAAATGTTGCCGGATAGTAGCTGGAATGGAAGTTTGAAAGTAGTGCTTACTATAGGAAATAAGGTAGACGTATTTGCTTATAACTATATTAATTCTGACAGTGCCTCTGGGGCACCTCTTTTGCTACAGAAAAGTACATTCTTACTAGAAAGTTGGCAGCCGTTGCCAATTAAAGTGGATTTAGGTGATGTTGTAAGCGGTCAAAATTGGTCGTACAGCGATACTCTTATACTAGTCAAGGATACGGTTCAGTTATCCGCTCCATTAGTTTTGGATACCGTTCAGACGTCATTACCGCTCTATCAAAAATCTGGAAGCAGTGTTGTACCCAAGGCTAACCTTGGTTTACCCTTGATTACAAAACCCAGTGTAGAGTGGTACGCAGAGGCTTTTGCAAGGCAAGGTAAATATGTACTCCAATACCAACTGGTTGACTTGCAAGGTTCGATAGTAGAAGGTACCTATGGTTTTAAACGATTGATTGATGGAGTGACTCCATTGAGGATAAGTTACGATTTGAGCGCGGTTGCTAGCGGCACGTATGGAATCGTTGTCAAGGTATTAAATCAAAATGCAAAAGTCATTGCTCAAGAACAAACGAACTTTCAATGGTTTGATGAGGACGCCTTGTCAAAGTGGGAGATTGCAGGCGAAGCTTTGAGTAAAGATGCATTTGTACAACAAGGTTGGGGGCAATGGGAATTGGTTCCCGAGTATTTGAGAATGATTGCACCAGTAGTGTCGCTATCTGATCGTCGCATTTTAATGAACTTGAAAGATCAGCCGGATACGGCACTTGCAGCCAAGTTTATAGTTAATTATTGGAAAAATCGGGCACCTGAAGATCCAAAAGGTACCTGGCAGGGGTATTTGCAGATCATCGATAAAGTAGACAAGGAATTCGGCTCTAAGACGCTGAAAGGGTACATGACACAAATGGGCCGAGTATTCTTGCAATATGGTGCTCCTTCTTTAGTTGAGGAGCGACCTTTCGATGGAAAAAACTATCCATACCAGATTTGGCAATACGATCAACTGAAGAGTCCTAGCACACCAACGCAGCAAAACCAAATTTTCATTTTTGTAGATCAGGAGCTGATAGGACGCCAGTATACGCTTATCCATAGTAGCGCAATAGGTGAGATTAAAGATCATAAATGGCAATTCCACTTGAGTCGCCATACCAACGCTGGACCCGATATTGATGCAACCTCAACGAAATATGGTCGAGATAATTTTGGTGAACGTATTTCAAATTCATTAATCATTGGGAATCAAGGAACTTGGTTCGATATGTACAATAACTAGGGTGTGAAGGAAGTTGCTGTTGTCATTTTGAATTGGAATGGAAGAGCGCTCTTGGAGCGCTATCTACCCGGCGTGGTAAAACATAGTGCTCCGCATCCCGTGTATGTTGTCGATAATGATAGTTCAGATGACAGTGAGCACTATGTCCGGGAGAATTTTCCCAATGTAGGATGGATTCAGACAGGTGAAAACCTAGGGTATGCGGGCGGATACAATGAAGGGCTTAAGTCAATTAACGAGCCTTTTTCAGTTCTTCTCAACAGTGATGTAAGAACCACACCAGGTTGGCTCAATCCAATAGTTGAACATTTTGAGGAGTATCCCAGTTGCGCAGCACTTCAGCCAAAGATTTTATGGGACCGAGATCCTGAAAAATTCGAATACGCAGGAGCATCAGGGGGATTTATGGACGCCTTAGGCTATCCTTTTTGTCGAGGTCGAGTTCTTCATCATCTTGAATCGGACATAGGACAATACAACCAGCCAAGAAAGGTTTTTTGGGCTACTGGAGCGTGTTTAGCCGTACGAACGAAGGTCTTTAAAGAAATAGGAGGGTTGGACCCAATGCTTTTCGCTCACATGGAGGAAATTGACTTATGTTGGCGAATGCAACGTGCTGGATACGAAGTTTGGGTACAACCGGAAAGTACGGTTTATCATCTTGGGGGTGCAACCCTACAAATGGACTCCCCGAAAAAGACCTTCTTAAATTTCAGGAATAATCTAAGTATTTTGGTGAAGAACCTGCCGCATGCAAGTGCGATGGCATTAGTTTTTATCCGATTAATCCTGGATGGCATTGCCGGTATAAAATTCGTTCTCGAAGGAAAACCGAAGCATACTTTCGCCATTCTTCAGGCACACTTTGCCTTCTATGGTCGTTTTTCAAAAATCCAGCGTGCTCGCGCCAAAACAGCTAAGTACCCATTTAAGAAATTAAGTCAGCTAACCGGGACCTATCCGGGCAGTATGGTTTGGCAGGTTTACGTCAAGGGTAAAACAAAATTCTCGGAATTTTTCTAGAAAATGTGGGCTTCCCTTCAGGGAGAGCAATGGGACAAGGCATTGGACCGGCTCGCAGAGAATGAGTATACCATCATTGATGATTTTCTACCTGAGGCTGTATTAGCCAAAGTTGAGGCCGCATTTGATCTTGTTGAAGCTGAAGGAGCGCTTCGGGCGGCAAAAATAGGAGAGTCTACGGAGGAACAACGTATTTCGGAAATTCGAAGCGACTACATTCATTGGCTTGATCGTGAAAGTCAACCTGAACTTGAAGGCTTTTTTGCGGGCATAGATTCCCTTCGGGCCCAATTGGCGAGAATGATGTTTATTTCATTATTGGGCTACGAATTTCATTTAGCAAAATACCCTGTAGGCGCCTTCTATAAAGCCCATTTAGACCAATTTGATCGTCGCGAAAATCGTCAGTTGAGCTTGGTTATTTACCTCAATAAGAGTTGGCAACACGGGGATGGAGGTGAACTTAAAATCCATTCTAGATCTCCTGAAATCATTCCGCCATTGTACAATCGGGCTGTATTGTTTCGAAGTGCTACCGTTTTGCATGAAGTCTTACCGGCAAAAAAACCAAGACGAAGCCTCACAGGATGGTTGCTAAAGCGCCCTTCAAATGTAGGCGCGCTAGGTATCTAATGTGTCATTTCTGAGATACCCATAACTCGTTCCCACAAGCATACAAATGGTTTTGAGTGAAATTTATCTATAACTTGATATTCATTCATCCATTCCGACGTATTAGAAACCTTAACTTCGGGTTCAACAAAAGAAATGTTATGAAACGCCATGTCTTACTCTGGCTTATGCTCTTTAGCATCGGCCTCCAAGCACAGACTTTAACTCAAACCATTCGAGGTACTGTTATTGATGCAGATTCAAAATTTCCCTTGGCAGATGCCATGATTATTTGTGATAATGCTCAAGCATTTTCGGATGAATATGGCCAATTTTCGTTGGAAGTCGAGATAGGTCGAAAGCTCGTAGCAGTGCAGCTTTTTGGCTACGAATCCAAGAGCACGGTTGTTGAACTTAATTCTGCAAAGCAAGCTGTGATTAGAGTCGAGTTGACAGAAAGCACAGTGAAACTTGATGAAGTGGATGTTGTTGCCACACCTCGCGGTGATGTGAAAAATGAGATGGCCGTGGTCAGCGCGCGCAAATTCTCCGTTGAAGAGACAAACCTCTATGCAGGCTCACGCGGCGAACCAGCTCGTATGGCAACAAACTTCGCAGGAGTTCAAGGCTCGGACGATAGTCGTAATGATATCGTTGTGAGGGGAAATACACCTGCTGGAATCCTGTATAGATTTGAAGGCATCAACATACCCAACCCTAACCACTTTGCTATCCCTGGAACAGGAGGTGGTCCGGTAACCATTCTGAATAATAAATACATTCAAAGCGGTGATTTCTACACGGGTGCTTGGCCAGGAGAATTTGGTAACGCGATCGCAGGTGTATTCGATCTAGAAATGCGCGATGGTAACAATGCAACACCTTTTGAAGGAAGCTTTCAGTTTGGTTTATTAGGTGTTGAACTCATGGCTGAAGGTCGTCTAGGCAAAGAAAAGCCGAATGCCCCTTCCTATTTGCTCTTGGGGCGATATTCCACGTTGGGTATGGCATCAACCTTAGGTATTCCACTAGGAACTACTGCTATCCCAAATTATGCCGATGGTGCATTCCGAATCAGTTTTCCTCAAAAAGACGGCTCAAAGCTCAGCCTTTGGGGCATGGGAGGTACGTCTAATCTCGTTATTGATATAACCGGAACAGATGGAGATTTAATTACGGGCGATTTTGAAAGTTATGGTACTGTTGATCGCGATCAATACTTTGATACGCACATGGGAGTTGTCGGAGGGACCTACAACAAACGCTTATCACCAACCAGCTATGTGAAAAGCGGTGCTGCAATATCTAGATCTGCAGTTCATGCGTTGAACAATAAAGTGTTCAGAAGTATCGATACCGTAGGAACGGAACGTTTCTGGCGTGTAGATTCTTCTCCGAAAATCTTGAACTATTGGTACTATGAAACCAAAATTCATGGTTACAGTCACTACAACAAAAAAATCGATGCCCGTCAAAGTCTTAAGGCTGGGGTGAACATAGACTATGTAATGGTCAATTATCTCGATTCAACGCGTATTGTGAATGGCTTAACAGGCGAAATTTCACCTTGGGAATTCCCATGGGGTACACAGGATGGAGCATTCTCAGCGGATGGATATGCAGTGGTTCAACCCTTCGTGAGCTACAAAAACAGGTTGACCGATGCCCTCACAATGACAGCGGGTGTTACAGCGCTTTATTCGTCAATCAATGAGAATTCACTTTCACCGTTTGAGCCGCGTCTAGGTTTTAATTACGATGTAAATAAGCACAACAAACTCTTTACAGGCGCTGGCTATCATAGCCAA
>Ga0213867_1001375_pt1 | contig 10842 bp, 9 predicted proteins | sample PICome_12_FD_160120 | JGI IMG/M metagenome (GOLD analysis project Ga0213867, IMG submission 160120) | Coastal seawater microbial communities near Pivers Island, North Carolina, United States - PICO540 | ecosystem: Environmental > Aquatic > Marine > Coastal | place: USA: North Carolina | collected... | reverse complement strand
TTCTTTAATTACCGCAATACTTTGAGCTGCAAAGGCTTCATTTATCTCAAACAAATCAACTTCATCTAAACTCCAGTTGGCTTTATTTAGCGCCTCTTTAACTGCAGGTATAGGTCCTAAACCCATCAAAGAAGGCTCCACGCCACACGATGCCCATGAAACTATTTTAACTAATGGTTCTATAGAATTATTTTCAGCTTGTTTTCTTGTCATTAGTACTATTGCTGCCGCTCCGTCATTTATACCTGATGAATTTCCAGGAGTAACAGTTCCATTTTCTTTAAAAACAGTCTTTAGTTTTTTTAAGTCATCAATTTTTAAATCATTTCTAGGATGTTCATCATTATCAAAAATTAAGTTTTCTTTTTCTTTATTAATTTGTAATTTAATTATCTCATCTTTAAATTTTTTTTTATTTGAAGCATCTTGTGTTTTTTTTTGAGAATTAAGTGCGAAATTGTCTTGTTCATCTCTTGAAATTTCGAATTTTTCTGCAATATTTTCTGCTGTCACACCCATGTGATAATGATTAAATGAATCAGTCAATCCATCTTTGATCATTGTGTCTACTAATTTAGACTCATCTAATTTTTTATTTTCTCTATAAAATAATGAGTGTGGTGCTCTAGACATATTTTCTTGGCCACCTGAAACAATAATTTTATTTTCCTCTAATTTAATTGATTGAAATCCTGAAACTATAGATCTTAAACCTGATCCACATACCTGATTTATAATATATGCTGGTTTCGAAACTGGAATACCAGCATGTATGGATGCTTGTCTTGCTGGATTTTGACCAAGACCTGAAGTTAAAACATGACCCATTATAACTTCATCAATTTGTTCAGACTTTAAATTTGATTTATGAATAACTTCTTTAATTGCAAGTGAACCTAATTTGTCAGCGCTTAAATCTTTTAAAGAACCTTTATATGTTCCAATTGGCGTTCTTAAAGCAGATGTAATTACAACATCTTCTAATTTTTTGCTCATTAATTACTCAACATATTATTTTATAAGTTAAATTACATCAAAAACTTTGATATATGGAAACAATTATTAAATTAGGACCGCTGGCCAAATTGGATAAGGCGCTCGGCTACGAACCGGGAGATTCCAGATTCGAGTTCTGGGCGGTCCACCAAAAAGGAAACTATAATGTTAGATTGGCTTTTAAAAGCATCATTACAAAAATCGGTTATATATTTTTTTATAATTGTTTTAATAATTTTATTAATCCTTACTTATGTATTATAAAAAATTATGAGTGAAGAATTTGAGCAAATAAGTATTAAGCCTGGATTTATGAAACACAATGGAGGTGTCTTGTTTAGAACCATATCTGACACTGAGTATGAATTTAAATCTAAAATTAATGAAAATCACTTAAATGCAGCCGGCATTACACATGGCGGTTACTTGTCAGCATTAATTGATGCTGGCGCAGGAACCGCCGCTCATAGAGCTAGTGGAAATTCACCATGTGTTACAATTTCACTAGATTTAAAATTCATTGGAGCATCTAAAGTAGGTGATGAAATTACAGGATTTACTAAAATTCTAAAAAAAACAAACACACTTATATTTTTATTTTGTGAATTGAGATGTAACGATAAAATTATTACTTCAGCATCTGGTGTTTGGAAAATTTTAAAGGTTAAACCCTCAAATTTAGGTCCTGGTGGTTAATTATTCTTTTCTTCTATAATTTAAGTATCCAAAGATAAGTAAAAATATACCTGCTATTGGATAAACATACAGCTTACTAGGCCTATTTGAATTTTCTATCTTGAGTTCACTTATATAATCACCCATTTCAAATCCACTTTTTTTAGCTTGTCCATTCCATTTTAAATTATCAACAATAATCTTATTATTTTCTTTTACTAAACTAATTCCATAATTTTCTAAGTTATATTCTTCTTCAAAAGTATTTTTATTAATTACAAATAATTTATATCTTTCACCATATGGGCTAGGTCTGGTAATTTTGAAACGTACTTCTTTTTTTGGATCTAAAACAACTAAATCAATATTGTTAATATCTTGGTAATTATATTTTGGATAAAATTTATTAAGAACAAACTCTGGTGAGAGTAATGAAATAGATATTATTAAAAAAATAATTATCTCATACCATTTCAGTTTATTGACAAACCAACCTTGAGTTGCAGATGTAAATACTAGTATTCCTGCTAAAGAAGTTATTATTACAACTATTGCATGCCAAATATTTTCTATTCCTATTAATAGAAGCTCATGGTTGAATAAAAAAACGATTGGGAGAATTCCTGTTCTTAAACTGTACCAAAAAGCTTGCAAACCTGTTTTAAGTGGGTCTCCTCCAGAAATAGCTGCAGCTGCGTATGAAGCTAAACCAACTGGTGGAGTAACATCAGCCATTAACCCAAAATAAAAAACAAATAAATGAACAGCTATTAATGGAAAAATAAATCCTGATGCATTACCAACATCTACTAAAACTGTAGCCATTAATGATGCAACAACTACATAGTTTGCGGTAGTTGGTAATCCCATTCCTAATAATAAACATAGTATTATTGTTAGAAATAATAATATGGTAACATTATCTTTAGCTATGGACTCTATAACTATAATTAAATTTGTACTTAATCCTGTTGACCCTACAGCTCCAACAATTATTCCAGCTGTAGCTATGGCTATTCCCACACCAACCATGTTTAAAGCACCTTTTTCAAAACCAACTATTGTTTGATTAAACCAAATCTTTAGAGCATCTTTAGAGAAAGAATTTTTTATTAATAAATAAAATAAATTAACTAAAATTAAAGAGACCGTAGCGTAGAAGATAGAATAAGATGCGGTGAACCTTAAGAAAACTAGCATGTAAATTAAAACAAAAATTGGAATTAAAAAATGAAGTCCTGATAAAAATGTTTTTTTTAAATTAGGAACATCTGCATCTTCCATTCCTTTTAAATTTAATTTTAGAGCTTCAAGATGGGATATGTAAAAAAGAGCGATATAAGAAATTATGGCTGGTAGAAAAGCGTGTTTTACAACTTCAAAATAAGTGACTCCTATAAAACTTGCCATTACAAATGCTGCAGCGCCCATAACTGGTGGCATAATCTGACCATTAACAGAAGATGAAACTTCTATTGCACCTGCTTTTTCCTTTGAAAATCCAGTTTTTTTCATAATTGGAATTGTAAAAGTTCCAGTGGTAACAGTATTTGCAATTGAAGATCCTGAGATTAAACCTGTCATTCCAGATCCTAGAATTGCTGCTTTAGCAGGTCCTCCTCTCATTTTTCCAACCATGGCAAAAGCTAAATCCAAGAAATATTTTCCCCCTCCTGCCGTTTCTAAAAGAGCACCAAATAATACAAATAAAAAAATGAAATCTACAGAGACTCCTATTGGAATTCCAAATATAGCTTCCTGGTCAAGCCACTGAAAACCAACTAATCTATTAAGAGAAAGTCCACCATGAGAAATTATTTCGGGAGCATATCTTCCAAAATATGAAAATAATAAGAAACAAATAGCAATTATTACCAATGGTAAACCAATTGCTCTTCTTGTTGCTTCAAGTAAAGTTAAAATACCAAGGCCCCCTATTATTAGCTCAACTGGTAAGTTAAAACTATCTCCAATTAAGATATTTAAAAGAACGCCTCCTCGATCAACTAATTGATCATAAAAAAAATAAATATAAAAACATGAAAAAGCTCCTACAAAACTAATTAAGACGTCAAAAACAGAAATTTTTTTTCCTTTAGAAACTGGATAAATTAAAAATGCTAATGTTAATGCAAAACCTAGGTGTATTGCTCTTGCAGGCAATCCTTTAAACATTCCAAAATTAAAGATAAATGGAAAAGGAGAAGCATACCAAAGCTGAAATAAAGACCAGATAATTGCAATAGATGCAACAATCTTTAAATGTAAACCTGTGAGATTTTTTGTAGGTGATAAATCCTCATTTATTTTATCTTTGACTTTTTCACTAATGCTTTGACTCATAATAAAGATGATACCTCATTATAAAAAAAAGGCCCGATTAAAAATCAGGCCTTTTAATTAAATTAAGATTTTGGATTACATTAATCCAGCTTCTTTATAATATCTTAAGGCACCTTCGTGTAAAGGAGCAGATAAACCGTCAGCAATCATATCTTCTTTTTTAAGTGAAGAAAAAGCTGGATGTTGTTTTTTGAAATCATCAAAGTTTTCAAATACTGCTTTAACTACTAAATAAACAAGATCTGACTCAACCATGTTGCTAGTAACCACTGTAGCTTTCACACCAAAAGTTGTAGCATCTTTTTTCTGACCTGTGTAAGTACCTTTTGGAATTACTGCTTTTGCATAATAATCGGCACCATCAATTAGACCTTGAACTTCAGCTCCAGTTAAATTAATAGGTGATGCTTTAGCAGCACAAGTAGCCGCTTGTTCCATAGCTCCATTAGGAAATCCTACAGAATAACCAAAAGCATCTATTTTACCATCACACAAAGCCTTCACTTGTTCAGATGAAGTTAATTCAGTTGTTGATTTGAAGAAACTGTTATCAACACCTTTTGCTTTCATTAACTCTTCCATAGTTCCTCTTTGACCAGAACCAGGATTACCAATATTGACAACTTTTCCTTTTAACCCTGCAAAATCTTTAATTCTTGCTTTTTTTCTTGCCCAAATTTGAAAAGGTTCATTGTGCACTGAAAATACAGCTCTTAAACCCTTATATTGTTTTCCTTCCCATTTGCTTGATCCATTAACAGCATGATACTGCCAATCTGATTGTGCAACACCAAATTGAAATTCACCAGCAGCAATTTGACCAATATTATAGTTTGATCCACCTGTTGAAGGTGCTGTACATCTGTAAGCCTTATCTATACCCTTTTTTCTTCCATGTTCTTTAGCAATTGCAGATTTGTGCAACATTTTACAAATTGCATTTCCTGTTTGGAAATAAACCCCAGTAGGTCCACCAGTTCCTATCGTGAAAAACTCTGCTGATTTTGCAACACCAGTTAAAGACAAAGATGCGGCTAATATCAGTAAAGCACTTGATAGAGATGTAATTATTTTTTTCATTTTTTCTCCCTCTATATCGTTGTTTTTATATGCCAATTTTAACAGTAATTTGTAAGATATGTATAGTGAGATTTTATATTGATTCTGACCATTTTTTTAACTTATCAACACCCTCTACAACTTTAGGTGCAAACTCATTAATTTTATCATAATCAATTTTTTCATTGTCTTTAATTCCATCCATAAATTTTTGACCATTAAAGTCTGTAAAACTTAATCTTGCTATCATTTGTTTTTGATCAAATCCAAAATCAGATCCTGGCAATAAAGCAACCCCCGTATCATTCAATATACTGTCACACATCTCTGATGATGAATTAAATCTTTTATTTAAAAACTCTGGCATTAAATAAAATCCCCCTTGTGGTTTATTAATTAAAACTTTATTTGATTTTAAATTTTCATAAACATAATTACCAACCACGCTCAAAATCTTTCTGGATTTATTAATATAATTTGAATGATCATTCTCATACGCTTTTATTGCTGCATATTGAATAGGTGCACTCACGGCCGAAAAAGTTTCACTAGCTAGAACATTAATCATATTCTTAATTTCAATTAATGAGTCTGGCACTAAAAAATAGCCTAATCTCCATCCACCAGCTCCGCACCATTTGCTTAATCCAGTGCTAATAATTGTTTTTTCTGGACAAAAATTAGAAATGGATTGATAATCACCCTCAAAACATAGCTCTGAATATATCTCATCAGACAAAATAATTAGATTATATTTTTTAGCAATACTTGCTATCTCCTCTAAATTATCACAAATTTGACCAGACGGATTATTAGGTGAATTTAAGAATAATAGATAATTTTTTTTTCGGTCTTTCAAAATTATTTCTTCAATTTCTGAAGCTGTTGGAAACCAATTATTCTCTCTTTTGGTTTGCAAAATTTGTATTTTATTTCTACCTAATATTGCCTGGGGAGCATATGAAACCCAACTAGGTGCTGGCAATATAATTTCTCCATCAAATATAACATGTAATAAAAACATTAATTCTTTTGAACCAGGTCCAATAATTACATTATCAGATTTGTAGTCATAATTTTTTTTTTTGGATGAGTATTTTGCAACTGCATTTCTTAATTCAGAAAGTCCCTGCATTGGCAAATATTTATTTTGATGAGCGTTATCTTTAAGCTCTTTAACTATATTTTCTGGAACATTAAATGGAGATTGTCCAAAACCAAATTTATATATTTTTTTTCCTTGGGCTTCCAATCTTCGAGAAGTTTCGTTTATCAGCAAAGTTGAAGATGGTTTTAAATCTTTGACTAAATTTTTAAGCATTTTTATTTTGTAAATTACTATTACAGAATTAGACTTAATTATGCTAAATTAAAAAAAGTTATTAGCAAAATGAGAACTTTTTACCCTCCGATTCGGTCATGTTTTAGTCTATTTTTGTTCTTTAACAGCAACAATATCTGGTAGGTTAAAAAAAAAGTACACCAAAGGTTGAAATGACTAAACACAAAATTACTGCAGTTCTCGGACCTACAAATACTGGCAAAACCCACCTTGCTATTGAAACAATGCTTTCATTTGACTCAGGTATGATTGGCTTTCCATTGAGATTGTTGGCTAGAGAGGTATACGACAAAGTAATAAAAAAAATCAGTTTAGATAAAGTTGCCTTAATAACAGGTGAAGAAAAAATTATCCCTACCAATGCTAAATACTTCTTATGCACTGTAGAGTCTATGCCAATTGACAAGCATTTAGATTTTGTTGGTGTTGATGAAATTCAAATGTGTGCTGATCATGAAAGAGGTCACATTTTTACTGACAGACTTTTAAACATGAGAGGTGAAAAACTTACAATGCTAATGGGTTCTAATACTATTAAAAATATAATTTCAAAATTAGATGGTGATATTGAATTTATAAATAGAGAAAGATTATCAAAGTTAACATATGCAGGTCATAAAAAAATTTCGAGAATAAATAGAAAAACAGCAATAATAGCTTTTTCAGCAGAAGAAGTTTACGCAATAGCTGAACTTATTAGAAGACAAAAAGGTGGGGCAGCAATTGTAATGGGTTCATTAAGTCCAAAGACAAGAAACGCTCAAGTAGAACTTTATCAGTCGGGTGATGTCGATTTTTTAGTAGCAACCGATGCTATTGGAATGGGTATTAATATGGATTTAGACTATGTTTTTTTCTCTAATCTTAAAAAATTCGATGGAAAAAAATTAAGAAAATTAAGCTTATCTGAAATAGGTCAAATTGCTGGTAGAGCTGGAAGATATTTAAATGATGGAAGTTTTGGTATAACAGGTGATTGTAAAGAAATTACAGCTGAAGATGTAGAGCTAATAGAAGGCCATAAATTTGAGGAAATAAGAACTTTATTTTGGAGAAACTCTAATTTAAATTTTAACAATCCTCAAAGTTTAATTAAATCTTTAGAGGAAAAACCTCAGATGGGGTGGTTACGTAAAATTCATGAATGTGAGGATGAAAAGGCTCTTAAATATTTTTTAAAAGACAAAAGTCTTATCAATTTAGATTTTGATAAACAATTACTTGGCCTGTTATGGGAATGTTGTCAAATACCTGATTTTGTAAAAAAAACGTATGGCAATCACTATGAAGTGATTGGAAATGTTTTTAAATATTTAAGTACTGGAAAACATCAAATTACAGATGAATTTATGAGGTTACAGCTCATAAAACTTGATAAATTAGAGGGAAATGTAGATTCTTTATCAAATAGAATTGCAAATGTTAGAACTTGGTCTTATGTTTCAAATAAAAATAATTGGACAGAAAATCAAGATTATTGGATCGAAAAAACAAAACATCTAGAAGATAGACTCTCAGACAGACTTCATGAAGAACTTACAAAAACATTCATTGATAAAAGGGCAAGTGTTCTAGCAAGAGGCTTAAAACAAGATATGGAATTCAAAACAGAAATACTTAAAAACAATGATGTAATGATTGATGACCAATTCATAGGTAAAATAAATGGACTTAAATTAGCACTAGATTTAAAAAAGGGTGCCTTAGAAACAGATATTAAATCATTAAAAAAAGCTGCAAGACAAACTATTGGTCCAGAATTAGAAAAAAGAATTCAAATCATTATTGATACAGGATTGATTGAGCTAAATAATGATTTCAAAATTTATTGGAACAATTTTCCAATAGCTAAATTAGCTTCTGGCCATGATTATTTAAATCCAAATTTTGAGTTGATAGTTGATGATATTATTGAACCTTCTCAAAAACAAAAACTTAGCGATTATATTGGTAAATGGATTCAAGATAAAATTAATTTAATTCTTAAAAGCTTGGTTGATCTTAAAAACCTTAAAGATAAAAATTCATCAATAAAGGCTTTAGCATATCAACTTTACGAAAATAATGGTGTGCTAAAAAGAGAACAGGTATCTGAATATCTTAAATCACTTGGTCAGAATGAAAGAAAAATTCTAAGAGACCTGGGTGTAAAATTTGGAAGATATCATGTATTTTTATATCAATTAATTAAACCAGATGCAGTATCACTAAGAACATTATTGTGGAAAAATTTTCATCAAAAATATTATAACGTTCAGCCACCTACATTTGGATTAAATTTTTTAAATGACAAAGAACAAAGAAATAAAAATTTTATGCTTTTGTGTGGCTTTGAAAAATTTGACAATTTATTTGTAAGAATAGATATCTTGGAAAGGCTATTTATGTTAATTATAAATTCACCAAACTCAAAAGAAAATAAAGAAATTAAAATCATACCTGAAATGTTAAATTTATTAGGTTGTAGCAAAGATAATTTTAAAAAACTCTTACAAAAAATGAATTATAAAATCTTTGATAAAGATGACGAAACTTATTTTAAATACAATCCAGTTAAAAAATTTAAAAAGAACTCAATTAGAAAAATCTCAAGCGAAAACCCATTTAAAATTCTAAAAAATTTAAATCTAAATTAACTTTCATGTTTTTTAAAAAAGACTCAACTAAAATTGAAAAGAGCTTTTTAGTCAAAACATGTGCATTATTAATTCATGCAGCTAAAATTGATGAAAATTACACCAAAAACGAAGAGGAAATTATAAAAAAAACTCTAATAGAATTGGGTGCTAAAGAGGAAACTATTTCTCAAACTATAAAAGATGCTAAATCTATCGAGGAAAATTCAAACCAAATTTTAGATTTTACAAGAGAAGTAAAAAACTTACCCGAAAATGATAAAATTAAAATTGTTGAAGCTTTATGGTCTATTATTTATTCAAATAATGAGGCTGATATCTACGAAACAAATTTAATGAGACGTTTAGCGGGTTTACTTTACATTGACAGTTCAACTATGGGCGATATTAAAGATAAGATCAAAAAAGAAAAATTATAATGACCTACATAGTTAACGATAAATGTATTAAGTGCAAATTAACTGATTGCGTTGATGTATGTCCTGTGGATTGCTTTTATGAAGGGAAAAATATGCTTGTAATTAAACCGGATGAGTGTATAGATTGTGGCGTTTGTGAGCCAGAGTGTCCGGTTGATGCCATTAAAGCTGATACTGAACCTGGTAGTGAACAATGGTTAGAAATCAATAAAAAATATTCTGAAATCTGGCCAAATATAAGTGAAAAAAAAGATCCTCCCACGGATCATGAAAATTTTAAGAATGAGCAAAATAAGTACGAAAAATATTTTAAAGAAAATCTTTAAAGCAAAACCTGAAAAAAAAGTGAAAAAAAAAGTTACTGAAAAAAAAGAAAGTAAAACAAAAAAAGCTACTAAAGATAAAAGTAAAAAAGTAAAAAAGGTAGTTACAAAAAAAACAAAAAAAGTATCTAAAAAAGTTTCCCCAAAACCAATTAAACCAAAAAAACCCTCTAAAGTTTCTGAGGTAAAAGAGGAAACAAAAGTTGATAATTTAAGAATTTCTAAAAGTAACGAGATAAAACCTGAAATCAAAAAAGTCAAAAAACAAGAGACAGAAAAAAGAGAATATAAAATAAAAGACCATGTGGTTTATCCAAAACATGGTGTTGGTCAAATAACAGAGTTTAAAAAAATAAATATAGGTGGGATCGATGTTGAAACTTACGTCATAAAATTTGAGAAAGATAAAGCCAATGGAATGGTTCCTGTAAATAAACAATCACACTTAAGACCTTTAGCAACAATTAATCAAGTGAATAAATGTATTTCTATTCTAAAAAGTAAACCAAAAATAAAAAGATCTATGTGGAGTAGAAGGGCACAAGAATATGAGGCTAAAATCTCTTCTGGTAAGATTTATGAATTAGCTGAAGTTGTTAGAGATTTAAACAAAGGTGATGATCTTATGGTTGATCAATCTTACAGTGAAAGACAATTGTTTGAAAAAGCTTATGAGAGAATTTTATCTGAATTCCAAATTGTATTAAATGTATCTTTAGAAGATACACAGAAAAAACTTGATAAAGCACTAAAAAGAAATTTAGGTGGTCAAACTCAACCAATTGCCTCTACGCCAAAATCAACCACAACAGAATTACCTGTTGAAGAACCTATCGGCGACTCAGACGAAAATATAGACGAATAAAAAAAACGCCTCTCATACGATTTGTAATGAGAAGCGTTTTTAGTAAAGATTAGTAAATTACTATCTTTTTCTTTTTTTAGCTTTTTTAGCCTTTTTAGCTTTTTTCTTAGTTTTCTTTGCTGCTTTTTTCTTAGTTTTTTTAGCAGCTTTTTTTCTTTTCTTAGGCATCTTTAGCTCCCTAGTT
>Ga0213867_1001374_pt1 | contig 10844 bp, 33 predicted proteins | sample PICome_12_FD_160120 | JGI IMG/M metagenome (GOLD analysis project Ga0213867, IMG submission 160120) | Coastal seawater microbial communities near Pivers Island, North Carolina, United States - PICO540 | ecosystem: Environmental > Aquatic > Marine > Coastal | place: USA: North Carolina... | reverse complement strand
CTTATACTGAAACTTACTTAGATTATGAAACTACTAACACTTGAAGACTATCAAAAGGCAGGAGAAACATTCTGGCCAAAGTATTGGTATGTTGCCAAAGAACTAGGAGAAGATGCTAAACCAGAAGACATTCTGAAAGTACTGGAAGCAGTCGGTGGTGTCGCACTAAAGATAGCACTGGAAGAAAAAGAAGGACCTTTTGGATTTAACAAACATAATGAAACAGTCGGACCCGATGAATGCTGAAAAAAAGTTTATTGATGATTGCTTCTATGTTGAAAAAGCACGATTTCTCTGGCACAGTTACGACAAAGATGGGAACGGATTGGTCTCGGCTCTCACTGAAAAGTCGTGTATCTCAGGCACCCGTTTTTATCTTAAAGGACGGCAGGAAGGTTTCGCTGAAACCAAAAAGTATGAAGGTGAAGTAAGTGGAAAACTCTGATTATCCTTATCACGAGTTAGATCCTACTACTCCCTGGTATGAGTGGTTAATGTATTGTGAGATTTGCCACCAGTTAAATATTCCAAACCAACCAAAGTGGCAAAGGTATGCCGCATACAGAAATTATCTGAAAGAAGTGGGTGTATTATGAAACAAGATCCTTATTGGTTTTTTAGAAAGTGGGGGATACAAGAACCATCTCCACTTGAAGTGTTGGAGAAAAAGATTCAAGAACTTGAAGACCGTGTGCTTCTTCTTGAAGCAGAAAACATTGGGCAATCTAATGCACTCTATGAATGTTGGAACTCTCTTGATGCCCGCATAGATATCCTAGCGGAAAATAAGACCGATGTATGAAGAATTGAATTGCTTTGAGGAAGCACTGAAGCATTTTGGCACAAGAGTTGATGTAATTATTGCTATGGAAATGGCAAGAAAACTGCCACCAGAAGAAGCATATCAACGCATCAAGGATGAACTCAAAGAAGTAAAAAAATGTCGTAAACAATTCAATAAAGGAACCGATGAATGCTGACATCTTATTAGATTTTAAATCCAAACTTCTTGGACTATATGATAATCAAACTCAAGCATTTACATATCCAGCACTGTGGGCACAAATTTGTATTTTGTTTGAGGAGAATGAAGATGGAACACTACTATCAAAAAGTTGGTATAAAGTAGAGAGTTCGGACAAGCCATACAGATCCTCTGTGTTAGAATTATATGCTTCCGATGACAATGTGGTGATGATTCCTTACAATAACATTACCAATACAAAATCCTGTGAAATAGTATTTGAATATAAGGATAATTATTGGATAGGATCTAATGATAGATGCGTAATACCAAAGAGAAATGAATATGTCTCCACCTTTATAAAATTTGATGGAACTAACTACTTCTCAAGAGATGCTGGATATAATTTAGACACAGATCAGTTCGTATGGGGCAAAAGTAAACAAGATGGAGAATTTCACTTTATAAAGAAATGAAAGACGACACACTCAAAATAACACAAAATGAAGACGGATCCTTCACAATGGAATGGGACAAACAAGACTCAAGATGGTCTTGGTTGAATGGGTTGACACAGAAAGAGATTCAGGTTATTATGGAGCAAGCAATTAAGGACTACCTCGATGAACTCGACCAATCCACACAGCAGTGACTTTTCTTACCAGAAGTATTCTCTAGAACAACTTGATAACTGGGTGAATGATGCTCTGAGTTGTGAGGATCTTACTTCACAAGACATCTATAACACTATCGTAAAGTGTGTGGATGAGAGTGTAGAGTATCATAAGAAACATCTAACTAAGAGTGTCGAACTCCTTTCTTTGTTGAAGGGTAACCGTTCTGTCAACCTTGAAGTAACTAATGAAGATTGGGCAGATTTTTGGGAAGAGTGTTACTACCCAGAAGAAATCAAAGATACACAAGAAATCTCTCAGCATTATACTGATGAAGAACTAAACGCAATGTGCAATGCTGCTGCGGAAAAAGAAAAACAGCGTGAGTATAATCTGCGTGAGGCAGAATACTATACCAAACGTGCAGAACTTGATGCAAACGAACAGCAAGCACAAGAAGTTGCTAAACAAATAATGGCAGATGGCTATTCTACAAGTGAGAGAAGATATCTCTATGATATTGGAAGAAATAAAACTTATGATGAAATGATTGCCGAAGGATGGCAAATGACTGATGATGGTTTCTGGATCAAGGAAACTGACAAAGGAATTGCGTCAGTGTCAGCATAATGTATACTCTCAAACTTCTTGCTCCACTTATCGTAGGAATGTGTGCTGAAGGTTTGACCACGGGACAGGGAGACTACTGTGTTCTTGACAACAAACCAGCAAATGTAGTAAAATACTATGAACCTGGAAAGTCCTGCTATGTCAATGGAACTTTCTATCGTAAATGTGAGGATCGTAATGGCACTATCTAAATCTGTAGAAGAATCTTTAAAAGAAGCAGAGGCATCATTGCGTAATGCATTAGCATTTGCTGCTCGTCAAGAACGTCCGATGGTTTGTAGTGTAATTGCTGATATGATTCAGCGCATTGAATCACTTCAAAGCACTGATGCCATTCTGGATAAGTTGGAAGATCGTAAGTTTGGGGACTCTGGATTCTTTGGCACAACATTTGGTGAGTGAACTAATGTAACTCAATCCCAAAGAAAACATTAAGTTTCTAGATACTTATGTTATAGAATGCTAACATTGGGTTACATCGCAAGACACTCATGACTCTCGCAAAAACTGGAACGGAAATCCTTACTGAAGAGGAAATTATGGAGTTAAATGCCCTGAAAGAGGCGATTACTTATGCTCCACAGACAGTTTCTGCTCACAAAATGGAAAAGTTTGCTGAATTGATGGTGCGAAGTCTGGAAGCAAAACAATCATCTTAAAATAAATAAGTATTATCCCGATACAAAACTATGGAAAACATCGACAAACACATTCAGAAAGATGAGGAACTTCTGAGTGATCCTACTATTTCACCACAGTCGCGCCGACATACAGAAGAAGAACTAGAAGCACTGAAAGCTTATAAAGAGAATCATCCTGGTGAGTCACACGATCCTACTCCACTTGAGTTGTATTGTGACACCCATCCTGATGCATCTGAGTGTAGAGTTTATGACGACTGATCCAGTTTGAGAACTGGACCACGGGGCGGCAACGCCCCTTTTTTATGCCCTATAATACTAAGGTATTCGACAGACACCCCAATGGCAACCCGTGGACGCATCGGTCTTGAACTCAAAGACGGTTCTATTCTCTCTGTCTATCATCACTGGGACTCGTATCCTGAGTGGTTGGGTCGTATCCTGAAGACTCATTACAATAGTAAGTCTCTTGCTTCCGAACTGATTGACGGTGGTGATATGTCATCCTGTTGGACTGATGAGCGTTGGGATGATAGTGGTGTGAAGGGAGTTTATGGTCCTCAATACTACTCTGCCCGTGGCGATCGTGATTCTAGTCCTCGCCTTGATAAAGACCTGGGTGAGTATCTCCAGAACAGCGAAGAGTATTCGTATGTTTATACAGAGGATGAGGGTTGGTTGTGCTATGATACCTGCTCCTGGCGTGATTCCTATATGGAAGGTCAGGAAATCCCCGAAGGAGCACTGGCGGTTTAGTCCGCCTTATGCTACAATAACTAAACAACTTGAGGATCTTTCATGGACTTGTCTGAACTGATTGACGAACTTCGGGAAATTAAAATCTATGAAACTGACCCTAAAGATTGGATGGGAGTGCTAGAGGACGATGATTACTGGGAAGTAGCAACTGAACTTGTTTATTGAGTAACTATATGGATAGGACAAAATACACTCAGAACAAAATAGAAAACATAGAGGCACTTGAAATAAATTTCACTGACTCTCAAGAGAAAATTGAAGTCATTGATAATTTTTTTGATCAAGAGACCTTTAATATGATTAAATATGGAATCTTAGAAACAGAAGCAATTCCTTGGTTTTTATCTAACAGTGTCTCTGGCCTTCCAGAAGATGAGGATAAGGATTGTTACTTCATTCATATGTTTTATATCAATCATAGTATTAGGAGTAACAAATTCGATGATTTGATAAGACCGTTTATTGGCCCTCTTAACATAAGATCTCTTTTAAGAGTCAAGGCTAATCTATATCCAAGAACAGACGTGATTGTAGAGCATCCACCACACATTGATTATCCTTATTCACATAAAGGGGCAATCTTCTATTTGAATACTAATGATGGATTCACGATGATTGGTGATAGAAAGATAGAATCTGTTGAGAACAGACTATTAAAATTTGATCCATTTATGCCACACAACAGTACAAATTGCACCGACACAGCATACCGTGCAAATATAAATTTTAATTATCTGTAGATTGTTTAACCAAACGGCAACCGAACTTGTTTATTGAGGAATTACTATGCTTGACTTTGATGATATGGAACTGTTTCAGCTTTCTTATTGCATGAGTACAATGGGAGACCAGATGATGATGGGCGGAGAGATTCGTCGTCATGCTTCTATTATGAATAAGATTAAAGAAGAGATGGATCGACGTAAAAATGCTACTGGAGCATACACTAGAGAGGGTGTATTGCGTCAATTGGAAAAACAAATTGATGACCTGACCAGTTGAGGAACTGGTACAGAAGGCGCTGAAATGCCCCCATATGCCCCTATAATAGGTTCATACGCAAGACACCGATGCCCACCACCTTTGCTGACTGTGCTGCCCAGCAGGACGCTCGCAACACCATCTATCTTAACATTGTTAAGTATGGTCTGATGCTGTGTGATGCTCTCCAGCAGACTGCCCCTGATGGTTACTTCTACTCCCTTGATTCTTCGGGTCGTAAGTATCACAAAGTCTTTATGCACATTGGTGATCGTCGTGACAGTATTCACGCTTTCATTGATAAGAAGACTGGTTCTGTGTATAAACCTGCAAGTGTAAAGGCACCCGCCAGAGGAGAGCGTTACAATGTGCTGATTATCAACTCCCGTGAGCAAATGTTTGAGAAGTGTGACTGGGCTGGTTCGTATTTGTATGCCCGATGATATACGCTCTCATCATTCTCGCTAGTGTTGTATGGGCAGCACTAGCACTCTTTTCCCCCTGGTTCAATCATCTTGACGATACTGAAAAATGATCTTCCCCAAAGAACAACTCATCGAAGCACTCTTTAATGAGTATGTGTGGTTATGCCATGATGATTATGATCCTGATGTGGACATTGCCCCAGAGGATTATCTCACTATGTTGAAGGATATGACCTATGATGAACTAGTTGAGGAAACTGATACTGATGAGCACTTTTCTTTAATGGATTATGTGGAGGCATGGGGTTGACAGGTAAGGATAAACTTGTTTTCATTGGTTCTTTCATTTGGTTTCTACACTGGGGTACATGTCTTACATCATTGCTACTGGATACGGTTATTCTAAAGTCCTCTGTGAGGATGTTACCTCTTGGTTTCTGAATACATTCTTTCCACGTCATAAGATCACGGTAGAGATTGTTCATCGTGGTCTGAAACGTGAGGGTGTGAATGGTTATTGTGATGTGGTCGGTGAAACTTATCGTCCACGGCACTTTCTGATAGAACTGGACACGCATATGGACCGTGAGTTGTATATAAAAACTCTTTTGCACGAACTGACGCACCTGGCACAGTGGATACGTGGTTCCCTGCGGTCCCGATACGGAAAATTGTGTTATTCTAAAGTACCAGTGGAGAATTGGGAGTATTGGTATCAGCCACACGAAATAGAGGCACGGGAAGAGGAGGAGAGGTTGTATAATTGGTATTTGAATGATAAAATAGGTACTATGTATTTCAAAAACAGACTGACAGAAGTATGACACTTGACAGCGGAAAACTAATGTATTCATCGGGTAACAACGATGAGTGTTATACTCCTGCCTATGGTGTTACTCCCATTCTGAAGTATATCCCAAAGGATGCAAAGGTATGGTGTCCATTTGACACTGCAGAGAGTGAGTTTGTCAAGCAAATCTCACAGACTCATAGTGTAGAATATTCTCATATCAGTGAAGGTAAAGACTTTTTCACTTATGAACCATTTCATTGGGATGTGATTGTATCGAATCCACCATTCACAAACAAGCGTAAGTTCTTTGAGAGAGCACTGTCATTCAATAAACCATTTGCACTGATTATGACGAATACCTGGTTGAATGATAGTGCTCCGAAGCAGTTGTTCAAGGACAGGGACTTACAGTTGTTAATGTTTGATAAGAGAATGAAGTTTCATAGTCCTGATGGTAGACCAAATGATAAGATTACGTTCAGTAGTTCTTATTATTGTTGGAATATGCTACCGAAACAAATCATTATGGAACAACTGGATGTGCCAGCCACCAAACTGGCACGGCGAACGCGCAGTGAGGCAGTTCTTCCCCTATAATAAGAAGGTAATCAAGGGAGAGACCCCACAATGCAACTGACCTCCAAGGGCAAGTCCGAAGCAATGGTTGTTGAGTTCCGTCCTCACAACATTCTCACCGATAAGTTTGTTTATACTCTCAAGTTTCTGGGTGATGTCAAGTCGATGCGTCTGATGAGCAAGAAGGAAATGGTTGAGACTGTTGCTGCTCGTCTTGATATTGGATATGAGGTGACTGACTTTCTGACCGAACCTCAAGAGTATTTCCCTGTTGCCTGTTAATATGATATATTTCTTTGCACTGTTAGTTATTCTGTTCACTCAGTTTTTCACATGATTACGCAAGAGGACCGTGAGTTTGTTGACTTTCTTTTCGGCAAACTCCTGACCCACACCGATACTGCTATGATTGATTTGCAGGACGATGATTCCTGTGATGATCATCTGCGATTCAACCAACTGTCTTTGTTCTAATGGAAATGATTGAACTGACACAGAAAGAAATCGGAGCACTTCTTACATTTATGGAATGTCGTGATGTAGAGGAGTGGTCTGAGGTTCTTGACTTACCCGAACTTCTCACTCTACATTCTAAGTTGACTAATGCACAGACTTACTGATATGAACGATGAAGACATTCGCCAGTTCCTTACCGCATTCGGAGATTTTATGAAACATTCTGATATTGAAATCCAAAAGCACGAAGATTATCTAAAGGCAAAGGAGTATACCACTTCATTATTAGAAAAGAAAGCAGCCGAACTAGAAGTCACTGTTGATTACTATATGCAGGAGTTTCTATGACTAATAAGGACCGAATCATTCTTGCACAAATGCAAATTGATAATCTACTCAATCTAACAAAGGACTTACAGTACCAAGGATTTCTAACCTCACACTTATTACCAGTCAAGTATGAATTGCAACGGCAGTTACATCTCTTGACAGGAACTAATTATTATAATAGAATTGAGGAGTAATTTACACAGACAGATGAAATCTTTATACATTGTAGACTACTGGGTGCCATTCCCTTCTTCTGAATATGGAGGTGTAATTAACCTGATTGCAGAGAATGATAATGATGCTTTTAATATTCTATCAAATGAGGAAACGTTTGATGATAATTATGGACATCTAATTATGGAGAAGGTCATCACTGCTCAGAAGTTTGAACTCAAAGATGATTATGAGTCTGGTATTATTGATTCGTTTACCACCTAAAGAACAATGGCAAAAGGATTTAATCTCAAACAAGAAGAGCGTTATACACTAGAAGAAGAACAAACTTCTGGATGGTATCCTATAGAAGAGAATGTCTCTAAACAACGTTGTAAGGAACTGTATGATGAAAGACTCAATGAAGGAGTTAATCCATCAAGACTTCGTATTACAAGGATTGCCTGAACCACCCAACAATTATACCTATGAGACAAGAGAGCACAATCGCACTTTTATTGGTATCTGGCTGCATTGTCACCATAGGTTTGTTTACAATGGTGGTGCTTCGGTTAGTACCATCTGGGGATTCTACAACAGAAAGACAAAGCAGTATCATTCCCCAATCAATTCATCAAAACCTGGTGGTGTAGTTAGATTGGAAGATACCAGACCTTATACATCAATGCCCCTTAACTTGAATCCATTGGAATATGTCTTATACGCCTAAAATCAATGATTATGTTAAGTGGAATAAAGATAAACATTCCGTAGAAGGATGGATCTATTTTATGGATTCGTCCTATCTTACTATTGAGATTGGAGTCAAGGATAAGCATACTGATGATGTGGAACACTGTCCTATTCATAGTAAGTATCATACTCTTGTTGTTTGTTATCCAGAGAGTTGGAAGCAGTTGACCTATGTGAAGAGTAGAGAGTGTGTTTATGATGAAAAATAACGTTTTTATGGTAAAAATAGGTTAAATTTAATTAAAAAAAGGCTTTTTAAATATAAAGTTCTCTTTTATACCATTCTCAATAAGATGATAATAGTTGAGAATCAATAGTGTTTTATTGTTGAGAATAAACCCTATAAACCTCATAAAGACCCCATTAAATCATCATAAAGACCCCATTAAATCATCATAAATGCCTCCTGGTCTTGTGAGTTTAGCGAGCGTATCATAAGACGCGCAGTTTGTCAAGTCACACGGCGGCGAAAAGTTACAGAACCCACACAAAAACTCGACGAGACTTATAAATAATGGTTATGGATCTCGACGAGACTTGACACTCCTACGAGATCACGTTATAATATCATAGTATCATACATCTCTACGAGAATCATGTACGACGACTACGAGTTTCACTACGAGCATAACAACGAGTCATATACATACGATCTCGACGAGATCTATGAGCATTATATTCATACATCATATAACACACAAGATATAACATACGAGATAGATGATGAGTATGCGCGAGATTCATGTGATTATGATGCGCTTGCATATAAACATTATGCATGATATCATATACACATAACACATCGCACGAGAACTATGCACACACACAAGCGTATAGTATGTGTTACATTAGACATTGAATGCTACGATGATTTATACCTAGAAGATCTAGACTGGAAGAGTTTACTAGATCTTGAAGGTGATGAGAATGTCCACGTTAGCATCAAAGACCTGGCCGATATCTACTAGTGTGCCAGTTCGTGGATCGGCACAGTACTAATATTTCATTCTCAATAACGATGGGCTTATTGAGAATGTCTGCAGTTTACGTGAATTCTGTGCCAGTTGGGGAGGTGTCCACCAAACCCGCACAAGGTCCCCAGATCGTGTATTGTAATCAAGTCGTCAGGGATTGCCCCCATGTTTGAAGAACTCTGGTCTGAGATTGCTGATGCTCCTGGTGAGATCTTTGACGTGATTGAGTATAAAGAAGAATGGGAGAAAGAAGAGAAGTTCAATGTAGAGAATTACATCAACTCTAACTACGATTACTGATGACTACTGTAATCCTTGGTTCGTTAATCATTCTCTGGTTCTTTGCCCCCAAATGGAAATGAATCTCACCGAAGTTAAAGACTTCTTCACTGACGAAGAATGGGACGCAATTGATTGTGCGTTAAGTGACTATCAGGATTATGGTGAGGAGGAGTCAATTCTCTCTGATACCATTAAGTCCAAAATCCACAAACTTTTCAACTGATCATGACACTTTCCAAAGAGCAACTTGCACAGTTTAAGTACAACTACTGTGAGAAGATCATTGAGGATATGGATCTAAACACTCTCATGGTATTGGCACACGATTTGTTAATGGATTCGTACCAATCCTGCACAGAGGAAGAAATTAGTGAAGAAATCCTGGATTTATATGATGAAGAAATGCTGAGTGATCTTATGCCCACTGATTAACACTTAGTGGGCGGCCACGACCAGTTGGCAGAGTGTCCACTCATCCCCTGGAATCGGCGGATCCCGTGCTTATAATGGTTGCATACCAAACGAAACGAAACCAAATGCGCCTTGACGTGATCTGCCCCGCTGCTCCCTGGGAGAACACTACCACCGACGCCGATCGGGCATGGGACCTCTGCTATTCCCTCTCTGAAGAGTTCGGATACGCCGAAGTCCGCCAGAACGGCATCGTGATCGGAGACTACGGCAACCCCTGCCTGTGTGCCAACTGAGGCACTGTCCACGGGGGGTTGACTTTCCCCCCGATCCGATTCATACTACCTTTGTTCGCACATCACTGACTCATGCGTAAGATCGAACGTGAAATGAACAACGCCATTTCTAACAACCTGAACTGGCAGAAAGACAACACTTCGGTTACCTTTGACCCTGAAACTAATGAGTCTATTGTTCGTCTCCATGGCAACACTATTGCTGTTGTAGGTGATGACTTCGTGCAAATCTTTGACGGTGGTTATCAGTCTGTCACCACTAAGTCGCGCCTGAATGCTATTCTTTCGGAGCACGGAATCAAGGGTGAATGTGTATTCCAAAAGAACTTTAAATGGTTCGTTCATAAGTTCATTGGACAGGCAGGAACTTCTCCCGTCTACAATGAGTATGACTTCACCAATGGTTTTATGTTTGCATAACAAATAGGGGCGGCCGCGACCAGTTGGCACACTGTCCACCAAACCCCCCAAAGTACCCCAGGACCTGCCATACTACTCTCATGACACAAAACAAGCACATCGAACACCCCGAAGACACCATCCTGACGGGTGACCTGGACGCCCTGGATTGGTTTGAGGCAGCAGGTACTCTCAGCGTTAAGATGGACGGTGCTCCCGCTATTGTCTGGGGTCGCAATCCTGCCACGGGTAATTTCTTCGTGGGCACCAAAAGTGTCTTCAACAAAGTAAAGATTAAGATCAACGAATCCCATGCGGACATTGATGCGAACCACACAGGCGAAGTTGCAAAAATTCTGCACGCTTGTTTTGATTGGTTACCTATTACAGACGCCATTTATCAGGGG
>Ga0213867_1001372_pt1 | contig 10847 bp, 10 predicted proteins | sample PICome_12_FD_160120 | JGI IMG/M metagenome (GOLD analysis project Ga0213867, IMG submission 160120) | Coastal seawater microbial communities near Pivers Island, North Carolina, United States - PICO540 | ecosystem: Environmental > Aquatic > Marine > Coastal | place: USA: North Carolina... | reverse complement strand
TTGACAGTAAATCTATTTACATGTAATACGAGAGGAGTATAGTACTACACGTCATCGTTTTTTCTGTTATTTGCCTATAAACCACCTTATTTGGAGTGTTATGACCGTGCCCTCCTTGCCCCCCCTGTTTTCAACGATTTTGGGCATGGGGGGCATGCCTAAGAGGCATGCCCCCCAAAGGCATGCCCCGTGCCGGATGCCCCCAACCCTAATCAGTGTACACTATCCTGCCAACTAAAATCAACAGCCCACCATCTATTGTAGAGAGAGAGGAGGGAGCCAGCTAGCGGCCGATCGTAACATGTCTCAATTTGATCCATTTGCAAGCACACCACCTAGCGGCGGCGGACAACAATCTTCTTCCACCAATGCTGCTGCTCATAATAACAACGCTGCCAGCAAGAATAATAATCCTTTCGACATTTTTGGCTCCTCCACCACCAGTAACAATAATGGCAATGCTAATCAAGGAATGACAGCCTCATTAATGAATCCATTTCAGCAATTTTCATCGTCTGCTCCACCACAGCAGCCATCATCTAATATGTCAGTGACTAATAATCCATCCTCCATGTGGAAATCACTCGGCAATGCTACTACCACTGTAACTGCATCATCCTCCTCATCATTGACATCCTCCAGCATCACATCTTTACCGAAGCATAACCAATTGCAAATCTTCAGTCCAATTGGGATCCCTGGCTCCATCATGCCGCCACCAACACATCCAATGCTAACAACACCGTTCAGATGACTCAACTAATCGTCATGGCAAACCAAAGCTGCATAGTGCCCGGAGGTGTCGAAAGTGTTTTAAAGTGGAACAAGATTCACAAGCACAACAATAACAGTAGTGGGAAGGGATCATCCATGGATGATTTGGCAATGAATTTAGAATCAAGTGTTTCTTTGGAGCATGAAACTATCAGTGGTGGAGAGTATAATTCTGCATCTGTCAATAGCAATAGTAACCATGAACCCAGTGTTAATAGTAGTGCAGGTAGTGGAGGCAACAAAAAATTCGGCAAACTCTTCAAATCAGGACTCAAAAAGGCACAAGCCTCCATCACACATTCAGTTACCTCCATTGCCATCAAGGCCGATGGAGGTAAGAATCCAGATTGGATATGTGCCTCATTGCATTATTTGGGGGGAAGGAATGGTGGTGGTGATTTGAATCGTAAAATGAGTCTTGCCATTGGAACTGGTGGAAACAGTGTTAGTGATGTTTGTTTGGGCAAGACAGAGTGGATTCCATTGCCGTCACCCAGTAGTTTTGGTGGTGGTGATTTGCAGCATGAGCAGCAGCAACTTTCGTTTGCGGTACCATTGAGTGTGCCTGATTTATCTTTTCTTGAATCAACCGCTGCTGATAATGGGATTGTACTGACTGTACGATTGTATCTCCGTTCCGGTGCGACATTGCTCAAAGCTTCAGCAATCAAGAAGGAGTATTGTATTGGAGAATGTTCCTTAATGTATTCTCAATTGGGTGTTGGCAAAAGTAGTGATGCCAATGTGGGACAGTACCGTGCGATGAATCTTCAATTTACCAATGGCATGTTGGCAGATCCATCTTCCTATATGTACAATTCGAATCCGGATTCGCCTCCCATGTTGAATTTGATGGCGTTGCCGCGGGTTAAGTTTAGTCCGCCTTGTAGGGTTGGGTGGAGTTTATCGGATCCGACACCCTTACCTCTTACCTCCTTCGTCAGCGGCTGCATTACAATGGTTGAAAATGTTTCAATTGCCATTGGACCAACAATATGCCTACCCTGCTGCTGCAGGAGCAATCATTTTGGCAAATGAATGTGCAAGAGAGTCCACAGTCACACTACCAATTGCCGCAGCCTGTGCCAAACTCTTTTCCAATGCAGCGATGCAATCCCAACAACGCGCGTCGATAATTGCCGCCCAATCGCGTCGTCGAGAGGCGATACGATCGTATGCAATTCCACCCGAATTGGATGTCAATCGAGCCAATGCAATTGTCGATATGGCATTGAAGGATGGTTGTATGGAAGTGAATATGGGAGTGGTAGCATTCGTTGTTACGGGTGATAACAATATTGGGGGGATTCACAACTTGACTTCAGGCACGGAACGTGTCCCCGTTGTTCGCATGTCGGTGTCGTTTCAACGTCATGATTCTATTTTTGAAGAGGGGATAGTTGCTGGTATGGTGCCACTATTGGATCAATCACCGACTCACCCAAATGAGGCAATGAAGGCACGATTTTGCCCACGTATTATGAGTGGTGTGCCCTCAAATGATGGATTTGAATTGCTTCATGGCATCTCTGGGACAAAGCCGAATGGAAAGTATGTGGGGAATATCCGATTTGAAGTGGAAAATACATCGTATGCAAATGTCAATGATAATTTGATCGTCCCTTCCGCACAAAGTTCTCCCATTGGAGGGTTACTTGAACTTGAACCTTACCTTGATCAGGCTACTCCAAGTGTAGGGAAGAAGATTCCTGTTCTTGTGCCGGCATTTGATACAAATAGTGGAAAACGAATCGGTACCTTTGTATTAGTTCTTCAAGTGCGGGCATTGTTGGATGGTGTTTCTCCCTCTAAATCAGCGGACACTCTTCCTCCTGCTTCAATGGGCTTGGTGTCCGCGGTTGGCTTGGATACGTTAATGGAAGATTTGGCTTTGGCCCCAAGTCTTGACTATGATCCACCTTCTTCAAATTCGCAGCAGCCTCCTTCAGCAACAGCCGTGGAAATGAGACGTCGTCAAGTGGCCACGATGGGAACTTTCCTAACGCCACGCTACCTTCAGAATCAAGCAGATGGAGTCCGCTCGAACGTCACATCAGCACTCTGTGATCGGTATGACAAGTACTACAATTCTGTCATGTCTGGTATTTCTCCTGATGCTAAAATTGAAGATGATTCTCATGTTGAACTCTTTGAGCGTCGCATTCCTAGACCTTTCCGACCGTCGAACAGTCGTGGTGATGAGTTGTTGGCGGGTATTGGGTTTAATGTACATTGCCAGGGTCTTTCCATCGATGTCCTTCAGAATGAAGCAGTGAAACCAGCAGCGGTGCACTACAACGTCACACATGGCGCACCTGCTGATCATGCTGCTGGATTTGGAGTTCAAGGAGTGGACGAGAGCACAGACTCGGGTGCAGAGGCGTCTTCGGGTGCTAGAGGAGGCTTGCGACGGCTAGAGATGAAAAGAGTTCAGTATGCGAAGGAGTTAGATGATACAATCTCAGGCTTGATTCGTAGTGTCGGAGACCATTTTAAGATGCAGGCACAGGTTGCATCTGCAAGGCAACAAGCTGGCTTCAAAATGTCTCGCCACATCCCTCCGGGTGTACCTGCAATTGCGCACTACCGAACCAAGGCTATTGAATATGCCCAGCGGTTGAACAGTCTGACTTGGAACATAGCAGTTCGGCGGGCAAACTGTTTCTCACAAGCTCTTGGCATCGCTGTGACGAGTTATCTTGCTAGCCTTAGTGATGGTAGCCATGCAAGTAAAGGATATGCTGGTTTATGGCAAAGACATGGATATCTCGTCACTTTTGAAGGCCTTTTAAGTGCTGTTGGAAAAGAACTGGGTATGATTGAGGATGCCGCAATTGCAGTTCAAATGCTGAGAAAGGTCAACATCGTTTTGGTTCCAGATAATGACAATGCATCTGCAAACAATAGTGATCGCCAAGGTGTGCCCGTAGCTCACTCTCCTTACGTCAAATGGGTTCACTTAGATTGTCTCCATACGCATGGATCACATTCGAAAACTCAGTATCGGCTTGAAATTGGTTTGATTCCGTCCTATTACCAAAATCGTGTTCCAGAGCCACTCAAGAATGGTGCGGCAGTTCGACTGTTCCCTGTTCTCTTCCAGATGGGCGTCGACATTCGTCAATGGGGTGTGAATGCGGGCCGTAATGTATCTAGCCAAATCAAAGACAAGGGCAAGGGTGGAGGGATGTCATCTTCTGAATCATTTGGAGACGCGCAAAACATACCTGGCATAAATGAAGGGGGCGGTGGGCTGATTAACGATGGCGATGATGATGACGATGGGGATGAAGTAGGCGTGGCTGATAATGAAATTGGATTTCAATTGAATGTGGATGGATTCCGAAAGCTGAACGCATACGCTCACTCAGTAAACCCAACAGGTGCTGGCAACTCAGCGGCGTCTTCGGCCCCTCCATGCTTTGATTCCTCGGAACTAGTTCAGACGCAAAATTTGCCTCCTCATCCACTTTTGGTACCACTTAGTGAGTCTATCAAGGCATCGGCTGGCAAGATGGAACATAGCGTTTTAGATCACGCTGCGGCATCATGTCTAAAACTCGGCGGCGGCAGCACAATTTTCTGCAAGAGTGGAAAAGACCGCACAGGAATGCAGGTCACTTTCAAAGAAGCTCAATTTATCCAGAGGTTCATGGACAGGAAAGATGCAGTCTCGAATGAAGATCTTTTTGCGAAGGCAACAACCCTGCGGATTTACGGCAACAGAGTCCCAATCTGCGAAAAGAATGCAGGAGAAGCAATGTATGCATTCAATCCCCTTCAGGCACAATTCATGCCTGCCATGCTGAAGCCACCACCAATCACCACTCAGTGGAAGAAACCCGAAACATAAGGAGGCGATTAATATTATATATAGCAGCTGACTGTGCCTTTACAATCTGTTACTGTTACGTCCTACATCTGGGTGGCTTCCTGAGGCTGCCGCTCATTTTCAGCTTCGGCTGCGTGCATTCGCCTATGTACTTCTGTAGTTATAGTTTATCTTCTCCATTACTCGCCCGGTGCACACTAGTCAATAGTTTAATTCAAAGATTCCTCGCATTTCCTGCAAATCCGATGAGTCTTCTTCACTAAACCCAGTCTTGACAACTTGTTCGATGATTTTGCAAGCCTCTTGTATCTCTTCAAGAGATGGCAACGCAGCAATGCGAACACACCCGGCAGCGCCAAACAGTGAGCCTGGAACACACAACACTCCTTTATCAGCCAACAGCATTGCAAATTTAACATCGTCAGTCCCAAGTTTGGCCGGCATGCGTGGGAGCAAGTAAAATGCTCCATCAGGCTTGGTACATACGAGTCCAATTCTGTTGAGTTCTACAAACATTGAAGTGACCCTCTCCTCGTATATGTCAACAAGAGATGGCAATTTACCATGCGTCTCATAAACATCCAAGAGTACATGTTGAATTAACGATGGTGGTGACAAATTTCCAAGTCTATCATTGTTGTTTGTGATCCATCGAACAAGATTGTCAGAGTTACGAGCATTAGGATGGACAGCCACGTACCCGACTCGCTCTCCAGCAAGGCTCAAATCCTTGCTAAAGGACGACACAACAAGTGACTGTTTGTAGAAAGAGAAGATTGGGGTCTCTATTGACTTGTCAAACTTGAGTCGCCGATACGTATTATCCATCAAAATCCAAACATCACGGCCGAAACGTTTAGAGTGAGATTCAGCCAGAGCACAAACATTCTTCAAGGTCTCCTCTACCATCGACTTCCCAGTCGGGTTTCCAGGAGAGCAAAGCGCAATCAAACGGAGTTTATTCTCTGAATCCAGCGCAAGTTTCTGCAAATGACTCATATCAATATTGAAGTTTGAGTCTTCCTTTGCAAAGTTGATGCTCTTTGACTCAGCACCCCATAGTTTTGCACTGAGGCCATATGATGGATAAAATGGTGTCTGAGTAAAGACATGATCTCCAGGCTGCAGTATTGCTTCAAATATACTCACAATTGCACTTTGCGCTCCAGGAGTAACCACGATCTGATTTTCGGTCAAGTTTGGAAGACCCTGCCAGTCTTTGACATCATTAGCAATGAACTTCCTAAGACCCAAGATCCCAGCAGGCGGAGTGTACTTGAACATACCACTGCTCTGTCCTTTTACAGTGGCGGCACTAAGCTTTGAGAGGCTTGCAAGTATCTCTCGAGGTGGTTCCAGGCTTGGGTTTCCAACAGCAAAGTTAAAAACTGGCAGACCAGAGGCTTGCCTCTCAGCTGCAAGCTGAATAAGCTTTGGCAGGGGTGTTGTCGGGATTGAATTCTCAGTTTCAAAGCCAGAAGGTTGTATCACATTCAGATTATTGTCATCGGATTCAGACCTATCGAGCCCGACTTGTTCTTCTTTCCTGGAGGCTTTCATCTCGAATTTTTCATCTCCTTGTTTAGTAGTTGTTCGAAAGTTTGCACCCTTAGACTTCATGCTCCTTCTTGCCATTGTGATTGCCGTATCTTTGTCAACATTATCAACAGTCACTGTGAAATCTGTGGTAAGCCAAAGAATATCGAAGAAATATGTAGGTAGATACATAGTCATAGAGAAACTCACCAGCCATGGGAAATCTAAACTTGTACGGCCTTTGATTGTAACGAAACTCACGCGTCAGCCACTTTTGGTAGCTCTTCGTTGTCTTTGCATCATTAGAAGACTGGTAAAGGTCACGGAGACACCCTCCATTGAAATCAAGACCAGTAATTTTTGACACTCCTTCTTCAACCTGTGGCCCGTGTGGTATGCTTGACTCATCAATGCGCCACGCAATTACATAATCTGGCCTTACCACTAGCATATTTTCATTGGACAACAAATTAGCGATGACTTTCTGATTGCCTTGGTAGTTTTCAAGATTAATACTTGGCAAAACGACAACCTGAGCTGGTAATCCACGTGCAAGGATCGACGCAGCAACTGCATCAGCAATTTTAGTGCACTCCACCTTGACAACAAGTACAGTATAACTCGAGGATGAGATGTAATCCAATGTGCTATCCCCGTTGGGAAAAGCCAAGTGCACAAAACGACTGCTAGCGAGGAATGTAGGCTTGTAATCACAAGAGGGATCATCAGGAGGAATGATCTCTTCGCGAACAATTGTTGGTGAGAAGTTGAGCTTGATGCCAAATTGAACGCCACTTTGACAAAAGTGGTTCCCTGGATGCTTTCCTGAATTATGATGATACCACCCAGCCTTGATAACGGGCATGTATAGAGGGTTGTAGAAGACACTTGAAGTCAGAAGTTTCATGAGATGTGGATTTGGTGTCGAGCGCAGAACGTACAGGGCTGTCTGTAAAACTTGCTGCCTACGTTCAATCGCATAAGAATCTAGTAAGAGTTCTGATCCTCCTTGGCCTTGGTCCTTGCATGAAAGGGCCAATTTCCAACCAAGATTGATCGCTATCCAGGGGTAGAATAGAAGCAGGTTGAGGGATGAGATGACACGAGACGTGGTTGCAACTTGACAAGGAAAATCTTTGACAATAGCTTACCATCCCCATAAGCTACGTTCCCGCCCAAGCCACCAAAAGGCGGCCAAGAGTGGGCACTGTCTCCGCATAAAAAGACTTGTTTTCCATAGCGAAAATTCCTAGCAACAAAGAAGTTCCAATACCACCGCCGATTTTGAACGACTTCAAAGTCATCTGTACTGAGAAACTTTCTACAGATCTCTTCTGGCGCAGCAGCCTTGACTTTGTCCCCGAAAAGAAACAAAAAGTTGAAGAGGTCTTGTGATGGATCTGCAGCAACAATGGCGGCAAGTCCAAAATTCTTCTTGATAACCTATTCCAAGTTGAGTTTGGGTTTGTTAGCATCATAGTCATGCACATTTGTAATGGAATGTAATGGCACAAAACGTAACGTCTGAATACTGAAGCTGAAGGACACACACTGCATAGTAAAGACTCACCTGATATTGATGTGTGTTACCAACAGAGTTGACGATCTTCTCATAGAGACCAGGTGCCTTAACAAGGAGCGATTTCGTGTTCGCCAAATTCAGCAGTCCATCAAACCTAATCTTTAACTTCTTTGCCACAGTTGAGGCTGGACCATCACATCCTACTAGATACTTGGCAGATACATTAACTTGTCTGTCGCTGCCATCATCGTGCGGTTTCCCATCTTCGTCCTCATTTACCTCAAGAAGCTTTGCCTGCACTCCAACTCCTTCATTCACCTGAAAGTCATCAAGCAACCATCCTTCCATCAACTGAACATTGGAGTACCGAGATAATTGCATCTTCAGTACATCTGATGAAGGTGTAGGGTTTCAAATGGGTACAAAAGTCTGAGACAAAATGCTTACATAGCAATAGTAGATTATGATCATTACTTCTGATTCGTTGTAATTGCACGTACCTTCCTGGTGTGATTGCATGCATCGTATTGTGAGGTGTTTGGCATGTTTGGAACTTCAAGTTATGAAACAAAGAAGAAATCGTAAATCATGTGAGTGCAGGTCTATAAATAAAGAAAAGGAAATGATATTTTCATCAAATTGCCCTCAGAATCGTTGTGTTCCTCACCTCAAAAGCCTTGATTCTGTCCAATCATCCATTTCATGTAAATGCTCCATCAAATAGCTTCGAGGTGGTGAGTTTGCAGCTGCCAGCACTTTTGCATTAGGATCACCGAAGCCACTTAGCAGCATACTTCCGTAATGAGTTGACTCAGGAAGAGCACGTGAAAGAAGTGCTTGGAAAATATCATGATCAAGGACTTGCTCCAAGTGTTCTGCACTTGCAGAGTTGATGACAGCGAATCTTGCATCAGACACGGACTCGGCACGTCTCTCGCCTATTGAGAGCAAAACGAAATAAATGTAAGTTATCACATAGTAAGAGTATCCCTAGGCAGCAGCAGCAACACATCGAACGTGGGGAAACTCACATACTATCACATTCACTTTTTCTTTCCCAAGGATGCATGCAAGGAAGAGACCACTGATTCCACCGCCGCTGATTAGTACGTCGCAGTCTTGATGTGGCAATTCATCGCCAAGAATCCTGTGAGTGTCTGAACGAAAGGTGACCTTCTTGCTTAAATTCTCGTTGCCATCATCCTCCAGCATCAAAGTCATGCTTTCAAACACATAATAAGCCATGTGGAAATGTAGCGTCAGCACAAGAAACGCCCACGCAATGCATAATGATGCAATAGAATGGCACGATGCAAGCTTAAAAGCAGTCCCAATAAACATCCAGACTGCAGAGAGTAGAACATAATTGCAGGGATGATACACATTCTCCCACGTGCTTGGTTGTAATGCAACAACCTTAGAGGGGGTTCCATCAACAGGCCAGTTTGCTATTACCAGGATCAACGAACCTGCCATCATCACAGCATCTGAGATGTAGAGAGCAAATTTAAGTCTCATATCCGACGATTCCTCTAGACTCCATACTAACTTGAGAATACTGCCGCAAAAACTTCCCATGGCCAACACAACGAAGCCACAGATAATCTGGAGCATGATTCGTGCAACATTCTTCTCTTTCAGGGAGATTGCGTCACGATAGGATGGGTAGAAAGTAACCATACAGAGGAGGGAGAGGGAGATAGTTGTAACAAGAGTCACAACAAACTCACCAATCGCCATATTTGATGTGTAGTTGTAGCCATGAGAAGTATCTCCATCCTTCAGATATGCAATCATCATGCCAAAGTTCAGAACAAATGCAACCCCGCTACACCAATTTGCAGCGATAAAGCCATCATCAGATCGAACAAGGTACACTGTACTTGGGTATCGATCTTCAAGCTGGGCATTACAGTGATCCTTTCCTCTCTTTGAATCCAATAGGAACACATGCGTGCCAAAGAATGCACAGGAGCTTGTGATACCAAGTACAAACTTGTGAGTCTCATCATCATCTGGCACACCTAATGAGCTCCCAACAATGCTCAACAAGACATTTGCCAAAATACTGCCACCGTAAAATACCAGCCCAAAAAATCGGTAATTATCACTTCCAAGAATAGGTAGACGCATTAGCTGGTATGCCTTCTTGCCAACGAAAGCCAATGCAAGGAGCACAAAAGGAGAAGCTGCTAAATTAAGGTGCTCCACAGTTGCTTCACTGCTGGTATCAAATAGTGTCACGAAGGCAGCACAAGCTCGAATCAAAAGACCTATTGAGAGAAGAGGACTCCCAATCATAAATTCCCATGGACCCAAGATAAACGTACAGTATGAGAACTATGTTATGGAGAGACGTGTTGTGATCGTGAGCATACAATATTGGCAAATATGATACATGCACGGTCAAAGCAGAAAGGATATCAACTATTGAAAAAACTCACCACAATCGTTCCAAGCGAAAGAATCGAAGTTCCAATGAATGAACCAACTTTTTCACTCATCAAAACATGTGTAAGGAAGTTGCTTTCTCCAAAGACTAAATTGAAAAATGCTCCAATTACAAGGATCTGTACAGCCCTGAAGTTTAGCTTTTCAACATACTCTAGCGGGAATGCAAAACAGAACCATAGCGCAGTGGCGATGATGGTCAAAGGATAAATGGCAGTAAGGGTGGCTATGGCTGATCTGCTCTTAGCAATGATGGAGAGCCACGTAAACAGTGCATTGAACATGATGCAGAAGAGAGTCCACACCACTCGCGGAAGCTTGTCTACCAGTGTTGGGCTTGGCATCCATTGCGGTGGGTACTGCGTGGAAATATGGCCTTTTGATGCAAGCATATAAGTAGCTAGACGAAGCATTTCGTTCTTCTTTTCACGAGCAATGGCGAGGCTGTCATCCACGTGACCGTGACGATGGTCATTGTCATTGTCCTTGTTATTGTCCGTTTCCATCTCCATCCTTGCTTTCGAGATCTGTATTGTCAGATTGGATAATTGGATTTTGAGTAGCTATGGCTAAGGTATCTGCGATTGAGTAATAAAGCTGGAGCTTTGTGTAAGTAAGTTTTTCATATCAGAAATTTATTAATTTATTTATATGTTTGCTAATTAATTTCTGAGTTTTGTAATTTATTTTGAAATAGTCATAATTATTTTTTCAATTTACTTATTCGTGAAA
>Ga0213867_1001370_pt1 | contig 10860 bp, 12 predicted proteins | sample PICome_12_FD_160120 | JGI IMG/M metagenome (GOLD analysis project Ga0213867, IMG submission 160120) | Coastal seawater microbial communities near Pivers Island, North Carolina, United States - PICO540 | ecosystem: Environmental > Aquatic > Marine > Coastal | place: USA: North Carolina... | reverse complement strand
CCCGGTTTTTTTCTAGCTTGTTGTCCTTGTTCTAAAATATCATCAACCATGTATTTTGCTTGTTGATAATAATCAGTTGTGCCTTCTAAATCTAATCCTGTATCTTTAGGTCTACTGGGATCTGTTTTAGCTAAATATCTTCTAAATAAATTTATTGCATTACTATATGCTTGTTCTGTTGGTTTAAATCTTTGAAATGCTTTAAAGAATCTTGATCTTGGTTCGAACGCTCTATAAGTACTACCTACCCAACCTTGAACTCTATCTTTTAAAAGTTCTTGTAAATCTTTAACACCAGATTTTAAATTTTTTTTATCTGATATATTTTTATTTAAGTAACCAATTAAAGTAGTAAATTCATTTCTAGCATTATCTATTGCTCCAACTATTTTTTGTCTTGATTGTGGATTTAATTCTATGTCATCCATTTGTCTGACAATGTCATCCATACTTTTTGGATTAATAGGTTTACTAATATCTCCTTCGAATAAAGATTTATTTAATAAATCTAAAAATTTATCTTTTTCTTGTTTAGTTGATTTGTTAAAAATAGTTTCCATTTCAGGAAATACTTTGTCTACTTCTTTTGTAATTGTATTTACAATTTCTTTTGCAGCATCTGTATCTCTTGCTTTTAAACCTTGTTTGGTCATTTCAGCTGCAAATACTTCTTCAGGTAAGTCACCTCTTGGTCTAAAAGGTGCACCTACATATTTATTAATCCATCTTTCAAATGCACTGTCACTATAAGCTAATTCTTTTCCTCTTTGTGCTAATGCTTTAGCTCCTTTACCAACACCTGCAATAACTGGTGTAACTAATAATGATTCAGAACCAAATTTAACTCTATTTAATAATCTTCTAGATGCTTCTTCTCTACCATAAGTTTCTTCTCTATCTAATGCGGTGGGTCCACCAAATAAATCTCCAAAGCTACCTATTTTATCTGCGTCAGTTATAAAAGCTTCTCCCGTTGCACCACCCATAATACCTGCAACAAATTTTCTATAACCTGCTTTTTTATTTAATTTTTCTACTTCTTCTAATGCTCTCTTAGATTCTTTTCCAAACTTTGCATAAGTACCTGCTTTTTTAGCATCTAAAGCTTTTTGAGCTAATTTAGTACCTGCTTTAAAACCCGCAGTTCCCGGTATACCTATTTGTGTAAATACTTCTGCTAATTTTCCAATAGTTCTTTCTTCTGCAATTTCTTCAAAAGGATTTATATCATCAAAAAATTTTTCAACAGATGCAACTGTATTAGTGTCTGCACCTAGATCAATTAATTCTGCACCTAATGATACAATACCTTCTGGAACTTTTATTAAACCTGATATTAAACCAGCACCGAATGCGCTATACCAACTAGTTTTGCTGTCGGCTTCAGCTGAGTTGAATGGAATTAATTCCGCCATTTATTGTCCTATGCTCCAGAGCCACCAAATGGAAGTTCTTTTGCCTCTTCTTGTAATTCTTTTATTTTTTTCTTTTGTTCTTCGCTAAAATAATTAATTTCTTTAGGTCCTTTTTTAACTGTTTCTCCTCCTGGAGTTGTTTCAATAATTTCAGTTATTTGTTCTTCTCCTCCAGTAATATCAACCGGTGTTAAACCTTGTTCGGTTAATAAATATGCTTTACCATCATTTACGTTGTAGTATATTTTTTGTGCACCACCTGCTTTAATTTTACTTTTCATAACTTTATTTATTCTTTTCTCATCGTTAACGTCGACATCAATATGACCACCAACTTTACTTTCTCCAAAGTTTTCAGCTATTTTTTGTCTAATATCAAATTCAAATGTAGCTCTTCTATTTCCTTTAGTAAAATCATTATCATATTCTTCAGCAAAACCTGGAGTATATTCTTGTATTTTTTCAGTTGTTGTTTTTTGTTCTAATAAATCTGCTTCTTTTAATAATTTAGATCTTGTTTCATAGTCTGCTTGAGATTTTTTAGATTGTAATTCTAAATCTTGTAAATATTTAGCATCAGCTCTTTCTTTAGCAGCTAAAATTTCTGCTTGTGATAACTCTCTATTTAATTCAGCTTGTTTATCAGCTAATTCTGTTTTAAATAATCTATCTCTCTCAGAAGCTTCTAATTCACTTCTTTGTTTCATAGCGGCCCCTGTAGCCTGAGTCCGGATGCTTCTCAAGAAATCATCTTCTCTTTGTTTACCAGCTATTAAACTTTCAATTGGTTTTTTAGCTGCTGAAATTAAATTAGCAAATGTCCCACCTCCAGTTTTTGTTGCTGCTTCTGGTCCATACTCTAATAAAAATTGTGTTACAGGATCAAACCCACCTCTAGGTCCGGCTGCTTCTAATAATAAATCTATGTTTTCTTTTGTCATAGATTTTAAATCAGGTAAATTCATTTGTGGAGTAGTATTTACTTTTTCTTCTAAACCGAAATCTGTATTGACACCCATACCTCTTTGTCCACCAACAAATGGATTTTCAGCATGGTTTTCTCTATCAACAATACCAGTCATAATACCTTCGTTGACTTGACCACCTTTTCTAAACATAGGTCTTCTAAATACTTTACTCATATTAACTCCCCGGAAATGCTCTAAATAATCCAGCCAATGTAGCACCTGCACTAATTCCAGTTTGAAGTGCGCTTGGTGATGGAGATACTTGTTGCATACTTGAAGCTGGATATCCAGCGATTAAACTTGCAACACCTGCACCATATTGTTGTGCAGCTGTTAATGGTTGCATCATTTGTTGTTGTGCTAATTGTTGTTGAGCAGATAATTCAGCTTGTCTTTGAGACTGACTCATTCCACCTAAAGTACTTAAACCTGCAATTTGTGAACTAGCTAACGCTGGAGCTTGTTGAGCTAATTGAACATTTCTTGCGTAATCTTGTTGTGCTAATTGTTGAGCTTGTCCAAAACCTTGTTGTAGTAATTGTGCTTGTAATGCAGCTCTGTTTCTATCGGATTGTGCAGCATATTCTGCTTCAGCAACACCTTGTCTTGCTCCACCAAATGCACCTGCTTGATAAGCTAAATCAGAAATACCACCAAAACCTTTTTGAGCTTGAATATCATATTCTTGTAATGTTGTATCAATTATATCTCTTTGATATGGAGACATATAAGCTTGGTAAGCTGTTGGACCTCTTAATGCTGATGCTTGTTGTAAATAAGGTTCATAAGCACCAAGTCCACCTGCTTTACCAATTGCTTGTTGTTGTAATGGATCTAGACCTGCAATAAATTGTGGTCCTAATGTTTTAGATAAGTCGGCACCTTTATAAGCACCTACTCCTTTTTGTAAATCTGTTAAATAAGTTTTACCTGCAGCTTCTATAAACGGAGCAGGTTTAGTTACTTGTGTTACTACTTCAGCCATTATACTCTACCGCCTTTTTCTAATTTTTTCATCATGTCGTACATACGTTGTGCTCCTTTATTAACATTACCATCACCCATTCCTCTTACAGCATCTGCTGTGAATACAAATTCATTGTTGGCTAACATTGCAGGAATGTCATCTGCCTTCTCTTTTACACCAACTGGAGGAATAAATCCACCTGTTTCTCTAAGGTCTAATTCAGTTACTCCTGCAGGGTTTTGATTTAAAGGTAATCCTTCTATTCCAGCTGCTTGAATAGCATTTTGTTCTGGAGTACCACCCATAGCTTTTTTATCTCTAGTTTCTTCCATATATTTTTTAACAGCTGAACCAAAATCATATCCTTCATCCATTAATTCCATAACTCTTTTATATGATCTACTATATAAATCATCTGGATCTTCAGTTCCATCACTATACTCAACCCTACCACCTGAAGCATAACCACCTGAAGCTGAAGTATATTCAGACACACCTTGTTCTACTAAAGTTGGAATTTCTTTTTCATCATAACCTAAATTTCTATAACCTGATTCTAAATAACTTCTTAATGCACCTACATTTTGTGTAGCTGCAATTGCATCTTCATCACCTTGTTCTGCTTTAGCTAGAAGTCCACCTAATAAAGTACCACCGGCCATAACACCTAAAGTTTTACCAAATGTTTTTTCTCCTTTTAGGAAACCTCCAATAGCTTCTTTACTTGGAAGTTTAGAGGCTAGACTTCCTATACCACTTTTTAACATACTACCAAAATTACCAAAACCTGCTTTTCCACCAAAAAGAGTAGGAGCAAAATAAGCTCCACCTGCTAACAAAGCAGCTTTACCTAAATCAGATTTAGCAAATTTTTTAATACCTTTAGTAACACCTTTAAAAGCTTTCTTTACAAAACTTCCTAATCCATATTGTTGTCTTGGTTGTTGCATTCTTGATATTGGCATTACTCTGAACTTGCTCCTAATGGTGGCATTGCTGCTACTTTAATTTTTAATGATCTTGTTATATGTTCTTTTTGAGTATCTGTTTCAGGATTAGCAATATCATCTTCTGCTTCTTTGTCTGAGTTGTACTCATAATTAGTTTGTGTATTTCTTAATACTACTTCTGTTTCACATTTAACCACTGGTACTTTTTTACCATTGATTATTGTATATGCTACTTCTGCTTCTTCTTTAAATGCCATATTATCCTCCTCCTGGTCCTGGTGAGACACCACTGTCAGCTATATATACTCTACTAACTTCTAGTAAAGCTGTTGTTCCACTTATACCAGATGTTACAGAAGTTGCAATTCTCAATTCATCTGATTCTTCTAATACTACAGACCCTTTTAATAGGTTACAGATAGTAGGTCCAGTGATATCTGCATAAGCTATTAGAAACTGTGTATTAGAAGAGCTATCGTAGATATACACTTGTACTACTTTATTACCCGTTGTATTCGTTATTTGAATAGTTTGAAAAATAGCTCTAGCTTCAGTTGGACAAGTATATACTGTCTCAGCGCTAGTTCCTGTCGGTGCATAAAATGCGTTTTTATATACGTTTGCCATTAGTTTTGTACATATAATATGTTTAGAGAAGCAGATACATTAAAAGTTACAGAAGCTGAACTAGATTCAGCTCTAAACTCTACATCTGTTTTCTCAGTTAATTTAATTGGAAAACTATAATCTTGTAAATGATTTCCATCTGTTAATACAATTACTTCTTTTGTGTTAAATACTCCACCAAAAGGTCTTGCTACTAATACAGTTTTTAAAACAGCAGGAGTATTTGAACTATTTCCTGTTGAGATATTTGTTTGATAAATATAAGCAGTGTAACCAGCAGGTACTGTCCAAAATGCTTGTAATGTTTGATTACTACCATCTCCATTAATTGTTGTATAAATATTCGCAGGCACTCCTGATGTAACAGTTCCTGTTCCTACATAAATAATTCCAGCATTTACTCCACCTGATCCTGCTGTTAGAACTATAGCTCTATTCATTCTAATATAAGTATTAACGGTAGTAACTGCTGTTTGACCATTTAAAGTTATAGTTTCACTAGCTTCATTATAACTTGCATCTAATCCAGAAATTAAAACAGTTCTTGCACCTGTTCCAGCAGAGGTATCATTTACATCCGAACTTGATACTGTCATAGTTGATGCACTTGGTGGATAAGAGTAAAGTCCTCCTTGTTGCCAAATAGTTTCTATACTATTTCCAACAACTGCATTTTGTCCGAATTTATAGACTTGTTTGTAGCTAGGAGATAAAGCTCCACTAGAAACATTAAGATCAAAAGGGTGTTCAAAGTTTACATTATTACAACCCATTAACAATCACCTCCACTACCACCTTTAAACCATGCATAACGTTCGTTGTCTTCTTTTAAATCCTGTAAGTATGTAGAGTTTAATTGTTCTACAATTAATGCAATTGCTCTTTGTATTTGTTTTTGATTTGATACATCATACTCTTCTTTAGGTTCAGGTAATCTTACAACTATTTTAGCCATTATCTTCTACCATCCGGTTGAATATCTATTCTTAAAGTTCCAAAACGCCAAGACTCACTAACATCAGTATTTTCTATTTTAATATTAACAAATCTTCCTCTGGCCCTAGTGTCTTTTTTATCAGTACTAGAGTTAATTGTAAATGGACTTAAAGCTGTTGTTGTTTCTGATTGTTGAGGATAACGTTTAACACCAAGTGTTACTTTAGCATTACCTTGAAGGTCTTTGAAATCTGGCACAAATCTTCTCATAGCTAAGAATACTTCACCGGCAATACTTGGTCCAGAAGATCTGCCTTGAGCATCTTGTTGTCTTGCCTGTAAATCAAAGTCATATGATTTTACAAAAGATGTAACAGTAGTTGTACTACCATCAGGATTTACTTGATCAGTTCCAACCTCATGTTCAAATAAAGTAGTTTGACCTAAACCTGATTCACCAACAATAACTGGAAAAGTACCTGTAGCGGAGTCATTAAATTTAGTTGCAGAGGGTTTAGGGTAAACAGTTGCATCAATCCATGAAGTTCTTGATTCTGTTCCAATATACCAAACACCACCTTTCATAGATTCTCCATAATTAAATACAACGTATTGATCATTATAATCAGAACCTTGTGATGGGTAGTACCAAACAACTTCAGTGTATAAATTATTTAAACCCGCATAGACTTGTTGACCTTTTGTTGTATCTGCTTGATCATAAACATAATCTTCAACAGAACAAGGTAAAGATTTAACTGTACCATCAAACATAAAGAAACCATTATTAGACATCCAAAACGCAGCTCCGTCTATTTCAACAGCTGCATTTTTACCAATCAATCCACAGTTAGTACCAACTTGTTCAAATCCAAATGTAAAAGGTGCACCAATAAATTTCATTGCATACAAAGCATTATCCGTCCAAACAAGAATTGTTTCTTTTGCTTTTAAAGAACCCATAATCCGTGTTCCGTCCTGCAATCTTTGTGTACCAGCAGTATTAGTTGCTGTTGGTGTATATAAATTTATGTTTTCTTGATCCGAGAATCTTATAAACATATCATCTTGTGTTGTTGTATCTCCAATAATTGTTTCAGTTCCAAGGTGAATTAAGTGACGTGTGGTAGGTGAAACTAATGTAACTCTTGTTGCTGTTGGATTACTTGTAGTCTCAAATCCTGTTGTAGTAGTAGAGGCTCTTGTTGTTAATCTTGCAGCAATACCTGCATCCCAAGTAAATGTTTTACCATTTGCAATCGTTGCAACTAATACTTGACCAAAATTACTTAATGACCAAAGACCTGGTTCAAGACTAACATCAGATGCAGAAGCTGCTTCTCCCCATGCACCATTGCCCCAGGTATCAATACCCCAACCATAACCATAAGATTGTTCTGCTGGACCAACTTGTTCATAAGGTATTACATCCATACTTCCACCCGTTGAAACAGTTGCTGTAGCATTAGAACTTTGTGTAATTGTAAATACTGTTGTTGATGTAATAGAAGTTACTTGAAATAATTTATCTTCAAAATCAGAATCAGCATAACCAGTTCCTCCTGGTAAAGTTACATTATCTAATAATACAATATCACCAGAACTTAAACCATGAGCAGAGCTAGTAGTGATAGAACAAACAGCTGATCCACTTGTTGTTGCAATAGTTGAAGAGGATAGTGCAGCTTTTAAAGGTGTGATGTCATAGAGTTGACCTTCAAAATATATAAGTAAAAATTTATCTGTTCCAATTGCAATGTATCTATTTCCTTCTAAATCTACAAATGCAAACTGACGTCTTGCAACACCAACAATAGTATCTGTGACAAGTGATGACCAACCACCTACTTTTTCTGGTAGTCCATATCTAAATCTAACATTGTCACAATCTACCCATCTGTTTTCTGCACCAGATTCGGTATCTTGTTTATCAATTCCTGGTAAGACTTTAAAATCAATTAGAGCCATGGTCCATGCTCCTATATGTTATCTTTATAGATCCAGCCTCTAGTTGCATTAACATAGACTAATGTAAATGCTGCCGAGTTTGTAGATACTACTAAATCAGAAGCAGATCCTAAAATATTAGAACTATTTCTACCTATTGTTAAATTGTTAGATGCAAATGCATTACCACTATCTATGAAATGCACTTCATTACCAATTGCAGGAGATGCTGGTAAATTGATAGTAACAGGTGTACCAATACCAGACCCTGAAGTGTTTATTAATAATTGATCACCATTAACTGCTGTGTAAGCAGCTGAAGGTGTATAGTATCCTTTAGTTTGTAGTTTGCCTGTAATATTTGTTCCATCAGAATATAAAACTGTAGTTGATCCAATCGGTAAAACAAGTCCTGTTCCTGAAACTGTTTTAACTGTTAATGTATAATTAGATGTTGATCTTGTTGTTGCATCTTCTACAATAAACACTCTTTCAGCGCCATCTGGCATAGTTACTGTTCTATTAGCAGTAAGTGTTCCTGTTAATTTATAATATAAATTTTTACCATTTGCTGTTGCATGGTTAGCTAAAGATAGAGCAACATCTGCTGAACCCACTGCAAGTGATAAGTAACCACTAGCTGCTTGTTCTAAAATTTGTAAGTTTGTGTTTGTAATTGTACCCCAGGTTCCTGATTTTTCACCTGTGGTTATAAGTTCTAATTTTAAATCTGTTGATGTACTTGATGCCATAATTCTCCTACGGATTATCTGGGTCTATTGGGACCCATATTTGATTCACACCTGGTGGAATCGGATTCCATGATATCACACTTACGGGGTTAGTTGCAAGGTTTATTTGATTACCAGTTACAGGAACTGTTATAGGTAAAGCAATAGTAGTATTACCCACTGTAATATTTAATCTGTTTCCTGTTACCGCTACAGTAAAATCCTGTATGTAAGGACTTGAAAAAGGTGCTGCTGAAAATGATGTTGATCCAAATAACATAATATATCCTTACGGGGTTTGTATCCTTGTCCAAGTTTGATCTACTCCCGGTAGTATACCATCCCATTTCTTAATGTTAACAGTAGATGTTCCAATATTAAATTGATTACCAGAAGGTAAAGCGGTTGCTGCAGCAGTGATTGTTACTGTCCCTGTTGCAAGATTAGATTGTTTTCCTGTAACACTGACCACTGCATTTGCTTTAGCAACTGCATTACCAATTGTTAAATTAGCTCTTGATCCAGTGACAGAGAAGTTTGCATCAGCAGATATAGTGACATTACCTGTACCAATATTTGCTTGTGATCCATCTGGTAAAACAACTGCCGCTGCAGTAGTTGTTACATTACCAAGAGATACATTTGCTCTGTTTCCAGTAACTGGAACTGTAATATTAACTTTACTTTCAGCATTACCGATTGATAAATTAACTCTTGATCCTGTAAGAGCAACTAATGCATTTGCAACAATAGTTGGGTTACCAGTTGTAATACTGATTTGATTACCATCTACACTGACATTTGCATCAGCAGTGATAGTTACATTACCAACTGTGAAATTAACTCGTTGTCCTGTAACACCAACGTTTGCATCAGCAGTGATACCAACTGTGCCTGTGTTTAAATTAAATCGATTACCTGTAACTGGAGCATCTATATTAACTGCAATACTAACTGTACCTGTTGATACATTAAACCTGTTTCCTGTTACACTTGAATTAGCATCAGCTGTAACTCCAACCGTTCCTGTACTAGTATTGATCCGTGATCCATTGACATCTACAAATGCGTATGGAGGAATGCCTTGTGAAGCAAAGGCTGCTTCAGAGAAAGCCGTTGCACCGAAGTACATGGTCTATGCTCCGTTGTCGATGATGTTATTGCCTTCTATCTCGGCCCATTCTTGTATTGCTTGGTAATCTGTGTTTTCTTCGTATAGTGGTACTGATTTAACTCTGTTAGAATTTACATAAGTTACTTGATAACTTACAAACTCTCCATCTAAATAATTTTTAGTAACTGTTTCAATCATAATTATAACTCCGCATCAAATGCTAAAAAAGCACCTGAACTATTTGTAAATAAATACCCTGCTTGACCTGCAACACCACCTGCCTGTGATTGGTTTATTAATGTTATTGATGTTAAACTAATATTTCCATCTGCAAAAAAATCATTTAAATTATTAAAACCACCATTTCTTCTATGTTGATAAGCACCTGATGCTGTTGCAACCTCTAAAGAGGCTCTTGTTCTCATTGAAACTGGAAAATTTACCACAGTTCGAAAATCACTACTATTATACATTAAACCAACTCCTATATTTTCAGCACCAGTTGAATGGTCTGCTTTTAAAAAATAATACCTCTGACATCTTTGTAAATTCACATCAAAAGGCAAGAACTCAAAGTCGCTTGCAACTTGACCTGCCTCTAACTGGACTCCAGTTATATACCATTCATTACTTGTACTGTCGGCAAGGTTGACTTGACCTACAACTCTATTTGCGTTTGTGCTTGTATTCCAAGATGTATTTAATGTTCCAGATGTATATGAACTTCCAGCACCTAACCACCAACTCAATCTTAAACTGTTTCCATTATCATTATCAAAAGCACCTGTTGTATCACCAGCAAAAGTTATTGTTTTCTTTTCCCAAGTATCAGCACTATCTATTGTATATGATTTAGAAATTTGTCTTGCATTATCACCATCATAAAGTTCACAAATATAAGTTCCAGTTTTATTAGACTTAACCCAAAAAGATGCTGTAATACTTTCTGCAGATGAAGTTCCTTTTTTTAAATATTGTAAATTTTGACCTTCAAAACTTTGTCTAAAATATAAAGCACTAGCAGAACTTAAACTTGCATTTGCAGTAGTACAATCTAATTTTGCAGATTGAGTAAAACCTTGACCAGCTGGTACATCTGTTGATTGTGATTGTGTCCATGTTCCAGCAGTTGATACTGTGAGAGAAAATCTATCTAAACCATAATTAGCACCACTTGAAATTCCTGTAAATGAAGTTCCTCTTTG
>Ga0213867_1001369_pt1 | contig 10861 bp, 13 predicted proteins | sample PICome_12_FD_160120 | JGI IMG/M metagenome (GOLD analysis project Ga0213867, IMG submission 160120) | Coastal seawater microbial communities near Pivers Island, North Carolina, United States - PICO540 | ecosystem: Environmental > Aquatic > Marine > Coastal | place: USA: North Carolina... | reverse complement strand
CATACGGCACTTAAGAATGATAACCGCAAGAAGTTTAATACTTGGTTAGGTATTACGGTTGCCCTTGGTATTTTCTTCTTGTTCTTGCAAGCTGAAGAGTACGTTCATGCATATCAGCATATGGGATTAACCCTTGAGACGGGTATCTATGGAACAACCTTCTTCTTGTTGACAGGCTTTCACGGTGCTCATGTTACTCTGGGAACATGCATGTTGTTAGTGCAGTGGTTGCGAGGTCTCAAAGGCCACTTTAGCCATGAAGACCAATTTGGCTTTGAAGCCTCGTCCTGGTATTGGCACTTTGTTGATGTAGTTTGGGTTGGCCTATTCTTGTTTGTTTACGTTTTGGCGTAAAAAGGCATAGCTTCAACAAAACGGCCGGGCATTGCCTGGCCGTTTTTGGTTTAACCGATTAATTTTATGGTGTAGCTTGATAGGGTGCGGTATTTTCTGGATGTAGTTGACGATCCCAGGGAGCGGTGCTGTTTAGTTGGCCACTGTAAGTGCCATAGACAACACAGGCAATAAGTAAGACAGCAAGGCCAATTCTTATGCCCAGTGCGTAAAGTACTCGCTTGTTAGCGTTTCCCATGTCCTTGACTAAAAAGTTAAGTCCGCCGAATAAGCTAGCGATGACACCGATAAATAGAATGATGATAATGACTTTTAATAGCATGATTAGATCCATTGTTGAGATAGGAAACATTTAAACACAGATGGCAGACTCGGCTCAAAAAACAAACGCCTTTAAATGGCAGCCCAATGTCAAGTTATTGGCGTTTTCGCTATTAATGCTGCCTTTGTTGCTAGGCCTTGGGGCATGGCAATTAGAGCGCGGGGAAGAAAAACAACAGATTGTCGATCACCATGCGCGCAACCAACAGCTACCGCCAGTGATTACTCCTGAAATACTAGTTTCTGGTAAAGATCATCAGTATCGATTGGCATGGATACGTGGCACCATCGACAACCAGCGTGTCATTATTCTTGACAATAAAGTTAAAAATGGCCGTCCAGGCTATGAAATATTACAGCCGCTTATATTATCTGGGCTAACAGAAAAATTGTTAATTAATCGAGGCTGGGTAGAGGCCTCTTTGGATCGTGATATATTGCCATCAATTCCACCCATTGAAGATGGCGTGCAATTGCGTGGCTACCTCTATCAAACCCTTAAGGGCGGCTATCGTTTAGATGATGGCATTGATCAAGTACAAGATTGGCCCAGCCGAGTGGGTTGGATTACAACAGACAGAGCGAAAGTACTCTATGGGGAGTCCTTTTTGCCCTACCAGTTACGACTGGATCAAGATTCGCCCGGCGCGCTTAAAACTGGCTGGACCACAGTAGCGGTTCAGCCAGAAAAGCATGTAGGCTATGCAGTACAGTGGTTTGCCATGGCCATCACGCTACTGATAATGACCATTATTGCTAATTCCAATGTGGTCAGTTGGCTCAGAAAAACACATCAATAAGATTACAGGAATAAATTATGTCAGATCAGCAGTCGCTAACAGCAAAACAAAAGGGCTTTAGATACCAAATTTGGTTAATGTTGATTATTGTCTTTGGTGTTATCGCATTTGGCTTCCTAATGGTGCCAAAGACAGAAGAGCAGCGTCAAAAAATGATTGAAATGTTTGGCACCACTAATCAGGGCCAATTAGTCAAACCAGCACTGGATATCAGCGCAGTATTAAATGCGATTCCTATTTCCGAAAAGCCGAAGTGGCAAATTGTTATTGTCGGTGGTAATTCCTGTGATCAGGCATGCGAAGATATTCTGCTAAACACCCGTCAGATTCATATGTTATTGGGTAAATATACTGGTCGAGCACAGCGAATATTTCTGCATGGACCGGACCAAGCTCTCGACCCGCAATGGTTAAAGCAGGAGCACCCATTTTTACAGTTGACCCAACTAGACAGCAGCTTATTTAAGCAATTATTACTCAATAATTCGGCAGATTGGGATATGTTAGACACCAGATATTTTGTGGTAACCCCAGATAATAAGGCAATTCTGTACTTCACTGCAGATAATGATGCGAATGGACTGCTTGATGACCTTAAACATCTGTTAAAATATTCCCCTGATCGTTAATTTAGCGATAGCAATCGTTTATTCGGAGAATATGTTGAAATCAAACGTAGATGATCAAACAGCCATTAGTTGGCATGACTACTTAGAGCTGTGCAAGCCGAATGTAGTGGCGCTAATGCTGCTAACGTCGGTAATAGGCATGCTGTTAGCAACTCCAGCGGCTGTACCTCTCGATATATTAGTGTTTGGCAACCTAGGTATTGCGCTTTGCGCTGGCGCGGCAGCAGCAGTCAATCACGTGGTTGATAGGCATATCGATGAAAAGATGGCGCGCACAGCGAACCGACCCATTGCTAAGGGTCGGCTTAGTCCCAACCAAGCTATAATTTTTGCGCTGCTAATTGGGCTTCTTGGAATAGTCGTATTGGTACTGTTTACCAATGTACTAACAGCGTGGCTGACGCTGGCATCTTTAATTGGTTATGCCTTTATTTATACCATGTATTTAAAGCGCGCTACGCCACAAAATATTGTGATTGGTGGGCTTGCTGGCGCGGCTCCGCCGCTATTGGGCTGGGTGGCAGTGACGGGAGAAATCCATTACAACGCACTACTGTTGGTTTTGATTATCTTTGCTTGGACACCACCGCATTTTTGGGCGCTGGCACTGCATCGCAAAGAAGAATATGCCAAAGCCGATATACCTATGTTGCCAGTAACCCATGGCGATACTTACACCAAAATTAATATCGTGCTCTATACTCTGATGTTGATTGTAGTAACAATCTTGCCTTATTTAACCGGTCTTTTTGGCTGGTTATATTTACTCGGATGCTTAATTTTGGGCGCTGGATTCTTATTTTATTCCGCTCTAATGTGGCTGAATAAAGATTCAGGTATGAGAACCTTTAAATACTCCATTATTTATTTGATGGTGCTGTTTGCCATTATGTTGCTCGACCACTATCTAGTACCGTCGGTCGCCATTTAATTTTACTTGCTCGGTTTGATCAATATGGAACAAAAAAACAGAATCAGAATGACTATTGTTGCCCTAATTGCCTTTATATTATTGGTTGTTTATGGCTTTACATGGCGTATTAGTCAGCCAGTGATTATGTCCAAAGAAGAATTGCAGATTAATGGCGCCATTGTATTGGAGAAGCCGCGAATCTTTAGTGATTTTGAATTAGTAGACCACCGCGGTGATCTGTTTAATATAGAGCGCATGCAGGATATTTGGACTATTGTATTCTTTGGCTTTACCCACTGCCCAGATATCTGCCCTACCACTCTGGCAATGTTGAACGATACTTACAGCAAATTGAAGGATAGTGAAAAAGAACGTCTTCAAATAGTCATGATCTCCTTGGATTCAGAGCGGGATACAGTAGAAAAGCTAGCCGAGTATGTGCCCTACTTTAACCAAGAATTTATCGGTGTAACCGGCAACAAGCATTTGATTCGACGCCTAACGGCCGAACTTAATGTGGCCTATAATCAGGTGCCTCTCAGTGGCGATGACTATACGGTAGATCACAGCACGCAATTAATACTAATTAATCCCATGGGGCATTATCATGGCTTCTTTAAAGCCCCCCACACAGAAATCACCATGCGCAGTACATGGCGCTCGATTGACGGAAGCAGTAAGTTTTAAGTCTATTGAGCTATATAACACGCTAGGATGCTAAGCGTTTTTTCAATTGCGCCCTGATTACTTTGCATAATCTTGAACGCTTCTTCGCCCTGTAGTTTTGCCTGTTCCGGTGAGTTGGCATAAATAGCCAATTGATCAAATAGCGTATTGCAATCGTCGATCTCTGTGCAGGCATTTTTGCTTATAAGCTGAGGAAAGATATGCTTAAAATTATAATAGCTGGGGCCGCTAATAATTGGTATCGCCAACGCGGCGGCCTCTAGCGGGTTATGACCGCCCCTATCAATTAAGCTTCCGCCAATAAAAGCGCAGTTAGCGGCACCAAAAAAAGTAAGCATTTCTCCCATGGCATCGGCTAATAAAACCGGCTGATCGACTAAATCTTTCGCACTCCAACGCCCAAAAGGCATTTTTTCATCGCGCAATATATCAGCGACTTTAGCGAATTGCTCGGGGTGTCGAGGAGCTATTATTAACAGCGTATTTTGCTGAGCATTGCACAACATTTTATGTGCAGCAATTATCTGTTCATGCTCCCCCGGATGGGTGGAGCCGGCTACCCATATAAAGCCGTAGTGACTAAGTTTTTGTTGAAGTTGTTCAGCACTTTCTTTTGCCTGATTAGAAAGCTGTATATCAAATTTAATCGAGCCAACAACAGCGGCTTGATTATCTTCTAATCCCAGTAATTTAAAGCGATCGACATCCGATTGATTATGACCGGCTAGCATAGTAATTGAGCGCATCAATTGTCGGCTCAGGGGCGCGATTAGCTGGTAGCCTTTGAGCGATTTTTCAGATAGTCGCGCATTGAGCACCAGTAGCGGTATATTTCGACCCTTGGCTTGCATCATCAGGCTTGGCCACAGCTCAGTTTCAAGAATAATGACTGCCGTAGGTCTTAGTTTATTAAGAAACCGCCTTACACTACCATAAAAATCTAGTGGTAGATAAATATGCTGAACCGCATCACCAAAGAGTTTTTTAATTTGCTCAGAGCCCGTTGGTGTATTGCAGGTAATGGTAATCTTTTGCTTTGGATGCTCAATCATCAACTGCTTTATTAATGGAGTGGCAGCCATAACTTCGCCTACCGATGCACAGTGAACAATAAGGCTTTCAGTTTGAAGGTTTTTGCTATAAATCCCAAGGCGCTCAGCCCAGCGTTTTCTGTAGGCGCTAGCTTTTCGCCCTCTTAGCCATAAATGCAAAAAGATGGCGGGGCTTAAAACATATAAAAACAACGAGTATGCAACAAATATCATTAAATTTACCCCATATGATATTGCCATATCTTATCATCTAGCTTATCTGCTTAGATAGACAAAAACAGTCAAGCATAAAATCGACACTTATTGGGTATTTCATTTTAATGGGGGTGGACATTTTTGCGGGCAGCGCCGCCAGAAGTTTTCACTTAATTTGCGCGCTTTTTTGAGTATAGGTGTACAATAAGGTATCTTTTATTTTTGCATTTAAAGTGGATAGTATGATTTCTAAACAGATTCAGAATAGTTATTTGGCCAGTTTAGAGCGCCATAAAAAAGCCTTTGAATTAATGGATGCCTATCATGATCAAGCATTAATTCTTGCGGAGAAATGCTTTGCCACATTGCAGGCTGGCGGCAAAATAATTTGGATGGGTAATGGCGGCAGTGCTGCTGATGCCCAACATTTAGCGGCTGAATTTATGGTTCGCTATAAAAATGAACGAGGCCCACTTGCGGCAATCGCGCTGACGACAGATACCTCAATTTTGACAGCTCATTCCAATGACTATCACTTTGATTCAGTTTTTGAGCGTCAAGTAAAAGGCCTATGTAAGCCCGAAGATGTTGCGATAGGTCTCACCACATCAGGTATCAGTCCAAATATCAATTTAGCGCTCACGGCGGCTAATGATATTGGTGCCTATACGGTTGCTCTTACTGGTCGCGATGGTGGCGTAGTAAAAGATATTGCCACCCTGCCTATTATTATTGCCAATGATGAAACGGCGCGCATCCAAGAGGCCCATATGTTCATTGGTCACTGGTTGTGCGAAGCTATAGATGCGCTAGTCGCAGGAAACAGCTAATGGATCTGTCTTATTTTCAAGCCTTGAATGATGTCAAAATACTTGTGGTCGGCGATGTTATGTTGGACCGCTATTGGCATGGTGATACGGCGCGCATTTCTCCTGAGGCGCCTGTACCCATAGTGAGGGTTTCTGATTTTGAAGACAAGGCCGGTGGTGCGGCAAATGTTGCAAAAAACATTGTTCACCTGGGAGCTAAGGCTAGTTTGCTGGGTATTATTGGTGATGATGACAATGGTCAAAGCTTAAAATCTTCCTTAGAAAAAGAAGGTATTAATTCGCTTTTAGTAAAACAGGATCAAGCGCCAACAATTACTAAAATTCGTATTTTAAGTCGCAGCCAGCAAGTGGTTCGTCTCGATATCGAGCAGCCATTTTCTCAGCAGCATGCAGATTTATTGAGCACAGAATTTGAGGCTTTGATTGATCAGTTCGAAATGGTGGTATTTTCAGACTACAACAAAGGCTCACTGGCAAAAATTGGTGACATGATTAATGTGGCAAAGAAAGCCGGTAAAACAGTTTTAGTAGATCCTAAGTCCAAGGATTTAGCCGATTATGCCGGAGCAGATTTTGTAACACCTAATTTAACTGAATACCATGCGGCAGGTGGAATCTCAGGTGACGAAGAGCAAATTGCCCAGTGCGCCAAAAAGATCATTGCTGAGTGCAATATTGGCGCTATGTTACTGACCCGATCTGAGCAGGGTATGTCGCTGATTACGCCAACAGAAAAGCACGATTACTCCGCGCAAACACTTGAGGTGGCTGATGTTACCGGTGCAGGCGATACAGTAATTGCGACCCTAGCAGTAATGCTTGGCACTCAGATGCCGGCTTCTCAGGCGGTAGAAATAGCCAATGTTGCCGCCGGCATAACGGTGACTCGCTTAGGTGCTGCCACAGTATCTCCAGAGGAGTTGTCGAATAAGCTGACAGAGTATCTTGAGCAAACAGGTGAGAGTTATCATCCCCAGGCAGATGAGGTGTTCGAGCGTATAGAGCAGGCGCGTCGTCGTGGCGATAAGATTGTGTTCACTAATGGCTGCTTCGATATTTTGCATGCAGGGCATGTAAGATATTTGGCGCAGGCGAAAACTCGCGGCGATAAATTAGTGGTTGGCTTAAATAATGACGATTCCATATCTCGTTTGAAAGGAGCCGACCGTCCTATTAATACCCTCGAGGAGCGTGCAACCGTTCTTACCGCCTTGGCGGCAGTAGATTGGGTTATCCCCTTTGGCTCAGTAGAACAGAATGATACGCCGGCAAAATTAATACAGCAGCTAAAGCCGGACGTTTTAGTTAAAGGCGGCGATTATAAAATTGATGAAATTGCCGGTGCTGATTTTGTTTTGGCAAATGGAGGCAGTGTCGAGGTGCTTGAGTTTATTAACGACTGCTCTACTTCAAATGTTATCAGTAAGATCAAAGCAACCTAGTTACAGTTTACTGTGATAGGCATCTAGTAGCTGTTGCCATTGTTCTGAGCCCCAAAAAAAGCAGTTATTGCGTCCCTTCTCTTTTATAAAGGAGCGGTTGAGTCGCTTTATATTGCCCTTGAGGCATGAATCTAAAGGCGCAACTATACGCCCTCGGTCAAAATCAATAAGATAAGCTTTGCCGCTGTTATCTAGCATAATGTTGTTGATGTTTAGGTCGGCATGAAATACCCCCTGTTGATGAAACTCAGCAATGGTATGGCCAATACCTGAAATTTCGTCAACTGAAAGCGGTCTCTCTTTTAATATATCAAGTAAGCTTTTAGCCTTGGGTATAGCTTGGGTAATCAAGTCTCCACGGTAGATGGCCGCACTAACAGTAATCTTTGCCGCAAGTGGCGAGGGAGCCCTAAGTCCTTTTTGTTGTAACGTAATAAGTAATTGGTATTCTTTGTAGGTTCTAGTGTTTTTTAGCCCTGTGTAGAGATATTGGTCGCTTAATAGCTTGCCAATTAGGCCGCCGCGCCAATAATGACGCAGCACCCCTATTCCATTGGAGTAATCGAAAAACCACGTGGTAGAGCGACCTTTTTTTTCCGCTATAATGGCACCTTTGCGCTGCCAATAATTAGGCGAAAACCAATCCTGAGTAATATTTAAGGGATTGTTGACGGCGGTAAGAAGCGTATGATGTCCACAATGGATTATATTGAGCATAAGAGATTTACCGTGATTTTTGGCAGTATAACAAGCTTGATCAGTCAGATACACAGGGGCAATGAAGCGTTGTGTATTGGTCATTATTATGGCTGCTCATTCACTCTACTAATTAAGGCGCGCTGTGGTCTTACCTGAGCAACCTAAAGATATATGTATTCTCCGGCTGTCCGCAATCGGCGATGTTTGCCATGCGGTGTCCGCTGTGCAGGCTATCCAAAATCATTATCCAGCGGCCAGTATTACTTGGGTGATTGGCAAGGTAGAGGCAGCATTGCTAGAAGGCTTGTCGGGGGTAGACTTTGTTATTTTTGATAAAAAACTGGGTAAAGCGGCCTATAAACAACTAAAACAATCCTTTGAGCACAGGCAATTCGATGTCTTATTGCATATGCAGGTTGCATTCAGAGCTAACCTTGCCGCTAGCTGTATTCCCGCAAAGGTAAAAGTAGGGTTTGATTGGCATAGAGCAAAAGAAGCCCATTCGCTCTTTATAAATCAGCGCATTGAAAAGCAACAACAAGCCCATGTATTGGAAGGCTTTATGGGGTTTGCTCAGGCAATAGGCGTTCCTGCTACAGCGCCAAAATGGCAATTGCCGGTTTCTGATTCTAACCGGGCGGTTGCCAAACAGCATTTACAGGGCTTGGGGAAAACCTTAGTTATAGCCCCTGCCGCCAGTGGCCCTGAGCGCAATTGGTTGCCACGGCGCTATGCGGAAGTTGCAAACTATGCTCACAGTCAAGGTTTTGCCGTTGTGCTTAGTGGTGGCCCAACCGAATTAGAGCAGCGTTTATCCGCTGAAATTCTACAAGATGTTGATTTTCCTGTATTAAATTTAGTCGGTAAAACCTCACTAAAAGAGTTACTCTGTGTTCTTGAGCAGGCATCCTTGGTCATTGCTCCAGATACTGGCCCTGCCCATATGGCAGTCACTGTAGGGACGCCAGTGATCGGGCTTTATGCTCATTCTAATCCAGCGCGAACGGGGCCCTACCTCTATCAAGACTATGTGGTTGAGGTATATCATCAAAATTTACAGCGGCAATATGGTAAGTCTGCGCAGCAAGTCTCCTGGGGACTCCGGGTTAAGGGTGCAGAGTTAATGCAGCAAATAACCACAGAGTCAGTAATAGCAATGTTTGACAGGGTGGTTGAGGAGCAAAAACTGGTATGACCAACAAGGCGGTATTTTTAGATAGAGACGGCGTAATTAATATCGACCACTCCTATGTATATAGGGTGGAAGATTTTGATTTTATGGACGGTATTTTTGAATTTTGCCGCCATGCTAAAAAATTAGGCTATAAGTTGGTTGTAGTAACCAATCAGTCAGGCATTGGCCGCGGCTATTTTTCAGAAGATGATTTCTCAAAGCTAACAGGCTGGATGAAGCAGCAGTTTGCAGCTAACCAATGTGAAATTGATGCAGTTTATTTTTGTCCTTACCACCCTGAAAAGGCCCTACCGCCCTATTTAAAGAATAGTAATTGGCGCAAGCCAGCTCCAGGTATGTTGCTCCAAGCTATGCAAGAGTTTGATCTTGATGCCAGCGAATCTATTATGATTGGCGATAGGGAGACAGATATGCAAGCGGCTGAGACTGCAGGTATCGGCAGAAAAATTCTGCTTAATGCTGAAGGCGATTTATCCTCGAGTATTGCGGATGAATTATGGGAAAACCTGTTGGTTGGTATTGAGCGTTTCTAGAAAAACAGCCTAGCCCTTTTGCTTAATACTAAGAGAGAAACAAAACAGTACTGTAGAGCTGATAACAATCGATGGTCCTACCGGCGTGTCCATATACCAAGATGCAGCTAAGCCAGATATCACAGAAATCATGGCAACCAGGCTGGCAATAACCGCCATAGATTCTGGTGTGGCGCTTATTCTGCGAGCCGTGGCAGCTGGAATAATCAATAGAGCAGTGATTAATAGAACCCCGACAATTTTCATCGCGATGGCGATTACCAATGCGGTGATTAACATTAGAGCTGTTCTGACGCGCGCTACATTAATACCCTCAACGGCAGCAAGGTCAGGTTCAACGGTAATGCTGATAAGAGATTCCCAAAGCGTTGCCAGCAAAACAATAGCAACAGTGGCGACTGCATAAATAGTCCATAAATCAGCGGCTGTTACGGATAGCAGGTCGCCAAATAATAACGACATAAGATCTACTCTTACATTAGACAGTAATGAAATGACCACTAAGCCCGCAGCTAGCGCTGAATGGGATAGAATGCCTAACAATGTATCCACAGCTAAAATGCCCTGTTGCTCTAGTGCTACCAGTCCAAGTGCCATAGATAGGCAAACTAGGGTAACAGCGATGCCGAGATCGATACTTAAAAATACGCCAAGAGCAACACCTAATAGTGCGCCATGAGCAAGCGTGTCACCAAAATAAGCCATTCTGCGCCATACCACAAAGCAGCCAAGCGGGCCTGCTACTGCGGCCACGCCAATGCCGGCAAGTAAAGCATATAGCAAAAATTCAATCATGCTGGCACCCTTCCCCATGCTGATGGTTGCCATCAGCATCTAGCACCTTACCCTCTAAGCTATGCTTGTGGTTATGCTTGTGATTATAGAGCGCAGTTTCACCAAATATATCCAAATAGGCGGGATCCTGAGTCACCTGTTCGGGCTTGCCCTGACAGCAAATATGGTTGTTTAGGCAAACGACATGATCGGTTGCTGACATAACTAGGTGTAAATCATGTGATACCATCACAATTCCACAGTTAAGAGATGATCTAAGCGTAGCGATTAGCTCATACAGCTCATTTTGGCCATTAAAATCTACGCCCTGAACAGGCTCATCCAAAACCAATAAGTTTGGTTGGCGCAGAATAGCTCTGGCTAGCAGCGCGCGCTGCATTTCGCCTCCCGATAGCTTATGAAATGGGGTGTTTTTA
>Ga0213867_1001367_pt1 | contig 10867 bp, 25 predicted proteins | sample PICome_12_FD_160120 | JGI IMG/M metagenome (GOLD analysis project Ga0213867, IMG submission 160120) | Coastal seawater microbial communities near Pivers Island, North Carolina, United States - PICO540 | ecosystem: Environmental > Aquatic > Marine > Coastal | place: USA: North Carolina... | reverse complement strand
GAGTTGAGTGCAATGCAACAGATACTGCGTCGAATGGAGAAAGAACTATGATCCACGGATCCATGCGCCACACACCTAGTGGTCGTAAAATAAAGAAAGTGAACCCCAAAGGAGAAGTCTATGCGAAATACCAGCCGCCACCGTTCCGTCCAATCGAGACAACGAAACCAACGTGCGTCCTTTCATATGCTGAACAGAGACGACAGGAACTGGCGCAGTACCCAAGTAGAGACGACTTTTCAGTCGGTAGTGGTGTCGGTACCAAAGTCGAACCCAAAAAATACACTGGTACCCTAGTTAAGGGTATCGGTACAATGCACAAGTCGAACGCTGTTCCGGTGATCGACGAACAACAGATGAAAGACCTTGCGTCTATGAGGAGATAATGATGGACGGTATATCACCATTTTTAGTAATTTTGTTTTTGAGTAGTGTGACTCTTGCTTCGATGGGAATCATGATCCGTGTTGATAGTATTAGACACGAACGCAAATTGGCCCAGATCGATCGAGACTACTGGAAGCGTATGTATGAGATCGAACTAGAAAGGAGAAAAGAAGGAATATAATGTATTCCAATATTTCACTTGATACCACCCCCTACATGTGAGACAATACTACTGTATTTGAGAGAGGTACTCCATGATTAATCTGTATTTCCACGGTCGAGTCAAGAACCGTAAACGATACGAAGAGTTCGCCTGTAACGTCCTCAATGAGTTGTTACCACGAACCTTCAAACGAGAAATCGAGGTGTTCGTACACTTCACCAAAAACATCGCAGAAATGGGTCTCTGTCACGTCGAAGAGAAGGACGTGATTGGAGTGCAAATCAACACCAATCAGAGCGAAGGCGAAATCGCACAAACTCTCGCCCACGAACTGGTCCACGTCAAACAGTTCATTCGCAAGGAATTGAACGCCGACATGGACCGATGGAAGAGAGATCGTATCCCCGAAGACGTGATGATCCCTTACCGCAGTCAACCTTGGGAGATCGAAGCCTACGCAATGGAGGGCTGGTTGACTAAGGCGTATTGGTAATATTACCATAAAAAAGTTTTCAAAATGTGTTGACAGACGTTTTCAAATCGTGTTATACTTACCCTGTAAGTTGAGATGAGAGAGAGAAGAAATGATCAAATTGAAACCCGCAAGTCCCCATCGAGTCGCTGAAGTGATCTTCGGTAACGCCATCCTCTGGATGTTCGTCTACGCCGGGATACAACTCGCTGCTGGCCACCCAGTTGAACCCTACGTCTACTAAGGATTTATTATGTTGAAATTTGAAAACACTGCGAACGTCGGAGACATGATCCGCGCATACGATTTTGAACCGATGCCCGATCGTCCCGATTCTTACCTCGTTGGTGAGGTGCTTGAGAAGGGTGCGATTTACGCGAAACCCCATTACACTGCTCCTCGCAAGGTCTACGTCTGTGACGGTTACACCATCTTCGTCAAGGACTCTGTGACGGGTTCTGTAGAACACGACATGCAACGTGTGGGTCGTATCATGTATGTCCCCTTTCAGATGGCTGGTCGTGATTTTGATAACCGTGTGGAGGTAATCTAATGAGTGCAACATTTGAACGAATCTGGGAGGAGTTAGTTCCTCGTGAAGGTAACGCCGCGACAGTTGCGGGTGAGATGATCCGTGCTGCAGGTCGTCTGCGATACGACTTCTACAACAACGGTATGGGCAACAACACGTCTGGTGCCCTGAAGTTCCTACGTGAGAAGGGCGCGATCGACAAGGAGTTGTTCGAGTACGTCCTACCCTACACTACAGGTCGTCTCTATGAAGGCAACTACGACGGTGATTTCTTTCATCACGCGATCGATCGCATCGTGGAGATGACCACCAAGATGGTGACCTACAATCCTCAGTTGATGACGATGGAGAACACCGAAGACATGTTCGATTACTCCGATGAGGACGACTCTGATCTTGATGAGGAGTGCCCTGAGTGTGAAGGGTCTGGTGTTGTCACTTTCGATTGGGGTAGCGAGGACGAGTATGACGACGACTGTGATGTTTGCGGTGGTCGTGGATACATCATTCAATAGTTTAAGAGGGGAGTCGGTCTTTCGAAGATTCCGACTGACAGGTAAGTGGACCGCTCCCCTATTTTTACACTTTGTGACTTATTACCGAAAATAACGCTTGTATATTTTTGAAACATGTGCGATAATGTCTGTGTTGAATGAGAGGAGAGATGTTATGGAGAATTTGAAAGGTCGTGTGGTCCAGATCAACTCTGATGGGGTAACCCGTCTTGGTGAGGTCATTGGTGACCGTGGCGAACAGGTCGCGGTTTGGTTCCCACCTATCAGCAGTGCTGATGATTCTGAAGTCAAGTACCTCGCCAAGTGGAGACTACTCACGAGTGAGTATTACTTCGGTGATGTCCCTAGTGCGATGGGTGTCTACCTGATCGCGAAACCAATTGTAGAGGAGTGTGCGTAATGCCCGAATATATCTGGCGCAACTACTTGGTCGAGTTCACCAAGTACAATAAACGAGTGGTCGAGTCACTGACCTATCTTGACGTTGTCGGTGAACCCGAGCGTCGAATCGGTGACGCGGTAACCGTTGTGGTCAACAAACAGAAACGACTTGGTATCGTTCTGGGAATCGGATAAGGAGTCCTATGCCTAAAATCGTTAAGTTAAATTTCACCAAGAAGGTGCGCTACATCTTCGACAAAGAGACTGAGGAAAACCTTCAGTTGAGCGAGAAGGTGACCGACCACTTCGGATCATTTCTCGAAACGCCTAACTGTTGGCACATGGTCGATGTGAAGCGCTTCCACAAAACACTCCGCGAGTGCGGACTATCAGTCGAGGAGTTCCTCGCAAAGAAATGGACACCACCGAAGAAGGCTCCCGCGAAGAAGCGGGTAAGGAAGAAGAAGTGAGAGCGGCGTATCGCAGAGCACTTGATGCGGGTCTGACTACCAGTCAGGCCCACAAGTATTCCGACTACTATCGTCGCAAGACGATCCTACCAAAACGCGACAGCGAGAAGACTAAAACCTACACCGCCGAGTGGAAACTCGAAAGTGAACACCCCGACTTGATCGGTCCACTGAAGGACTTCAAAGACGTGGAGAAGTTTGTAAAACAAGTGACCGCGTCCAAGACATGGGAGAAGGTGTCTCGTTACCACGGCAAGGTGCGGGTCGTCCAGTCACGCAACATGGGAAGTCGAGCGGCATACATGGGTAGGTCGCACGGGTCGTGGATCGAGATCTCGCCCGCGTTTGGTTTCAACAAGTACATCGTCCTACACGAGCTCGCCCACAGTGCAGGATACAACCACCACCACGTGACCTTCCGTGAGTGTCTCTTGAAACTGGTGTCGAGGTTCCTTGGTCGTGAGACCGCCGCGATCCTGAAGGCAAACTTCAAAGAACAGGGTCTGCGGGTTACCCCGTCGAAAGCGAAGGATCCGGAGGCGTGGTTGAAAGCAGTAAAAAACGCACCTCTTATTCCAAAATAATCTAAGAAAACGCTTGCGTTTATCTGTGGATGATGTATAATGGGAGTCTATTTTGGTTGAGGAGTTAGAGATATGGAGGAGTTTGGATGACCCTGCAAGGATACATCGACGCGTCTTATGAACGATTAGTCGAGCGATTGGGAGAACCCAACATCTTTTATGAGTGGACTTTCGAAGGATACGACATATACGGTGAGGAGTTTGATATCACCATCGTCGGACAACACAAGGACACTGTGATGTGGCATGTTATGGCGCAAGATCCCTGTGCGATGGAGATAGTCGAACAGAAGATCCAACCCGTTTATTGTGAAAAATTAACATAAAAAAGTTTCAAAAAAGTGTTGACAATCTTCCAGAATTTGATATAATACCTGTGTAAATTGAGTTGAGAGAGATTAATTATGATGAGTTTGATTGAGAAGTATGAAGCCCGTGGTCTCCAGTTGGAGATCGATGAAGCGCGAATCTGCGCTAAGTGTATCCGTCCTAGTAAGCGTGCTCGTCTTGGTTACAAGATTGAGTTCAACTACCGATACGGTAGTGTCGCTCGCATGTTCGAACACATCGAAGAGTTCCTTGCGGGTCTCGAACGTGCCGACCAGTGGAAGGAAGAACGTAAGATCGCTCGTGCCGCCGCTAAGGTTGCTGCCCTTGAGTCTGTCAAAGAGGGTGACATCTATGTCGCGTCTTGGGGTTGGGAACAGACCAACATCGACGCCTACCAAGTTGTCGCTAAGAAGGGTGCGACTGTCACTCTGCGTGAGATCGCGGTTGCCTCTGTTGAGGGTTCTGAAGGTTTCATGAGTGACCGCGTTGTCCCCGTCAAGAACGAGTTCATCGGTGGTGAGTTCAAGAAGCGAATCACTGGTAAGTACATCAACATTGATGATGTGCGAAGTGCGAGTCCTGCCGAAGAAGGCAAAGAGTTCTACCGCAGTTGGTACGCGTAATGAACTTTCGTCACTGGTGCACTGAGAAGTGGTTCCAACACTGCGAAGAGATCGAGAGTCTCACAGGTCGGAACCCAATGTATGACTCGCGAGAGTATTTTGGAATGTATAAGTGGTGGTTGAAGAGAGAATACCGTCACGAAATGAAAGGAGAGAAGTAATGGAATTTGTAGCTAAGCCCCAACTGACTAACCGTCGATACACTGAGACCTTCGATAACCTGAAGGACGCGGTCGACTACCTTAATGAGTTCAATAACCTTGGTGATGAGGAGGGTGGTTTGCCCCGTCTCAAGGCAGAGGACTTTGCACTGGTCGGTAAGTTGTCAACCCCTACAGGGTTCTACTACCGCGAGAATAGGTTGATGGAAATGGGAGCTAAGTAATGACCGAATGGTATGCATGTGGTGAGGTTGGTGAGTATATTCGAGATCTCTTTGACTCTTTGATCGACGATATGATCACACCTGAGGCGGTGGTTGAGTGTATGCAAGTTCTCGGAATGACTGAGTCAGAGATTCGCAACGCAATCGAAGGTGAGATTAATTCTCTTCAAGGATTTGAAGAAATTGTTCCGGAAGTAACGGTCCACTAATGAACGTCGCAGAAAACGTCTTAATTGAGAACTCCCCCAGTTGGGCCCTGTCGGACTACACGTTCCGTGTTGCAGAGGCGCTGGGGATCAATCGCCTTGGTGGTTACGTCAAGGTCAGGTTCGAGGAAGAGGACATCACCCATTTTTCCGCTGAGGCGGATGGGACTGAAGACCGCGTCGACCTCACTGTCCGTCTGGATGGGGAGATTACCGACGAACAGGTCAAGGTGCATATCGCACACGAGATGATCCACGCAGTTCAGATCCTCACTGGGAGACTTATACATATTGGTCTCACATGGTGTGAGGACGCACACGGGATCGTCTACAAACACATTTTTGACGGCAAGGAATACGTCAACGTCAAGTACATTGACCAACCTTGGGAAATAGAGGCATACTCTTATGAAGAAGAAGTCTACAACGCGGTCGAATCCGGTAGCGAAGCACTCGCACAAATTCAATCGGCCATCCACCCACGTCGACCGTAAGAAAGAGGTGAAGAAACGAGGTTACCCTCAAGACCTTCTTTACCCCAACAACGAGCACTCGTAATGACCGAAGATCAATACATTCAGGAAGCACTTGATGAGGCAATCGCCCAGACCTTTGTGGGGGTAGTGGACTGGGGAAAGGTCATCGACTTTCTGCGCGAGAAACATCCACATATGGACACGGAGTATCTGTTTATGATCGCGAACCGTGCTCGGTATCAGTACAACAAAATTTCTTGACACACACCACTTAATGAGGTATACTATGCAGGTTTCTAAAGAAGAACGATACGCGATGATTCGTCGAGCAGCGCTCAAGATTCAAAAGCGTGACAAGGTTTCGCGTTCCAACAACCAGTTGGCGCGTGAAGTGATTGCTCTTGATGAGCAAGACTGTAAGTCCAATATTTCTTGGACTGACACAGATCGGTATGTAGCGACACACTACTCCGATGTTTATGAAGCAAATGTCCAACCAGAGGAATGGAGCTAATGGCAGTAACACAACCCGAAAATCTGATCGATCTCGGTCAGTATCCACAGAACGATGTGGAGTTAATCACGCGTGAGTATTTGCGCATCGCATATATCGACCTCTTACAAGAGTTCGGTAAGACCTATGCCGAACGAGATGAGTCGGACGAAGAACGCAGTAATGTAGTTCGAACTCTTGAGTCGTTTGAACAAATCATCGCAGTCATGGACGGCAATGAAGAGTTCTTGGAGTTCGTGCATCAAGGTACAGAAGGCGAAGAAGAATCAGCTGAAGATGAAGAATTCGAACGATTCTAAGGAGGCGACTATGTCGTATGACAATATCGTAGAACAGTTACGTTCTAACGTGTTGGAGGTGACATTCACGAAGGTAAACGGCGAGACGCGCACTATGCCGTGTACTCTAGTGACCTCGTTTATGCCATCCTACACACCAAAGGAGGCGACCGATGTGGATCAGTACTCTGTCAATAAGACAGTGATTCGTGCGTTCGCAATCGACAAACAAGCGTGGCGATCGTTTCGTGTAGACAACGTCACAAACATTGAGGTACTGAATGGTTGAAGGTAACGAGAATCCAGAGGAAAACTTCCTAACAAAGAAGTCGTTTTCTCAGATGATCGAGACCTTCGTCTACCAGAACCGTATGTCCTATATGGACAGCATTGTTCACCTATGCGAGAAAAATGGTCTGGAACTGGAGGATATCAAAAAATATCTGACACCGACCATCGTCGAACATCTGGAGAATGAGGCACGTCAACTGAACTTCCTGCCTAAGCAGAACTCACTAGACGTATAAATACACATGCCCTAGAGGCAATCTCATATTTTAGTTTATATTTTAGTTTATACAAGGTACATATTATGTCTTTTGCAAATCTCAAGTCCAAATCTATGGACATCTCTAAGTTGGTCAACGCTGCGACAGAAGCTGCGGGTCAGACCACCAACACCAACAAGTATCAAGACGACCGAAAGTGGAAACCGACTGTTGATGAACAGGGTAACGGTTACGCCGTGGTTCGTTTCCTTCCCCCAGCAGACGGTCAAGACCTTCCTTGGGTCCGTTACTGGGATCACGCGTTCAAGGGTCCAACCGGACAGTGGTACATCGAACGATCACTCACTACTCTTGGTCAAAACGACCCAGTCGGTGAGTTGAACTCGCGCCTGTGGAACTCAGGTATCGAAGAGGACAAGGAAACTGCACGTCGCCAGAAGCGTCGTCTACACTACGTCACAAATATCCAAGTGATCAACGATCCCGCGAACCCAGCGAACAACGGCAAGGTGTTCATCTATGAGTTCGGTAAGAAGATCTTTGACAAGATTATGGATATGATGCAACCAGAATTCCCAGGCGAGGAGCCAGTGAATGTATTTGACTTCTGGAAGGGTGCAGACTTCGAACTGAAGATCCGCAACGTTGCAGGGTATCGCAATTATGACAAGTCAGACTTCAAATCCCCGACCCCACTTGCTGGTGCTGATGAGACACAACTCGAAGCGATCTACAACACGTTGTACGACCTCAACGAGTTCATCGTCCCTAACTACCCTAACGCACACGATGCGAACTGGTTCAAATCATACGATGACCTGAAGGCCAAGTTGGAGACTGTATTGGGTCTCGCTACAGGTGCGGGTGCAACAGTACGCAACGAAGCAGTCGCTACTGCGGAAGAGGCGCCACCTTGGAATACTGCGGACGAACCAACTATTGTCGCCGCTGCACCAGCAGTCGCACCTGCGGTTGCGGAAGAGGCAGACGATACACTTTCTTATTTTGCACAAATGGCTGCGGAGGACTAATCAATGGAACAGCAATATGCGATACTCACCATCGTAGGAGCGCTTGTAGTGTTTGCGATCATATGGCGATCAGCGTCCAACAAACCTAAAGTCAACCCCCTCTTGGGACCATCCACGGGTGGTGTTGACACAGAAGTAACAGACGCGTTTCAGTTTGCGGGTAAACGTGGTGCAGTAGTCACCGGATGGCAAATTGATGGTCAGTTGGTAGAGATCAAGATAAACGGCGCAACCATCTACCGAAATTATGATGAATCAAGTGCAACAACTACATCGGTCACTGTTGATGGTGTAACATACTATCGTGCGGAACTGAAGCGTCAGATGGAAGAGACATACGTTTACGGTGTGTCTTACTCGACCGATTCGAGTGAATCATCTTACACCGCTGAGGAGTTAGAGGCGTTGACCAAAGCAGAGTTGATCACTATCGGTAACACGATTGGTGTGCGACCTGAGTTGCGTCCATCTTGGACTAAGGCGCGTATGATTGAAGCGATCCTAAACCACTAATCGACACTGCCAGTGGACATGGGGGACTTCGGTCCCCCTTTTTTATGTGCGTAAACCGATAGTCGGATCGTGACCGTCCATCTCTGACCATTGCATTGAGACAGAGGTGTGTCCGTTTGAGGTGTTCTTGACGACTCGTTGACTTGAGTCTTGTACGACGACACCGTTGACCGTCTTGGTGTGTCTACTTTCAGTCACTTCTCTTCTGACACTCTGACCACTCGTTGGTTTGTCTGCGGTAGGTGTAGATTCCAATTCAGCACCAGAATCAACATCTGCTGCATTGAAGATATCCGCGAAACTAAACGATTTCTTTCCGGTCAACATGTCGTAGATGTTACTGAAATTAAACATCTCCTTCGCCTTTGCGACGATCATATCGAAGGTGTCTGTGATAGGTGATAACATTGATGAGAAGATTTTGGAGATTCCGCCAAGCACGTCACCACTGAACAACATCTTGAGACCTTCCCAGATCCCACCATAGAAGTTGGTCAACATCCCCTTGATCCACTCGACCACTCCACCGATAAATCCAGCGATACCGTCACTTACTGACTGATACAGTTCACCGAAGCTGAACGAGTTAAGTGACTCTGCGATCCCGTCGAACCCTAGTTTACCAGCGATCCACGCAAACGCGCCTTTGATCATATCGAGAAGGTCTACGACAAAGAAGTTGATGAGGTCGTCAATGACTCCCTTTACTAGGAATCCAATACCGCCTAGAATGTCACCGTCTTTGAACATGGCCAGTGCGGTTGAGAAGTTATCGAATAGGGACTTGATTGTCACACCGATTGCGAGGATAGGTGTGCTCAGGAATTTCGCGAACTGCATCACTGGTTTGAATATACCAGCCATACCCTTCAACGTAGTGCCCAGACTTGAGAAGAAGGTCTTGACTTTACCCAACGCCCTGCCCACTGGGTTGTTCTTCAACACGTCTTTGACCGTGTCCGCACCCCTTGCGACATCGTCAGTGTAGGATCCTATGAGACCAATCGTTTTACCGAATCGAGTGAACATCGCTTTAGCGCTTGTCACCCAACCTTTCATGACGGTCATTGCGTCTTTCGCTTTGCGACCCAATGCGTCCATACCCATGTTGATGAAGAATCTACTGATACTGTATATGGAAGTGGTGATGTTCTTCACTGCGCGGCCAACAGACATGATCGCATTCCCCAATCCAGTGAACGGTTTCATTAGGAATTTGATAACCCTGTTCTCGCTTACGATACCGCCAATCCTTTTCATTGTCAGGGCTAGTGATTTAACCGCACTGCCGATCAACTTGGATAACGTCATTATTGGTTTGAGGTAACCGCCGATTGCACCCGCAAGAATACCCGCAGTGACTGCGAGCGCCTTGAGTTTTTGACCCAAGAAACTGGGACCATCATCGTCCTTATCCTTGTCCTTATCGTCTTCGTCTTTTTTGTTGTTCGCGAGTTGGTCTCTAATCCCCTGCATCACCGCAAGCAGTTCGTTCTGGTACGCGGAGTTCTCACGCGCCTCTTCCAGTTCGTCGGGATTTCTGGTTGGGCGTGTGATCGCGTTTTTCATTTTACGCACGTCACTGAATATGGTCATCAAGGTGTTTTCGTTACGACCCGTTCGCATAGCGACGTTGTCCATAACCTTAACGATAGAATCAGTGTTCTTTTTATTATCTTCTTTCTGCTCGGCCAGTTGACCAGCGACGGCTTCTAAACTCATGGTTATCCTTTGTTGCTCTTATTACGTTCGTTCTCTTCCTTTATGTGTTCGACAAGCATAGACAGATAAATCTCTCTCTCCCAAGGCATCATATATTCGACTTCGTCTAATGAGTAGTGAAAATTCTGCATCAACTGGAAATTCACTTGGTAGTAGTTCATTAGATTGTCATGGGAGAGATTAACTAAAAAAAATCATCCATCCCCTTTAGGAGTCTTGTGTTCACATGTCCGCAAGATTGACACGTAAATTCAACTTCCTGCGATATCGCAGGCATCGTATTAACGAACGTTGCAACCTTCTCGAACTGAGATGCGGTCATCGAGTCAATGAACTCTATGATCGCTTCGCGTGGTTCATCCGATAAACTCACCCTCTCTTCTTCGGTTAGGACAGCGTCCATACATGTTATTAAAAGTTCTACCAGACCCTCTGTCATCGTACCCTCTTCACTGAGGACAGGGTTCTTCAGAAACTCTTCATACGTCGGGAATCGCATTTCGACCGACACACTATCCGTTAGCTCGATAGTCTTCGCGTTTACGTCTCCCTCAAGAACGATGTTATCCAACTCAATGTTGATCTCGTTCGTGGTGTCACATTCACTACACTTAGTTTGAACGTCTGCGGTCTCACCCACTGACTTCGCACGTATCTTAGTGAACAGGTAATCTACATCGAAGGTAGTCAATTTCGTATCGATTGGATCCTCAACACACGCATGGATTGTCTTAATGATCGATCGGACCATATCCTGTTTGTCTTGAGTCTCATAC
>Ga0213867_1001366_pt1 | contig 10868 bp, 5 predicted proteins | sample PICome_12_FD_160120 | JGI IMG/M metagenome (GOLD analysis project Ga0213867, IMG submission 160120) | Coastal seawater microbial communities near Pivers Island, North Carolina, United States - PICO540 | ecosystem: Environmental > Aquatic > Marine > Coastal | place: USA: North Carolina | collected... | reverse complement strand
ATCGTCTTCCATGGCAAAAGCTTCTGAGCAGCTCACGTTTGAGACTTTGCCCATTTTGGAAAAATCCGCTGTGACTTCTGCCATGGCGACAGGAGGTTCAGCTGGTGCACTGGACAGTACCAGTCAAACTCCCGCCAATTCATCGTTAAGCAGTAACAACCAAGTCGACGCAACAGCTGCTGTCACTGCGATTCCAGAATTGGCGAATTTAGGTCGTATATTCCGCACATGTCCGAATATAGCATTGACGGAATCGGAAACGGAATATGTCGTGACATGTTGTAAGCATGTAATTTCACCTCAACTTGTGATATTGCAATTTTCCGTCACCAATACTTTGGATGATCAAGTATTAAAGCAAGTTCGTGTCGAAGTAGAGGATATGAGTGGATATTGGGAAGCAGTGGGAGAAATTCAGTGCGATATGTTGAAGTATGGCGAAAATAAGAACTGTTTTGTAGTGTTGAATACTTCTTCTGACGCAGCGGAAACGATGGAGCCGGTAACGTTGTCTGCAGAGTTGAAATTTCATGTTATTCAGGTGGATCCGGACGACGATGTCCTGGATGAAGAAATGTTGGCCGAAGAGGAAGGTTTTGAAGAGGAGTATCCATTGGAAGATTTTACCATTGAGTGCTCAGATTTCATGAGTAAGATTGGTATCTTAGATTTCCGTAAGAGTTGGGAAGAATTAGGTAAAGACTTTGAAGTTATGGAAAAGTTTGCGCTCAAGACGTGCAGTGATGTACCCAGTGCGTTGAAATATGTCATTGGAAAGATGGGTTTGGTGGCGTGTGACGGTACGGAAGTTATTGGAGAAAAGAAAAAGGGCGGTGCGCATATGTTACACTTGTGTGGAAGATTTGTCCAGGATGATATGCCAGTGATGGCGAGATGCCAGATTGGAAACATGGCAGGGGCTGGTGTGGTGTTGAAGATGGCAGTCAGGAGTAAGGATAAGAGTGTGAGTCAATGGGTCGCCAATTGTATATCGTAATTTTTAGATTTAATACATACATAGGATAAAGTATTGATATTGGACTTGTATGTATATCGTTGGTTTAAACTCGATGTTTTGCTTTATATCAACAAACTGTATAATCTTATACAAGAAATAGGACAAAGTGTGTGGCGGGAAATTTAGCAAGATATTAAGTGATTCGAATTATAACTCTTTTCTTAGGAACCTGTTCACTGATGGCAATTCTTCGTTCACCGTTGACAAATAAAATGTTCATCATTCCAATCATTTTGAAAAATTAAAACCTCAAGAGTAGAAGTTAATATAATAAAAGCATACAGTTCAAAAAAACCTCAACTGCGGTGGGATGTTTGAATTTTGTCGTGAATGTGAATTTTCACAACACGGTGGAGTTTGCATCATATTTGTTTTTGGGGCATCCTATTGCGTATTTTGTATTTTTAGATGAAGCATGAGTGCAAAAATAATGTTGTCTTCGTTCAATTTCGACTTTTCGCGTCAATTTTTTCAATATATCGAAGGACAAGTGAGGATGCGTTAAGGGTGCGTGCGGTCATGTCGGAACTCTTACGGACGGTTAGCAAGTAAAGTTTCGTTAAAAAATTATCCGCCTTGCGTCACGTTGATAATTACTGACTGACTGGTCAAAGTGTTGGTAACAGTTCTAAATTAACACTTCTTTTTAATGTCAGATTTACATTTAAGTGTGATATGGGGAGTAATACGTATTGGACGTACCCGATGCCTCTAATAGGAACCTTTGTAACAACTATTCGGGATCGTAGTTGCTTCGTTTAGGTTTAAGACAGTCTCAGCTCCCAAGTGCTCACCAAAGCAGGTAAATATTGCCCAATGATCAGAGCCCACTGTGAGGCTTTGTTCGTGCGTTTAGAATGCTTTCTTTCTACAAATTTCTTAGTTGAGCCTGCAATATGCGAAGAAAAGTTACGAGATTCTAGTGACACTGACATCAGTAACCCCGGTAAGATTAATCACCTTAAAAGAGAAATAGAACATCAAGATTAAAGATTTGAACAATTCATCCAGTTAAAGTTGCTGCTGATATTCAAAGCGTACAAAGATGCTTCTCCGGCGTCGATATTTGTAGTATCTATGCTTGGCGGAAAGGATTATTGTCACCACACTCTAATTTCGGGAAATTATTGGAAACAGTGCCGTGTCGTTTAAATCGAACCTCCTCATCCCTACTCTTCAAATATACCTGTCTATTGCGTGGATGCTCTCCATCAAGATAGAATTGCTAATTACCGCAAAGAAAATGAATATTGGAGGTATTGGTTTGTCGATGGGTGCGATCATTATCTTGTCTATAGATGGGCTTTGTTTTATCCGAGCGATGTACCTCTATGCCTCTATGAGAAAATAATGATCCCATTGATAGATATTGTGTTCGAAACTCGAAACGTAGCGTGATAAGTCCGATTTCACTTTTTTCAACTCACGTCTGGAAATGTCTAGAAATGCCTGGAAATGTCTGGACATAAAGGTTCTTGTGATGAAAGGTAGCACATAGGATACTGTAGAAATGATGAATTTTCAACGAACGCTAGAAAATTCACTTTCAGTCGTGCGAGGCCAGTGGTAGCACACACGTATATAAGTATAGATAAGACGAATAAATAAATTGTGTACATGTGTGAGTACAAGTACATGTACATTCATTTTCGTTTCCGTCAAAAAAAAATCTCCAGAGATGAAAGATCTTGAATCTTGAATTAACAGCAAATTATTCATCTATTAGTGTGTCACTTTGCTGTGACATTCAACAGAGACTTACGACCTACGCAAAAATCTTCAAATATTTAATTTTACTTACGTAATCATAATCCGGGGATATATTGAAAAATGAATGATAATCAAAAGGAGAAAAATCCTTTGTCGAAACGAGAACAGATATTGGCTCGAGCAAGAAATTCTGTAAGAAAGAGTGAAGCAGGTCGTAAAGTTGTGTCCGAATCCAAGCTAGAACTAGATGAAGATACGTTACTGCTGTTGACGTCTGAATCAAGTACGAAGTCATCTGTAGCTGAAAGTAAAGGTAATGGTGAGGTTTCATGGAATGGAAAATTGAAAGAACCGGTGTTGCATTATACTTCAAAGTATCATATTTCGTCATAGATTGTACTAACAAAAGTATTAATTTTTAAAAAGAAGATGATAAAATTGCCGAGCGTTCGAACTTGGTACAGTCGACAGATTCCATCAGCAAGAAGCTTTCTCACTCGATCTCTGATCTGTCGAATGGGCTCCAAGATGATTGTCAAAACATAGATTTGAAGAACTCTGAGCCAACTGATTTGTCTGCGTTAGAATCTATAAAGGATATAGATAAGAAGCCAAGTTATGGTCCGAGAGCTACTGTTCCAGGGGTTGTGTCTCATACTGTATCAGTCAATGATGAAATATCGAAAGGGAGTACGTATCGACATCGTAAGGTCATAGTTCCAAGAGTTGTTTCAGTACCGACAGCAGCTCGAAGTAAAAAAGAATCTTGTTTATCCAATGAGTCAACCAAAAATATGGACAATCAAGGTGAAGAAGACGTCACACGGTCAAATTATATGCCTACATCTATTGACACCGCATATGGAGGCATGAAAACAAATACCAAATCGAAAACTGGAGTTGTGACAAATTCCGCTGCTGGTGATGTTGGAAAGATTTCATTAGTAGAAACGCTGAATTGCGAAGACAATCGCAAAGGAAGTAATTATCGAAGGCAGAAGGCATTACTTGCACCAACAGTTGTGAAAAGGCATATTACAACGGGAAACAAAAAGAAAATTTTCTCCTCCTCTGACATCTTGGCAACAAAAGTATTCAATGATGATAATCAAATCAAGGCAACTATAAATTTAGACGATCTTACTTACGAAGCTGAAGCTAATACTGAAAACAATAACTACAACGAATCAAGTTTACAGCAGTCGTACAACGATGAAGAACTCGAAGAAGCTTTGCCAACAAACGGTACTCATAGACATACAATAGATGTTGGTATCGATGAAATATCAAGTTATGAACGTCAGCATGCCGATGAATCTCAAATTCCAGCAGTTATGGGACTATCGCAAGATAATGCGCTTAGAGAAAGTGTTAATGCTGAAGCTTTACTTGTCGCAACACTTGTTGATGAGACCAACGACTTGACGACTGATGTCATTGTTGATGCTATCATCGTTGACGAAAAAGCAACACCATGGTACAAAGATCGTCGAAATTTAATAGTCACAATTCTAATGATCGCTGCTGTTACAGTCACAGCAGTTGTCTCTACTTCGGTAATAAGTGAAAGCAGTAGTGATGATGATTTAGGAATACCTCTGGCACTGACAGAGTTGTATGATTCAACAAATGGACCCCTGTGGGCCAACACATGGGATTTATCCTCTGGACAATCATATTGCACTTTTTATGGTATTACGTGCAATGAACTCGATCAAATTACTCGAATTGATGTTAGCGATAACAACCTACACGGCACGATACCGTCCGAACTTGGTTTAATGTCAATGTTGACACGGCTTGACCTTGAAGGTAATTCCATTTCTGGCACGATTCCTTCCGAGTTGGGAATGATCTCATTAATGATACGACTTGACCTTGATTTCAATGCTATAACTGGTACAATACCATCCGAATTGGGAATGTTGAAATCTTTAGCGTTTCTTGATTTGGGTCCGAATTCGATCAGGGGTACATTACCATCAAATCTTGGAAAATTGTCGTCTTTGACATTTCTTGATGTTGGTCCAAATTCAATCACAGGTTCAATCCCATCTGAGGTAGGTCTTTTATCATCATTGACATATCTTGACCTTGAGGTCAATTCTATCACGGGTACAATACCATCGATGCTTGGAATGTTATCGTCGATGACAGAGCTTTACTTTGATCGTAATTCGATTACGGGGACGATACCGACTGAGCTAGGAATGTTTCCATCTTTGACAAATCTTGAATTTAATGTTAATTCAATCTCAGGTGTGATACCCTCTGAGCTAGGAAATCTGATATCATTGAAATGGCTTTACCTTGATAATAATTTAATCGAGGGAACACTACCGACGGAACTCTGCACAATGATAAACACTACCATTTACTATGACGACAATGAAATTTCTTGTACATGCGTTGGCAGCATATATGTAAAAGGTACTCCTTGTAATTAGACCTTACTGACAGTTGTTGGTTTGTCGAGGCCACGGAAGAATTACTGAAAAAATGCTAGTCTCGCGAGTTTAAAAACTTTCAATTACTGGATTTGCTTTGTTTGTCTATTTGTGTATCATACATTGGGTACATACCGAGAACGCACGAATTATTAAAGTGTATACTAATACTGATTACTAATCTAGACGAAATATTCCTGGTACTGATCAGGGGTAGATTTAATCGGCTTTGATATCACATAATGACGTACTGTTTTCCGCCTCCATCAACCGTTTCTGAGTGAGCGTCTTCCAATTCACTCTCTCTCTCTCACTGGATATAAATCATGCGACAGTTTTAGACTCATGATCACCTCATCAAGGAATCTAAAACCACCCATATTTCAGTAGGACGTGTAGGACGTGCAGCACTTTGATGGCTAAAGAGTGCAGATGTAAAACTTACAAATTCTGTTTTAACATAGAGACAAAAACTAAGATGCTAGAGAGTCGAGAAAACATAGTATTGCAATCTGTAATAGATGTTCTTGATGTCGAAATGATTACTGTGACATGAGGACTTCGCTAAATCTCAATAGATCCGTTCTTATACAGCTTAGTAAAGGTAATTGGTCCTAAAATCTGTTTTAAGGTTTGAATTTCGAAGATAGACAATGATCTTCTTATATAAATAAATTGAAGACTGATTTAATATTTAACTCGCTTAACAAGTCATGCTGTCATAATCAAGGATGAAGCTTGCAAATCTTCATGTGTTTATTAGCTTGTTTCTCGTTCTTCTAAAAACATGCGATACGGAGTTGTGTATCAAATTCACTTATCTCTTGTTACTTCTTACTAGCTTCAATATGAGAGACTTGGCCATTATACTGACAAAATAGTTTTGAAACGCTTGGAAAAATTAAGAAAACAGAGTAAAGTTACATAGTAGATTGTTTTCGACGAGTGAGAAAAACTTCACTGAATCTCCAATGTAAAATTATTTGCTAGGACGCAGTCTGTCCATTCTATATGTAGGTAATATTCCTTTTAAGTCAGTTTTAAACACAAAAATGTATAATCAAGATTCTAATATTTATCATTCTTTGTCAATCCAAACAGAGTTCCAAGTACCAACGATTCAGCCGAATGACTAACATAAGCAAAGGACCTCGTTGACGTTAAGATCCATATGATATGTGGAAAGATGAAAAGATGCACAATTCATAATATAACAAATAAGGCCAAAATAAATAGCCAAAATTGGAAATTTTCACACGTCAAATTGATTCCAAAAAGGAAATGAACAATGAACAACCTTTCACAACTGGGTTACACAGGGAAATAACGTCATATGATTGGCTGATCGTCTGAAGGTCCTCTGAAGAGGTACATTTTCATTCGACAAATCTGTGTCTAACTGATTCATATTTTACATACACACCTTTTGTCATGAGATGATTGGCTGAAGATGTGTACAGGTACATTGTACATGTATATGTATTCCCTAGAGAATTCACGAAGAAATTTTCTTTCTCATATATCTCACACTTTTTCTTGTCTTTCGGCCTTCGACATCGAGCCAACATAAACATAAAACATAAAGCTAGCGATGAAGACAAGACAAGAACCACATCACCGAGCTTCAATCCAAATTATCACTTTCTCGTTACTATTGGGGTATACACCCTCTAAAAATGAATATAATCACAGTGACTCATAATTTCTGGTACAAGAGTAAAAGTGAACGAAATAAGTACAAGCAGTTGAAATATTCCTGGATGACGTAATTGACCTTAGTCTGCATGAGTGATTGGAGGAGGGCAGCAGTGCATAGTTCATAGCTCCGTGGCTCTTGCAAGCTTAATCACATATTTACGAATGTAGTCTAAGCTTATTTCAGTGGCATCCTCCTTAAGGTCGAGGAGTGCCTGTTCAACGTTCTTTTTGGAAACGAGTTTGATGATGGTTTTCCACTTTGGTATAAATGTGACCCTTCTATTTGCAAAAGAATAAGTTGATATCATTCTTGAGAGTGGTGGGATGTTTCGGCGCATTGAGGTTGAATTTCCTCAATAGGGAGTACGAAATCTCTGGCTCACTACGATCATATTTAACAGGATTACGTGCAAGTTTTCTGGTAAGGATGTGAATGGTATTGGTTTTAGCAGCCCCAACGAGTTCTATATGGGAAAAAATTACCTTCACGGAATTGGCATGATCAATAAAACCCTTCGCCTTCCTCGAATCTATGTGTGAGTAAGCGTGTGGTTGTCAAGACTGTCCAGGAAAAACTCTTGTCCTCATTCCATACATTTATTCAGTGATGCCAATAAGTTTTGAGTATGAAATCCTTTCCGCTCAACTCTGTAGGATAAGGTGATGGGTTGAAATCACCGATGAAATCATAGAGGACTTCGATGCAGCTTCAATCATTATTTGTGTACATAAAAAGCACTATCCACGATAGTTCGTTCAGTTTGTTTCTTTAACAGCAACGGCGCGATCTCACTGGTTAAGAACTTAGAACATCTGTCGGTCCAAAGAAATCAATGTGTACTTATGTCCTTTCTTACGAATAATACAGAACAAAATATGGATCATTTACTCTTGTTATTTGCTTTTCTAACTTGCCTTAACAGTATATACTACATACCAAATAACAAGATTAGAAATAAACGAGATCCAAGATATAGAATTGAAGTACACGTAGATTTCACGGTACGATGTTTTATTTCTAACTCCTATAAAAATGTACCCAATGATTTCTGGTTGATTAGAATAGAGCCAGCTAAGGTCTAAGATTGGTAAAAACTATCGGAAGCTAATTCCAAAAATCCTGTTGCTAGCACGTCCTGAATACAGGCCTCCCTCTTGTAATCAGATGCCTGGGCACATGCTTCTGTAGCGGCCTTAGGGGAAATTGGATTGTCCAAGTTAAGACGGCGACGAATGTTGGACTTCTCGCTGCCTCCAATCTCTTCGTAAATACATCTTTCTGGGTGCTGTGGAACATAGGTTTTGTCTTGAAAGAGTTGTGGTTCATCACTCCTGACCTGCCATTCATCACCTAGCGCATTATGATCACTCCGTAAATCAGTCTTGCCATCTCTTGCAAATAGCGGCAGATGAGCTGGTGACCCTAACAGTCCAACACTATCCACAGGAAAAATTCCAAAGAGGTTCACGAACATCATCTCCCACTTGTTCGTACTGACTTGGATGGAGCACATGTCACCAGTATCGTCACGAAAGTATAGATCGTATATTGGAGTACCTACTGCTACATGATTCATCTCGTCTTTGTTTGCATTTGTAGTCTTGGCGAGGGAAAAAATTCCACTTGCAACCTCAAGCGTTGCAGCGTCTTTGTTGTTGAATGTGTCATTTCCATTCACAATTAGAGAACCATCTCCCTGGATTTCAACGACATCAGAGCCAACTTTAATAGCAGCAGCAGAGATGTAAGAATAACCATTCTGTATCATGCCCATCACCTTTGTTGTGCGAATGAATACGTATAGGCCCAATCCAGAGTGGAAACCGTCACTTTTAGTCAAGATCATTTCACACTGAGGATGAATTGAGTAGTGCCATGCTCTAAACGGGAAGAAGTGTGGATCTAAATTCATTCGATTGTTGGCGTATAAGTTTACGAGTTGTATTCATATGCAAAACAAATCGACTCTGAATGCATGAGATTCATAAATTACATAAGACTTCCATACTTACCTCCACCGCCTCCAGGGGGGCCTGTTGGACCTGTTGGACCTGTTGAAACTGGAGCTGTTGAACCTGTTGAAACTGGAGCAGTTGTAGTGGTCGAAGCGGATGTAGGGGCAGGGGATGAACAATCTTCCGGACAATTTGAAGGGCATTCACCATCATCACAATTTCCGTCTCCGCAATAACTTGGACATTGTTGTACCAGATAATCTGAAATATCGTGAGTTTCACACTGACCACAGCTAGAGGACGACCCCTGCAGCCTCCTGTCACCGTCGGCACTACAGAACTTGAAAGGAAGCTTGAGGAATTCAAAAGGAGTACCCCGGCAGCATTCATCAAAGCACAAAGACCATTCCCAACAACCCGCCCAATTATTATTAGCTTCATTATCACAAATGGCTTTGCATTCTTTTACACCATCACAAGAATCTCTGCATTCGAATGATCCCCCAAGTTCTTGTGCTGATCCAACTTCATTACTATTTCCGTCAGAACAGTAATCGATTCCACCACTTTCGATAAATTCTTCGTCTTCACATTCTGTGCCAGGGAAGTTACAACATGTATACAAATTTGCACCTGACACACCGCCATAGTAATGCTGACATTCACCTTCAGGAGTATCAAAACCATTGACAATGGACCTGGTGTTCACATTTATAATGGAAAAGATAATGAAGAGAAGCCAGTTAAGAGAATAATGATATTTTGTGAGCATATCCATCTTCATGAATATATGAAAAACTGTTTCTACCGGTAGTTATGCTCGACACAATTCAATTCGTTGTAAATATTTAAGTTGCAAATACGTCCACTTGCAAATTTAATTTTTTTTCAATACTGTTGTATTGGATTGAGACGAATTCATCAAAAGTAAAATTAACAATAATCTTTAATCTTGAAAGATATCCTTTTGCATTTCACACTGAAGAGAGAAGAGGTGTCAATGTTCACTCAGGCAAGTTTCTCTCGTTCTAGACCGTGTTTCCGAAATCATGCTATTTATTATTTTTGACTGTTACTTCAAGTAAGTATCTACATTCTGCATTGTACACTTGAGAGACAAGAGAGAAGTTTTGTTTTATACTAAACGAATCTTACATATATATGAACTGTTCGATTTCAAGATACAATCAGGAAAATATCTTCTAGAAAAGCGAGAGGAATCGTGCATCGAGACGATGGAAAACTCCAGCGGAAATGTTACTTATCGACAAGACATATCGATGTTGTCATCATCATAAAAAAGGGCATATTTTCAATGAATATGCACTTTTTTCATGTGTTGTTTACACAGACCTTCTCGATGATGTCCAACCAGCAAACCACCAACCAAACATGTAACATTCGAGCACTGCTTGTATCTCTTGTATCTCGTATGCAAATGTATCTACTCTAATTCCATCTTACCAAATATACATACATGACTCGTCCTCTCAATTAGCCGATGAATCGTGAAGGAAGTAGTAAGAATTGAAATTCATTACGAAATCAATCTAATATACGAAATCAGTGTCCCCTGCAGTAAAAGAGAATAGTATATATTTAGTTGTTAGGTATTACACTAATGGTCGCATTCGTATATAATCATAAAACATTACGTGATATTAAAGTTGAATAATCCTTTAGTTAATAGTCCCAATTCATCGAATGAATAATTAGCTGAATCGGGAGGGAAGTAGTAAGAATTGAAGTTTATTACGAAATCATTCTAATATACGAAATCAGTGTCACCTGCAGTAAAAGAGAATAATATATATTTAGTTGTTAGGTATTACACTAATTGCCGTCTCGCTACATTCGTATACAATCATAAAACATTACATGATGCTATGTTGAATCATCCTTAAGTTAATAGTCCCAATTCATCGAATAAATAATTAGCTGAAATTAGTACGAGAAGAGTCGCTTAATTTTTCAAAATATCTTCCAGCTATCTTCTTTCCATTTCTTTCGAATTTAATATCGAGACATGCTTGAATGAT
>Ga0213867_1001365_pt1 | contig 10870 bp, 11 predicted proteins | sample PICome_12_FD_160120 | JGI IMG/M metagenome (GOLD analysis project Ga0213867, IMG submission 160120) | Coastal seawater microbial communities near Pivers Island, North Carolina, United States - PICO540 | ecosystem: Environmental > Aquatic > Marine > Coastal | place: USA: North Carolina... | reverse complement strand
TTAAATGGTATAACCAGGCAGTCAGTTATAACTATAGCCAAAGATGAAGGATATGAAGTTATAGAAAAAAACTTAGAATACCAAAACCTAGCTGAGGCTGATGAGGCATTTTTTACTGGAACAGCTGTAGAAATAACACCAATAACTAAATTAGATGGAAAAGAAATTAATTCTGGAAAGAGAGGAAAAATTACACAAAGACTCCAATCTATTTATGAGGATGTAATTACAGGTAAATCAGAGAAATATAACTCATGGCTTTCTTATGCTCATTCCTCCAAAGAATCCTAAACTTAAAATTGCAATATTAAGTTATAGATCTGCGCCATTTGGTGGAGGTCAAGGTATTTATGTTAAAGATATTTCATTAGCTCTTAAAAATTTAGGCCATTCGGTAGATGTGATATCAGGCGAGCCTTATCCCATGCTAGAGGATGGGGTTAATTTAATAAAACTTCCTGGCATGAATTTATTTGAAACTTTTATTTTCAAAGATAGGCTTAAAAAATTTATAAAGAGCCCAAAAACATTTGTAAATATTTATGAATTCTTATCTGCTTTAGCAGGTGGATTTCCTGAGATGTACTCCTTTGGTAAAAGAGCTAATGAATTCTTAAAAGATAACAATAATTATGATGTTGTCATTGACAATCAATCATTGAGCTATGGAATGCTTGAGATCCAAAAAAGGTTTCCTTTTATTGAAATAATACATCATCCAATAACTATGGATTTAAAGCATGATCTTGAGGCTAGCAACAAACTCCTTTATAAGATTTCTAGGAAGAGGTGGTACTCATTTCTTAGGATGCAAAAAAGAGTTGCCCCAAAACTAAGATCCATAATCACACCCTCAATGAACTCCAAAAATGATATTGAAAATGATTTATCCTGTTCTACAGAAAATATAATTGTTATAAATAATGGACTTGATTCTAATATATTTAGGCCTTATGAAAGCATTAGTAGAAATAAGCTAAGGCTTATAACTACTGCAAGTGCAGATGTGCCTTTGAAAGGTTTAGATTATACTCTCGGAGCCGTTGCAGAGCTAAGAAATGAACTGGATATTGAGTTATTAGTTATAGGTAATAAAAAAGATGGCGGACATACATCAAGGCTAATCAAAAAGTTAAATTTAGAAAAAAATGTAATATTTAAAACAAATTTAACTCAAGAAGATATTGCTAAAGAGTATGCAAAGAGCTCTATTGCAATAGTAAGCTCTTTGTATGAAGGGTTTGGTTATCCAGTTATTGAAGCAATGAGTTGTTCAATACCATTGATAGCAGCGAAGACCTCTTCAATTCCTGAGTTAGTGGGAGGTTTTGCTCATTTAATTGATCCTAAAGACATCAAGCAATTAGCCAAAAAAGTAAAAGAAATATTGAAAAATTATGATGAAAATTTAATTCTTGCCAAGAATGGCAGGGCCCATATTCAAAATCAATTTAATTGGGAAAAAATATCAAAACAATATCAAGATGTAATTTATGAAAATTTAAACAGGCGAAGAGAATGTTAACTTTTAACTTTAGACAGTTTGATTTCAAAAATAAAAGTGGAGTAATGTTAGATATTGGTTGCGGAGAGGGCCGTCATGTTTTTGGAGCTATGCAGAATTATAAAAACTTTTACTGTATTGGGCTTGATATGGATGAACCATCTCTAGCCAAGGCTCAAGAAGGATTTGATTTTTTTAAATCAATATCAAACGAAGGAGCTATTTTTATAAAGGGTTCTGCATATGAACTTCCTTTTCCATCTGACTCAATAGATTTAATAATATGCTCTGAGGTTTTAGAACATCTCAATAATTATAGTGAAGCACTAAGTGAAATATATCGAGTACTCAAACCCCATGGCAAGTTTCTTGCTAGCGTCCCATCATTCTTCCCCGAAAAAATATGCTGGATGCTTTCAAAAGATTATCAAAATATGCCTGGAGGACATGTAAGGATTTTTAAGAAGAAAGCTATCATAAATGAAATTGAGCAATTAGGCTTTTTATTAAAAAAACAAGAAAGGTTTCATTCAATTCACAGCCCTTATTGGTGGCTTCGATGCTTGTTTTGGAAGAATCAAGATAATAATTGGTTAATAGGAGTTTATAAAAAACTTCTTGAAAAACATATCCTTGAGAAGCCTTATCTTATTGATTTAATTGATAGATTGTTTAACCCAATTCTTGGTAAAAGTTTATCTATGTATTTTGAAAAAAGATAATGACAGAGACAATAAAAATAAATATCAGTAATGATGCTAATAATACAAAAAGCGCAGACTTCTACAATGCAATTGGTCTATATGTTTTAAACCAGCAGCTAAAGAGCGGAGTAATACCATCCAATACTGATGGTTCATTTGACCCCTGGGACTTTATAGAATCTATTACTGCACTAAATTTTATTTTTAAACAAGAAGAAGCTAAAAAGTCTTTTAGATGGCTTAAAGCAAATCAAAATGAAGATGGAAGTTGGTTCTCAAAATACTCAAGCTCTGGGGAACCAATAGAAACAAATAAGCCTACTCATTTCTCATCTTATATTTCTGTTGGACTTCTTCATTATTACAAGACTTTTTCTGATTTAGATTTCCTAGAAGAAATGTGGCCATCATTAAAAAAAGCCACAAACTTTTCTATTAAACATCAAACGCAAAAAGGAACAATTCCTTGGTCAATAGACTCTAAGGGGGACATTGAAAATGATTATTTAATTACCGCATCCAGCTCTATACTCAAAAGTCTGGAGTGCTCTAGCGCTATAGAGAAAATATTAAACTTAGATCTAAATCCAGACTGGATCATGGCCTATGAATTATTATCAAATGCACTTAGGCATCCAAAAGGTTTGTTTGATTTACAAAAAGATAGATCAAATTTCTCTATGGATTCATATTACCCAGTAATTTCAGGCTGCTTAAATAAGAATGAAATCGAGGAAGCTATACAACAAACACTAAATAATTTTTATGAAGATGGGTTGGGTATTAAATGTGTTAGAGAAGAGCCTTGGATAACAGTTGCTGAAACAAATGAGTTTGTAATTGCATTAGTAATTGGAAATAAAAAAGACTTGGCTAAAAAGATTTTGCTTGAGTCTACTTTAATATCTGATAAAAATAATATTCCCTATATGGGATGGCAATATAAAGAAAAAATCTTTTGGCCAAATGAGAAACCAACATGGACAGCAGCTGCAATGCTGCTTGCAGCTGATGCGGTATTTGGCTACACATCAGCAGCAGATTTATTTTTAAAAAACCAATTAGATTCTTTTTAAGCAAACTATAGTATCAACTCTGTCATACTCTATAAAATCATTCTTAAGAGCTTCTTTATATATCTCATAAGGAGCTTGTCCACCTTCGCTAGGATCTTCATAGATATCATGTATAACCAAAGCCCCATTTTTTTTTACATATTTTGACCAGCAATTGTAATCATTAAAAGCTGACTCTAAAGAATGACCACCATCTATAAATATCATCCCAGCAGAAGTATTCCATGACTTAGCTGCAGCTCTTGATGATGAAACAATTGGAATAATATTATCAAGATTGTATTTTTGAATATTTTTAAGGAAAAGAGGAAATGTATTAACTCTATTTTCCTGAACATCAAATACCTCAGAGTCAAAATATTCTTCCTTTAATTGATGCTCTTCGGATCCAGAATGATGATCGATTGTGAAAACAACTTCATTATTTTTATTAGCTCCAAATCCAAGATAGATAGTTGATTTGCCACAATATGTTCCAATTTCAATGATCGGACCCAACTTTGAAAACTCTTTTGACCATTTATATAATGCCTCTCCTTCATGCGAAGGCATGAAGCCCTTAATATTCTCAATATCTTTAATTATCATTTATAAAAATCCTCTTTACCGAGTGTTGATTTAAATCTTCGATGTTGCCATAAATATTCAGAGGGATGTTTCCTGATACTATTCTCTAAAATTTTATTTAGATCAGAGGACATTTCTTTATCTGAATTCATATTTAGTTCAATTTTTTCGATCTCAATAATATACTCATCATTTTCAATAAAGCTATTTAGAAAATACGTCTGACAATTTGTTTTTTTTATAATTTTATGAGGAGCAGATATAGTTGCTGCTGGGAGGTTAAAAAAGTTAACTACCTCTGACCCATTCATTCCATAGTCTTGATCAGTAGCATATAAAACTGTTTTACCTGACAGGAGCCATTTTATAAATTTTAAAGGCTTATTCTTGTCGCATAAGTCTTTAACACCTTTCAGGCGACCTTTGCTCTGAATTGCATCAAAGAATTTTGAGTTATGCGTTCTCTCAACCCCATATATATCTACATTCATACCCAAAATTCTTGCATCAAGTTCTAAATGTAAAGAATGCTTAAAAAAGAGGAGGATCCCGTTACCTTTGTTTTGTTCATTTTTAAGTTGCTTCAGTCCTCTAATTTTATATTTAATCTCTTTATTTATTCTTGCATCACTCCAAAACCATGAAATAGCAGTATCGAACACCACTAACCCCGAATTATTAATATTGTTTTTAATTAAAATCCTTCTTTCAATATCATCTTGATCATAAAAACAGGCATCAATATTTTTTTTGCTAATACGATTCCTTTTTTGCAAAAAAATGCTTATGAATTTACTTATAAAAGGTGAAATTTTTAACTGTAAGGATCTTGGTAGCAATGCAATTGCTCTCCAAAAGAAAACTAGAAGTGATAAAAAAATGTTTTTCATATGATATTAAAATGTATTATTACATTAATGTAGCTAATGATTGTCATAATGAGACTTCTTTTTTATAACATTTTAATTCTTATTTTTCTTCCGGTAGCTGTCGGCAGAATTTTATATAAAAGCATCAAAGATAAGGATTACAGGCTTAACTTATCTCAAAGGTTTGGCATTTATAAAGTTAATTCTTCAAAGAAACAAGTCATTTGGTTTCATGCTGTTAGCCTTGGAGAAGTTATAGCATCCGAAAAAATAGTTAATAAGCTCTTAAAAGATGCTGATGTAATACTTACAGTCACTACGCCAACTGGATTACGACATGCTAGAAAGATTTATGGAGATGATTTAAAAATTTATTACGCACCATGGGATAACCTAGTTTTTATGAATAGGGCAATTAACTCCTTTATGCCTTCAGTGATTGTTATTTTTGAAACGGAGATATGGCCTTCAATGATTCATTGCTCTTTTAAAAAAGATATCCCTATTATTTTGTGTAATGGCAGAATGTCTCAGAGATCTTTCAAAAGTTATTCAAGGTTTAAAGCTTTGGTTAATAAAACACTTCAAAAATTCTCTTTTATTTTTGTACAAAGTGAAAATCAAGCTAAAAGATTTTTTGAACTCGGAGCAAATATTGAGCAATTACAAATTGCATCTTCAGTAAAGTTTGATTCTCATGAGCCTAATGAAGAACTTGGTAATAGAGTTAATGAGCCAGAAAAAGATAAAATTTTATTATTTGCAAGCACTCACAGAGGCGAAGACGAAAGATTAATTAAAATATATATAAATCTTAAAACAGTGATAACTAATCTAAGATTAGTTATTGTTCCAAGGCATCCAGAAAGACATACCGAGATAGAACGAATTCTAACCAAAGAAGGAGTTAACTATTCATTACAAAATAACAGTATGCTGGAATTTGAAGATAACAAGGTAATAGTTATAAATGCTATTGGTATCCTGGCTGATTTATATGCTAAAGCAGATGCAGCTTTTATTGGTGGTAGCATGTTAGGCGATACAGGAGGGCACAATATAATTGAGCCTGCTGCATCTGGATGTCCATTTGTTGTGGGTGAGCATATGTATAATTTTACAGATATATTAGAGTCATTTTTATTACGAAATGCATGTATTCAGGCCTCAAGTGATAAAGAGATAGAACTATCTTTAAAAAGCATATTGACTGACAATGATCACCATGGAAAAATTAACGCATTAGAAGTCGTTAAAGAAAACAAAGGGTCATCAGACTTGCAAGCAAGAAAGATTTTAAGTTTTCTAAATTAAAAGGGGTATATTTTGAAATTAGTCACAGCAATCATAAAACCTTTCAAGGTTGAAGAAGTGAGATCTGCATTAGAGAAGATCGGAGTTTCTGGAATGACAATGACCGAGGTTAAAGGTTTTGGGAGGCAGAAAGGTCATACTGAGCTTTATCGTGGTGCAGAATACACTATAGATTTTCTTCCTAAAATTAAATTAGAGATAGCTGTATCTGATGACATAGTTGAGTCTGTAAAAGGCGCAATAATTGAAGCAGCAGCCTCAGGAAAAATTGGAGATGGCAAAATATTCATATCGCCTATTGAAGAAGTAGTTCGAATAAGAACGGGTGAGACAGACGAAGACGCTCTGTAAAATTCAATTATTAAAAAAGCTAATCAAAAAAAAGTCGTTTTCCTGTTAGGTCCTACTGCATCAGGAAAAACAGATTTAGCTATAAAACTTTCAAAAAGCTTTGATTTAGAAATAATTAGCGTTGATTCTGTAATGGTTTATAAAGATGCTAATATTGGCTCAGCAAAACCATCAAACAGCATCTTAGAGAAATACCCTCATTTTTTAGTCAATAATAAAACCTTAAATGAAATCTACTCCGTTGCAGAATTCTGTAGTGATTCTTATAAATTAATTGAAGAAATTCACTCTAGAAATAAGACGCCATTTTTTGTTGGTGGCTCGATGATGTACTTTAAGTCTTTGTTAGATGGCATAAATGAAATGCCTGCAAGAAATGATTTGTATAGAGAAAAGCTTATAGAAGAGAGTTTATCAAAACCGGGCTATCTTTTTAATCTTCTTTTGGAAACTGATCCTGAATATGCAAAAAAAATTATGCCAAACGATGAAAAAAGAATTTTACGAGCATTGGAAGTTATAAATAGCTCAGGTAAGTCAATGACAGAAAACCTAAATGAAAACTCTAAGAAGAGTTTAAAAAATAAGTATGATATTTTGCAGATAGCTATCTATGAGGAAGATAGAACAATATTACACAAAAGAATTAAACATAGACTAGAAGCAATGTTAAATGAAGGCTTAATAGAAGAGGTTGAGGATATAAAAAAAAATTATTGCATTGAATCAAACCATCCAATCCTATCAGCTGTAAATTATAAGCAGGTATTTGATTATTTAGATAATCATATAAACAAAGAAGAGCTGTTTGATAGAGCTTTATTTGCTTCAAGACAATTGGCAAAGAGACAGATTACATGGATTAGATCATGGGAAGATCTTAATTTGTTTAAAATCAACTCAGATGAAGAGATTAAAGAAAATATAAAGAATTTCCTATAGATGGCTTTAAATATATATTTAAGCCCATAAATATTAACTATAATATAAATACATCGAGGTAAATATATGAACTGGGATAATCAAGACAAAGATCCATGGGGTGGTAAGAATGATGCTCCCGATTTTGATGATCTTTTAAAAAAATTTTCATCTGTACTAGGAGCAAAGAAAGCAACTTCATCTAATGGCTCAGGCTCTGGCGGCGGAAATAAACTGTCTTCAAGTAGAATATTTCTTTATGCATTCTTCGCTTTTTTAATTGTTTATGCATCTCAGTGTATATATCAGCTTGATGCATCCGAAAGAGCAGTTATCTTAAGATTAGGAAAATTTCATGAGGAGCAATCTGAAGGACTGAACTTTAGACTTGCAGGAATTGACGATAGATATATTGAAAATGTTTCTTTGACTAGAAGATATACACAAACAAACAGCATGCTTACAAAAGATGAAAATATTGTTGATGTGACCGTCTCAGCTCAATACAGAATTGCTAACTTAAAAGATTTTGTATTGAATGTTAAAGATCCTGAAGGCAGTCTAAGAAACGCAATCGAAAGTGCATTAAGGCACGTTGTTGGTGACAATACTCTTGATCAAACTCTTACTGTAGGAAGAGAAAATATTGCTTTTGATGTTCAAACTAGATTACAAACCTACCTAGATTCATACCAAACTGGTCTTTTGGTTCAGCAGGTAAATATTGAAAAAACTGATCCCCCATCAGCAGTAAAAGATGCATTTGATGATGTTGTTGCTGCACGTGAGGATAAAGAGAGGCTTCAAAACGAAGCTGAAAGGTACGCTCTATCAATAGTTCCTGAGGCAAGGGGTCAAGCACAAGCTAGGATTAGACAAGCAGAGGGTTATAAATTAGAAGTAGTTGCTAATGCAGAGGGTGAGGTTGCAAGATTTACAAACTTACTCGAAGAATATAGCAAAGCTCCAGAAGTTACTCGAGATAGATTATATCTGGATGCACTCCAATCAGTGCTATCTAACTCTACTAAGGTTATGGTCGATGTAGAGGGAGGCAATAATTTATTATATTTGCCTCTAGATAAAATAATGGAAGAAAACAAGAAACAAGAAAATTCTAGAATTAATTTAAGGAGAGTTGATGATGAATAAGAGTTCATATTTACTAGTATTCGCAGCACTTATAGTTGGAATTGCATTCAATAGTTTTTTTATCGTAGATGAAAAAGAAAAAGCAATAGTATTTCAATTTGGTGAAGCTGTTAGAACTGATATTGACGTCGGTTTTTCTTTTAAATTGCCTATTGTTCAGGAAGTTAAGAAGTATGATGCAAGAATACAAACACTTGATGAGGCCCCTGACAGAATTTTGACAGTTGAAAGTAAATATTTGCTTGTAGATTCTTTTATAAAATATCGCATTTCAGATGTTCTTACATTTTATAAAGCAAATAACGGTAGCTTTAATAGTCTCAATAGTTTGCTAGGTCAAAGATCAGAATTTATTCTTAAAAACCAGTTTGGTAAAAGGACTGTAAAAGAAGTTGTTTCTGGTGAAAGAGATGAGCTAATGAGCACAATGTTGAATCAGTTAAATGATTCAGTTGTTGATCTTGGTGTTGAGATAATAGACTTTAGGGTGAAGAGGATAGATCTTCCCTCAAATTTAAGTAATTCCGTATATGAAAGAATGAGGACTGAAAGAAATAGATTAGCTGAAGAGTTAAGGTCTGAAGGCAAGGAAATTGCAAGAGAGATTAGAGCTATTGCTGATAAAGATAAAGTTGTTATCTTAGCAGAAGCCTATAAAAAATCTGAGCAACTTAGAGGTGAGGGTGATGCAGAAGCAACTGCAATATATGCAGAAGCTTATTCTGTAGATCCAGAATTTTATGAATTTACAAGAAGCTTGAAGGCTTATACAGAAACTTTTCAAAATAAATCTGATGTAATGCTGATTGATTCCGAATCTGAATTTTTTAAATATTTAAATAAACAAAGTCAGCCATAAAAAAGTAAATGTCCAAAAACACATTAATACTGGGTCTCCAATGGGGAGATGAAGGTAAGGGTAAGATAGTAGATGCGTTAAGCGAAGATACTCATGCCGTATGTAGGTTTCAAGGCGGACATAATGCAGGTCACACAATTAAAGTAAATGGAGAGCAAACAGTTCTCCATTTAACTCCATCAGGAATACTCCATCCTAATATTAATTGCGTTATTGGAAATGGTGTTGTTCTCTCTTTAGAAGCCCTAAGCAAAGAAATAAATGAGCTTAAAGAAGCTGGCATTTCATTTGATAATAGATTTCATATTAGCTCATCATGCTGCCTAATACTCCCGACTCATATAAAACTTGACCAAGTGAGGGACAAAAAAGAATCTATAGGAACAACTGGAAGAGGTATTGGACCAGCTTATGAAGACAAGATTGCAAGGCGTGCTATAAGGTTGGGTGATTTTTCTGATGAAGCTAATTTAAAGATTAAGCTTGAGAAATTAGTGACTTACCACAATAAGGTTTTAAACAAAATGCATGATGAAGACTCGATATCTGTGCAACAAGTCGTTGATGAAGTTTTCTCTTACAAGCATCTCTATGATAATTTTTGTTGTGATACTCAAAACTTGCTAATTGATTGGATCGAAGAGGGCAAATCAATACTATTTGAAGGGGCCCAGGGAACTCTTTTAGATATCGATCAAGGAACTTACCCATTTGTAACATCTTCAAGCACCACTGCTGGAGGAGTTTCAACAGGTTTGGGTATTGGCCCAAAATATATAAATAAAATTATCGGTATCACAAAAGCCTATACAACAAGAGTTGGTGAAGGGCCTTTTATTACAGAACTATTTGATGCTAATGGTGAGATGTTAGCAAAAAATGGTCATGAATTTGGAGCAACAACAGGAAGACCAAGAAGATGTGGCTGGTTAGATTTAGTCGCATTAAAAAAAGCTGTTTTTACAAATTCAGTAACTGATCTTTGCCTAACAAAACTAGATGTTCTTGATACTTTTAAAGAAATTTCTGTTTGCATTAAATATGATAATGGAAATCCCATCTACAAAACCTTTGAAGGATGGAATGATAAAACAGAAGGGGTAACAGATTTTAATAAACTTCCGCATAATGCTAAATCTTACATAAACTTTATAGAGGAGTTTATTGGGTGTGAGATTAGTATAGTCTCAACCGGACCTTCTAGAGATCAAACAATTACGAGATAAGGTATTTGTATTTATTTGATATTTAGAAATTTGTCTAAATAAGTATTTATAAACTTATACGATTCGGGGTTAGAGAATTTTTTTGAAAGCCTAAGCGATTCATCTATGATTAGGGGCCCATCAAGCTCACCATTTAAAAATTCATTTATTGCAAAGTACATAATAGACTTATCTATAAGCTCTAAATCAGTTTCTTTTAAACCAAGGTCTTTAATCGAATTTTGAATAGATTTATTATTTTTTTCTACTGATGTTAGAGATTTTTCAAAATATGCAAAATCAACATTTTTATTACGGTGCTCATCTTTAAACTGAACAACAATATCT
>Ga0213867_1001364_pt1 | contig 10878 bp, 10 predicted proteins | sample PICome_12_FD_160120 | JGI IMG/M metagenome (GOLD analysis project Ga0213867, IMG submission 160120) | Coastal seawater microbial communities near Pivers Island, North Carolina, United States - PICO540 | ecosystem: Environmental > Aquatic > Marine > Coastal | place: USA: North Carolina... | reverse complement strand
TCGCATAAGGACGAACAGAGATAGCATTCTGGTTACTGAAGGTCTTGGCAGCGTAACGTGCTTGGATAGTACCACCAGAGATGGTACGCTCAGCATCGTAACCGTTACCAGCAGTGCCTTGCTGGTTCAGGAGCACACCAGCACCGAGGTAGTTACCAACACCTTCTGCCTTCTGTGCAGCGGCAACTTCAAGAGTATTTACGCGACCATTGGTGGCACGAAGTGCAGCAGCGAGTTTGGCATCTTCGGCACTAGTGAAAGCACTAATATTATCCAGGCAGTGATTTACAAGTGCTGCCATTTGATCGCGGGTAGCAGGTTCACCACCACGGAAAGTTCCATCGGGGAAACCAACGAGGCAACCATACTCTGTGTTCAGGTTTACGATTGCCTGATATGCCCAATCAGTTGGTTGAACATCAGAAAGTGGAGCAGCCATAGCAGGAGCAGCAGTAGCAACAGCAGCAGTGGCAGCAATAATAGAGCGAATAAACATAAGTGTCTTAGTACTAAACGACATTTAAAAAGTGTTAAGAATTACAACAGAATCCTCAACACCTATTTAGGATAGCACTGGTCCCAAGTTTTGTCAAGCAGTATAAATTAAATGAGACCAAAAGGTAATTGACTTAATCCACCACCAAGACCTGGAGTTTGTGGTTTTCTTAAAGATTCTACCGATTGTTTTTCTTTCTGTGCCGCTTTTAATTCAAGTTCATATATCCTTTCTTCCATAACTTCAATAGAAGCATGAAGATTGCAAAGATATTCTATAAGATCTTCTTTGTTTTCTACAACTTGTCTAATATCTTCACGAAGTTCTTTTTCTTTTTTTTCAACCTCCAATTGATCTGAGTCAAGAACACCACTCTTTGCCATGTAATAATCAGCAAGTTCCTGAGCATTATCAAGATCAACTCCTTCCAATTTAGGTTCCAAATCAACTTCTGATGTAGAAGTATCTTCAGCATAAGTTATACTATGAATAACTTCTGTGGTTCTTGGTTCTTCCATTAGATCTCTGGGTAATCAAATAACATTTCTGAAATATATTTATCAGCAAATTCATCACCAAAAATACTCTTTAAAACTCCTCTAGTTTTATTATTTTTTCTTTGCTTTTCACAGTAATGTTTATGCCCCTCATAATTTTCTTGAACATTCCCAACAGGTTTAGTAATATTAGAAATAGCACAATGATAGTTTAAATATGTAAATGCTATATTTACAAACTTATTATATTCTTCTTCAGTCGGACTCACAAATACACAGTACTCGGAGAATACATCCCCCCACTCAGGCATTTTTTTATCTTTCTCAAATTCTCGATCAGATACAATATCCAAAATTTTATAAGACTCTGGAAGTGATCTATCTTCTTTAATAGAACTAATATCAACAATTGCCGCTCCAACTGATTTTGAAGATGCAACAATATCAGCACCAAAGATCGGTAAATCATACTCATATCTCGGGTACATATTTGTATGAAGAATATCAAGTCCAGATTTCATCTGGGCAACTTCCAAATGAATCTTCCTAAACTTTTCAGTTTCCCATACATAGTTTTCAATATAAACTTCTTCTTCATCTCCAGAAGATTTTTCAATTCTACCAAATTCTTCTGGTATTTCTATTTCTTTCATTTCAAAGTGCTCATTCCAACTATCCAAAATTGAATCAGCAAGACTTTGAATTAATGGGTGTAAATCTCTCATTTTAACCTCGTATTTGGTGTATTCAAAACATAAGTTTCTCTTTTTTTATTTTCTTGCGAAGGAAGATCTATACCATCATCCCACACATAACCTTTCAAAAACATAATCCAATTTAATGAGTTTTCAAACTCATTAGTGTAAACTACTCCATATACATAATCATCATGATATTCATCAACATGGACATATACACATCCACTAACAGCATGTCTAAGATAGTATGTTAGTTTATCTTTTGCTTGCTGCCAATATTCTTTTTCATTCTCATTATTTATAGGGGAGAGAATCCCAGATAAAAATATTTTTTTCTTGAGATAAACTCCCATACCCAAATCAATTATTCCTTCAAATGATGAACCATCAAATACCTCAAGAACTCTACTGATTTGGTATTTATCCATACAGTTTATTGATCTCTAAACATATATTTAACAATATTTACAACTTCAGTGGAGTTTGATTTAAATTTATCAATAAATCTACTATCAATAGTTGCTGGATTATACCACCAATCTTCACATGAATTAATTCCATCAGAAGAAACATCAGATACAACTAATTTATATCCACATAATTTAAAATATTTACGAGATTTATCACGATACCCATTGGTCATATCCATATAGTAATCGTGTTTAAATGTCACAATCCTAAATTTATAATCATCAAATGGAATTGACAAAAGAGTTTCAAATGATTTTTTAACATTACCAGAATCGATTTGCAAATAATCTATGATATCCCCAGTATTCATATCACTAAGAATCTTGGAATAATCAAGTAATTCTACCTCACCACAGAAATATGTATTCCTTCGTTCTTGAGAAAATCTAGTATTTAATTCATCATCTTCACATATAGAAACTCCTTTCCACCCAAATGTTTGTTCAAGTAATGTTGTATTATTTTTGTATACAGTATCAGTGTAACCAATCTGCAGATATGTTCCATTTTCTTTTCCGTCCAATACAGAAAGAACAAATACATCTTGGAACAATTGTGAATAATTTTTCTTTATTTTCTCAATACCATCAAATTTATATTTAAATATTCTAGTTTTATTTTCATCTAAATTATAATCCTTTTCAACAATATCACCCGAACCAACTTTTATTAAATTATTACGAACAAGAGTAAAATGATTATCATCCAGTTTATAATTGTTCTTTAAATCAATAAGAAGTTCTCTTGTTTCACTTCCTTTACCCCATGACCATGCCGCCAATGCCTTTTCAAAAATAAGACAATACTTTCCTGGATATTCAACATCAGTATGCAATGGTTTGCAATTAAAATCGCAAAAATCAATTCCCCACTGCGCCATAATATAACATTCTTGCCAACATTCTCTTTTTTCAGCAAATCTGGAAAGTAAATAATATGCTTCTGGTCTCTTAGGCATTATACACAATGCTTGTTGTAGAAGTCCCTTTGCTGTTTGATCCCTAGTTCCCTGACGATCATAAGCATTAGAAGCGTGAATCAATGCTTCATAAGCAAGCAAATCATCATCAGTCCTCTCAGCACATCTCAAGAAAAATGATAATGCTGGTGCATTATGTCTGTGGTGTTCATACCACATACCAAGATTAAAGTTTTTAACTGGATTCTCAGTGTCTAAAGCATACTCTAATAGCAGATCATTAAGGTTTGCTTTTGTAATGTCAACGATTATTTCTTTTTTTACAACTGATTCTTCAACCATTTTAATTTCAAATGACCTTCCCATAAGTTCCTCAATAGTTCTTTGTTCTCCATTGTCTTTCCACCAATTTATAATATAATCGTGGGCATAATAATGATTTCTTTTTTGCCCATCTTTTACATCACCATCCCCACCTTCAAATGTTGATGTGAATCCAACATCTTCTACAAACATTGGAATCGTATAAACTTTTCCAGCACTCGTATATAAGATGTTTTCAATCAAAGGTTGAACTTCAGCATCTCTTAATTCAAGATGATATGTTCCATCAACAATATAATTATCTATAATGTATTTGGCATACTCCCTTTTAATAATATAAGCAGTTACTGACCAATCATCCCAATAACGATCTCTGATCTTGATGTCTCCATAGTCTCCACGAATAGGAAGCATCTGGATACACCCCCAATCTTCGGGAAGATTTTCAATAAATTCATTCCATGTAAAGTTCCAATAATCAACAGTATCAAGACTTAGATCATCTTCACAGAAAAATCCATAGTCATCATCAGTCGTTTCATACCAATCTTTGATTGCCTTTAGATGAGATACACAACAACCCTTAGTACCATCATTAAGTGTATCAACATACTTACCAGTGACTACATCATCACACTCAGTAAACCTTTTAGAAATGATTGACTTGATGTTTTTTACACCGTATTCTGTTAATCTTTTTTCTATCTTCTTTTGTCTATCTTTACTTTCTTCAAGACTAACATAATATACAGTATTCAATCCAGAAAGTTTATTAATTTTTTCCTTTCTAGTAGCAAAGTAATTTTGATCATCAATATTTACAACTTCCCAATCATAAATTCTATCAATATAATAGTCTTTTAATTGTGAGAATAGTTCTTCATTATATTCAACATTAATTTTTGCCAGTAAATATTCCATTTGCCAGCGATCAGATTGTGATGTATTTGGATCATCAATTTTTCGTTTTACATTTTCAATATCGTTATCACCAGAGTCTTCTCCATATCCTTCAAAATTTTCATATCTTTTTTTGTCTGGATGCGGAATATGGATAATATTGTAATCTTGCTTTAACTTTTTACATTCTAATCCCATCATAGACAACCTTTTGGTCATTTGGTCGTCTTCATATGCATAATATTTTCCCATCCTTTCATCATAACCACCAACTTTCCAATAGTTTTCTCTAGACACAAAACAAAGACCAGTAAGATACTTGTAAAAAGGACTATATGAATGTTGATATTTCATCATTTCATCAAGATCCATTTGATGAACATTAATTGCATAACCCTTTAGGTTTTCGTCCCAATATTCATGTTTACATACATAAGAATCTTGCCCGCACAGAAATGATTTATCATCAATTTGATATTCTTTAAAAAAAGAAAAATATGGATTGAGCATATAGTCACAGTCCATTTTAAGAATATAATCTCCTGTTGCAATACTAGCAGCAAGATTCAATGGTTGTGGTTGATTGAAATACTTTTCATCATTAACTCTAATGATTTTAATTCTTTTATCTAATTTTGTAAGATGGTTAATTGGTTCATCCGAACTCCAATCAACAATGATAATTTCTTTAATTTCATCGAATGCCATCCAAGAGTTTAGAGAAACTCTAAGAGCATCATAACGATTTTTACATGCGCAAATTATTGATACATTCATATTGAAATCCAATTTGGTAATCTTAATCCGTCAGAGTCTAGAAAATTATAATCTAATGAAAACCATTGTCTAGGACATATAGTTTTTTTGCTTTGTGCTAACCAAGAACCCCACCAACTAAAAGAACTATTAGCGATGATGTGATAATCACATTTTGACATCAAGCACAAATCAATATAAGTATTATTACTTTTTACTATAGTGAACCTATCATCCTTGAATAGTGTTTGTTCTTGGCACCATTTTGGATCATCCGAAAAAACTAACACTGGAAGAGATCTATCAAAATAAATTAATGCATTTTCATAATAAGATAGGTCCAAATTATTTAACACAGAAGAATTTAAGTAATCTGTCCTTCTTATATGAATACTTAATAGTTCATCTCCAGAATATTTCTGACTAAGATATAAGTCAGAAATTGCATTATAACCTCTCCTGAATTTAAGTTGACTTCTAAGTTCATTTTCGTATTGTGAAAAATACTTATAATTTTGAAAAAACCCAAAAATACTTTTATGATCATGATTTGTATTATAGAAATTATGATCAAAATTTGTGCTTAATATTTTATTATATTGATCATTGTCAGTTAAAAATATTGTATTATAATCAGTAATTATATCATTACCAAGTTTATGTACACAAATAAAGTCCTTATTATAATATGGAGAAACTTTTGTTTTTAACTTAAAGCACTTATATAGTTCTAAATTAGAATCGAGAAGAGAAAAGTCACAATTATGTTTTTTAGATATTGAAAATAAAGCAGAATATTGAAATAACTGATTTCCAAGTCTTCCAATATATCCTATATGTGGAAATGTAATCATAGTAATAAAATTTTGTCTAGGTATTCTCCAACCATTTTCATGTTCTCATACAGTTCTTCTACAAAATAATTTCCGGGACGAATACGATGATTGTGATAAAATCCATCTACAATCTCAAAAGAATTATTGGACATCAACCAATAATATGAAAATAATAAAACATCACATCCCTTTGGGTTATTAAATTTCCCATCATTAGATAAAAAAGAATCTACTGCAGGTTTTTGGGAATTTAAATATGCGTTTTTATTGCATATAAAATTTCCAGTATTTAAAACCCAGTCAATATGATGTATCTTTTTTTCAATATATTCTTTTATTATTCTCAAATTTAACACTTTATCTTCATAATCAAATACTATTATATTACCATCAGTGACATTTAATTGATCAATCAAATAGCAAATATTTGTTTTATTATAATCCAATTTACTTATTACATCAATTATAGATTCGTCAAACCAATTATCACTATCAAACAAATAAACCCAATCATTAGTACACTTTGAGATAGAAAGATACTTATTAATATATGCTTTTTGATTTTTTTCAGATCTATATACTTTTATTTTATTTGTATTAAGATTATAAACTATTTCAAGAATATTTGCGTATTCAGACTGAGAAGAGTAATCATCGTGGATTACAATCTCCCCAATAAAATCATTATGAATAGCAGGTTTTATACAATCCCAAAAATATTGAGAACTATTATATGTTGGTATTGCCAGTGATATAGTCATTCAGAACAAAAATAGTGTTTATATGATCACGAAATACTTCAGTATATCCGTTATCTTTTATATATCCTCTTAAATTGGAACAAGAATTTATTAAATTTTTATTATGTTGAAAATGCGCATGGTCGTCTACAAGTTCGACTATTAGCATTTTTGGTCTCCACTCATTGAGATCAAAAGAAGAAAAAACATCGTTTTCCCTACCCTCAACATCAACAACCAATAAATCAAAATTTTTAGGAATATTATTTTGATTCAAATAAGTATCAAGTCTAACTTGCTCACATTCTTCCAATGAGAATTGCGGATAACCAAATATTTCCATATAAGATAACATCTCAGAATGTTCTGGATCTAATGTTGATACTATTCCAGATGAATATATTTTTTGCGCCCCTTCTTCCGTTCCGATGGCAAGGTTAGAAACTTTAACATTATTTTTCTGATGTCTTTCTAAACACTCAAGATAATGTTTTTTTACTGGTTCAATATAGAATCCTTCCCACCCACAATCTGCAAGACAAGATGTATTAGAAACAGATTCTCCATCAAATGCACCAACCTCAACAAACACCCCGACTCTAAATCCAAAATACTTATAATAAATTTCATCCAAATCAGGTATCTGACATGTAGGAGATAAATTATAAACTTTCAAATGAGTCCATAATTGTTCTCTACCAGAAACAAGAATTTTACGGTATCCATATCCAGAGAGAAGATCGTAAATTAATTTGACAGAAGGAATATTCCCACCTAGAAGTCCATACTCAAATTGAATGAAAGTTATCTTCTTCTGCTCCAATAATTCTCTAGATCCTAAAAGTGCTTTATATTCTGCACCCTCAATATCTAATTTCAAATAATCAATACCACCCAAACCAAGTTCTTGGGATAATGTATCTAATTTTTTACACTCAATTTCAATTGAATTTAAGAATTCCCCGTTAAACTCATCCTGCACATAAAAACTAGAAAGAACATGTCTTTCTCCCGGATAATATATTGTTTCAGTTCCATCTTTATCCGATAAAGTAATTTTTATTAGATTTATTCTAACGTCATTACCCCATCTATTTTCAAATGTTGCATAGTGCAATGGTTCTATAGCAAAACAATTTGCACTTGAAATTTCATTTAAAAACAATCCAGTAAAATCATCATTCCAATTTTCAATCCATTCCGCATTATCCCTTTCTACAATAGGATCAATATTACACCCAACATCAAAGAATACAGGATTTTTTGGAAGATAATTTTTAGCAAAATCAATACATTGTCTATAATCAAAACTCATTTACATGAATGCTCCTTTTTGAACATACCAAATATGCACTGGGCCATCAATTCCAACTAGTTGATCTTCATCAAATCTTGTTTTTAGATACTCAGTAATATTACCAAAACTTGGATGATTCCAATCGTGACCAATAATATATCCACCATCACGAACTTTTGATTCCCAATATTTTAGATCGTTTTCGATGTCAGTATGATCTCCATCAATAAAAACAAAATCTAAACTTTCATTTTTAAATTTTATTGATGCTTGTTCAGATGTCATACGAATTAGATTTGCTCTCGATCCATATTCAGACAGAAACTGCTTAACATGTTCATATAATAAATCGAATGATCCAAATTCCTTATCAACATCAAGAAACCCACCAAGATCCCAGGTATCCTTGACATAGGAATCAACACCAAAAAGTTTTTCTAGTTCAGTTTCTTCTAGAAGAACTTTCATATTTGCCCCGAATGCAACACCAATCTCAACTCCAGTTTTAAGATCATTTTTATTAATAAAATTTTTCAACCATTGATGTGCTTCATCCCAATACCCATGAAACTTTATAAGTGTTTCTAAATTCAATTCTAAAGGTTCTTCTGTTTTTTTTATTGTTGTTCTTTTTCTAGTTGTAGTTTTTGTTGCTGCCATTTTAAATTAATTCTCCTGTTTTATATAAAGGGCATCGCCCCAGTCATGGTCTTCCCACCAATTTGTCTCGACTCTCTCAAAAGAATGATTTGACAAAAATTCATCAATATCTTCTATGTATGCATTATTTTCATATACCTCTCCACGATTAACTTCGCAGTAAATGTAATCAATATATTTAAGAGTATTCTCAGATCCTTTTAGTACCTCAAGTTCATATCCTTGAACATCGATATTAAGAAAATTGTATTTTGTATAATTATAATCATCTAATTTTTTTACCTCAACTCTTTTTGTTTCGGTAAATGTTATATCTGGATATAGTTCAAGATGCTTTTTTGGTTTTAAAATTGAACTACTTTCATACTTATTACTACTCAAATACATATCGACTATTTTATTTTCATTTCCTAGAGCGACTTGATGACCAATAATATTTGCAATATAATTTTTAACATTATTTTCAATAATATCAAAATTATATTCTATTGGTTCAAATAAAACAATGTTCTTTATTCCATTACTAATATAAACAGAGACTTCTTCCCCATGATGAGCCCCAATATGAATTACTCCTTTTATGTTCATATCATATTTTTTATAAAGATCAGAAAAATTTAGTAACATAATTAACTAAAAATAAATTTTTTAATGCAATCTTTACCCACTCTTAGCAAATAAGAAGCATTATCTTGAAATCCAAATGTAATTAAATAATCATCTCTATATTCTGTCATACCAACAGCAAATTCAATCTCTGCTTCCATAAAAGAAAATTGTTGTGATACTTTGATAATATCCCAATTATCATCCCACACAATAAATCTATGTCTATAAATTCCGTCTTTGCGGTCTTGTTCACTACGAGTTAGATAAGTCTCATGACAGAGAGTAAAGTGAAATCCATTACCAAAAGGAAGAACCTGAGAACCACCTCTTAGATCAATACATCCAAGATCTTTCCATTCTTTGAGGATAACAGTATCCGTAGTATTATCTTCAATATTATATTTAACTACTTCTGTACCATTAGTCCACTTAACAAAATGCCAAGGCATATCAATGATAGGCATCCAGTTCTTTTCACAATAAGATTCCCTATTCCCTGGTGTAGGAATACGATATTGAGCAATCTCTTTTACATAATCAGGACCAATCTCAATCTCTGATAGTTCCATCCTACCAGTACCAATAGTGTCTAAATCTCTTCTGACACCACACATAAAAAGTCTTCCATCCCAACGAACAATTCTAGCATCCTCAAGACCTACAAAATCCCAAAGTTCTTTATCAGGATGTTTAGAAGTGTCAATATGTCTCTGCCATACTGGATTCATATCAGAATCATATTCACACAAAATATTCTTTGTGCGAAGTTTCCAATCATTCTCGGGATGAATATAAACAAGTGGTCCCCAAGGATGTTCGTATTTCTTTTTTTCGGAGTGATATAAAGTATAATTAATGTTTCTTAAATTAACTAATAATCTATCTCCATCTAAGTAAATAGAAGGATTTGTTAATGCTGGACCTTTAAGTATTGATGAATCTGTTACTAATGGATGGATACTTCCACCACTTTCTATACATTGCTTTACAAAACTCATACTATTCGATGCTACATGTAGTGGTCTGTTCATATTATTTCAATAACAACAAAGTATCTATAAGATATCAAAAGCTATTATTTTGATTAACCTTAACAAAGGCATTCTACCCATTTTTAAATATCCTGTCAACTATTGACTCTTGAGTTTATTATGGTAGACTGTACTTTATGATGATTATTCCACTACCACCATCTCCACCACCGAATCCACCTCCTCCTCCACCACCAGTATTTGTTCCTCCACTTACTGCATTCAGTGCATTATTGGCATCTCCACCGCCACCTAATCCACCAACACCGTCACTACCAACTTGAGCAGCACCACCACCTCCACCACAATAATATTGAGTAACTCCTAACACAGAAAAGGAAATACCATCTCCACCATCACCACCTTGTGAAGCAGTTCCGTTAGTTCCTACAGCAGATCCACCACCACCTCCACCACCAGCTTTTGGGGTTCCTCCAGTGTCATAAGAATCTCCACCATCATTACCTTGACCAGCAGTTCCTGTTCCTGGTGGTTGAGATCCTGCAGTAACAGCACCTGCAGCACCACCACCAGATCCACCGCTCCCACCACCATTTGCGGAGATTAGAGATATACCGCCATATCCACCACCGTCAGCAGATATAGATCCTACAGAACCAACGATAGATGATGAATCACCATTA
>Ga0213867_1001363_pt1 | contig 10885 bp, 7 predicted proteins | sample PICome_12_FD_160120 | JGI IMG/M metagenome (GOLD analysis project Ga0213867, IMG submission 160120) | Coastal seawater microbial communities near Pivers Island, North Carolina, United States - PICO540 | ecosystem: Environmental > Aquatic > Marine > Coastal | place: USA: North Carolina | collected... | reverse complement strand
AATTTTGGTATCTGGTGGTCACACCAAAAATAAAGGTCTCAACAGAGCAAATTTTTTGCCACAGTGAATTGACAAGGAACGCTCAAGCCATCAAAATACGCGCCCTCTCGGAAGAGCTGTACAGAAATGACTGTCAATCTGTTGTCGAAACCCTGTATCCACAAGTAAAACAGGTGTTAGATTGGCTTCAGCGCTACGGGAACCCGCTAATGACGGGGACCGGAGCAAGTGTGTACTGCCGCTTCGACAGCGAAAAAGAGGCAAAACAGGCACAACATACTGTGCCAACCAGTTGGAATTCGTTTGTAGCTAAAGGAGTCAATCAATCTCCACTACATCAACAACTGGAAAATTTATAACTGGGGCGTGGCCAAGTGGTTAAGGCATCGGGTTTTGATCCCGACATTCGGAGGTTCGAATCCTCCCGCCCCAGCCATCTTTCAAATTGCAAAGTCAGGAAGAAGATGTGTCTAAATTAATGCTTTTCACCGGTAACGCAAATCCGGAGCTCGCAAAAGAAGTTGCCAAGTCGCTTAGAGTTAAACTCAGCGACTCACTCGTCAGCACCTTTTCTGATGGTGAGATAAATATTGAAATTCGCGAAAATGTTCGTGGACACGATGTATTTATCATCCAACCTACCTGTGAGCCGACCCATCGTAATCTAATGGAACTAGTATTAATGGTCGATGCACTTCGACGCTCTTCAGCAGAACGGATTACCGCAGTTGTTCCTTACTTTGGCTATGCGCGTCAAGATCGACGCGTTCGCTCAGTACGCGTGCCTATCAGCGCCAAAGTGGTTGCAGATATGCTGTCCAATGCCGGTGTAGATCGTGTTTTAACGGTCGACCTGCATGCAGAGCAAATTCAAGGGTTCTTTAACTGCACTGTGGATAATATCTATGGTGCACCGGTTCTTTTAGACGACATCCAACGTCAGAACTATAAAAATTTACAGGTTGTTTCACCTGACATCGGCGGTGTTGTACGAGCACGTGCAGTAGCGAAACAACTAGATTGTGACCTAGCTATTATCGATAAACGTCGCCCTTCAGCGAACGAAAGTGAAGTAATGAACCTTATCGGTGAAGTAGAGGGTCGTACCTGCCTATTGATCGATGATATCGTCGACACCGCCGGTACACTTTGCAAAGCCGCAGAAGCACTTAAAAAATTCGGTGCAGAAAAAGTAGTTGCCTACGCAACACACCCTGTTTTATCCGGTAAAGCAATTGACAATATCAGCAATTCTAGTCTCGATAACTTAGTGGTTACCAACAGTATTCCACTGACAGAAGAAGCTAAAAAGTGCGGCAAGATCCGCACCCTAACGCTAGGCAAATTACTCGGTGAATCCGTAAGACGCCTTAGCAATGAAGAATCCATCAGCGCCATGTTTACCTAAAAAACAGGTGCTGATTTTATCGCCCAATTGTGGGCACTAACCCCATTATAGGTCTGGTCGCGGTCTGTAGTGGCATAACATAGGAGACGATCATGTCTACTGAGTTTACTTTACATGCGAAAGGTCGCGAGGATACAGGGAAAGGTGCGAGCCGCCGCCTGCGTCGTCTGGCCGGAGATTTACCTGCCATTGTGTATGGTGGTAAAAAAGCCCCAGCGCAAATTTCATTGGCACACAAAGAAGTTATCAAAGCATTAGAAAATGAAGCTTTCTTCTCTCACATTATTTCATTGGTAGTGGATGGAAAATCTGAAGATGTCATTATTAAAGATATCCAGCGTCATCCTGCGAAAGCATTGATTATGCACATGGATTTCTTCCGTGTCAGTAAAACTACCAAACTTCAAACAAGAGCACCATTGCACTTCATTAATGAAGAAGAATGTGTTGGCGTTAAGCTGGGTGGCGGCTTGATTGCACACAGCATGACCGATATAGAAATTAGCTGTCTACCAAAAGATCTACCAGAGTATATCGAAGTTGATATGGCTAAAGTAGAACTGGGTGCAACAGTTCATCTATCTGATATCAAACTTCCAAAAGGCGTTGAAAGCGTTGCCCTAAGTCATGGTGAAGATCACGATCTTCCAGTGGCTGCGGTTAACAAGCCGAAGGCTGCTGAAGAAATTTCTGATGAAGCACCTGATACACCAGATGCACCAGAATCTGAATCAGGTTCAGATGGCGAAGAGGCAGCAAGCGAAGAGTAATCTTCATACTTGCTTAACCTAAGGCTCCGACATTGGACACGCCCGTAGACATGATCGTAGGGCTGGGAAACCCCGGCCCCAAGTATCATCGGACGCGTCATAATGCAGGAGCCGATTTCGTTAGAGAGCTTGCTCATTCATTTGGTGCAACACTAAGTACCGAATCAAAGTTCTATGGTGAAACTGCACGTATTAACCTAAACGGCAGAGATATACGCCTACTGATCCCAAGTACCTATATGAATCGCAGTGGTCAGGCAGTCAACGCCTATGCCAAGTTCTATCAAATCGCACCGAACAATATACTGGTTGCTCATGACGAACTCGATCACAGCCCCGGCACCGTTCGTTTCAAAATTGCTGGTGGCCATGGCGGCCATAATGGTCTGCGCGATATCATCAAAGCCCTAGGAAATAACAAAGAATTTGCCCGTCTTAGAATTGGTATTGGCCACCCGGGGCATGCAGATCAAGTCGCGGACTATGTGCTTAAAAAGGCTTCAAAAGGCGATCAACAACTAATAAACAACAGTATCAGTGATGCACTGCATTACCTTCCCCTCGCCACACAGGGTCAGTGGGAACAGGCAATGAACAAACTTCACAGTAACTAACAGTATCAAAGCAAAAGGAATAAAACATGGGTTTTAACTGCGGTATCGTCGGCTTACCAAATGTGGGTAAATCAACCTTATTTAATGCGTTGACTAAAGCGGGTATTGGCGCAGAAAACTTCCCCTTTTGCACAATTGAACCCAATACTGGCATTGTGCCTATTCCCGATGCGCGACAAGATAAAATTTCGGCCATTGTTAAGCCAGAAAAACAAATTCCAACCAGTATGGAATTTGTGGATATTGCAGGCCTAGTCGCCGGAGCATCCAAAGGCGAAGGCTTGGGCAACCAGTTCCTTGCCAATATCCGTGAAACCGACGCCATTGCTCACGTAGTTCGTTGTTTCGATGATGAAAATGTGATCCATGTTGAAGGGCAAATTAGCCCCGCCGACGATATTACCGTTATCAATACAGAATTAGCCCTAGCCGATCTTGAGAGTGCCGAAAAAGCTCTACAAAGATCGATCAAAGCCGCCAAGGGCAATGATAAAGACGCCAAAGCATTGGTAGTTATATTAGAAAAAATTATTCCTCATCTAAACGAGGCGCAACCCCTGCGCTCAATGAACCTAACTGATGATGAGCTCATACTTCTAAAGCAACTCAACCCGCTAACTATTAAGCCAACTATGTATATCGCCAATGTCGATGAAGACGGCTTTGAAAATAACCCCTACCTCGATGCCGTAAAAGAAATTGCCGCAGAAGAAGGCGCGATTGTGGTGCCCATATGCAACAAACTAGAAGCTGAGGTAAGCGAACTTGAAGACGATGAAAAAATGGAATTTCTCGAAGAGCTAGGTATGGAAGAGCCCGGCCTCAATCGGGTGATTCGTGCCGGCTACTCATTACTGGGGCTTCAAACCTACTTTACCGCAGGGCCCAAAGAAGTGCGCGCCTGGACTATCCCCGTTGGTGCTACAGCACCCAATGCCGCCGGTAAAATTCATACCGACTTTGAAAAAGGCTTTATCCGCGCCGAAGTTGTCGCCTATGACGACTATATAGCAGGTAATGGCGAACAGGGTGCCAAAGAAGCTGGAAAATGGCGACTCGAAGGCAAAGACTACATCGTACAAGATGGCGATTTAATTCACTTCCGTTTTAATGTCTAAACTAAAGTCCGTCAGCGGTCGCTGGAAACTAGGTATTTTACTGGCCCTAGGAACAGCTACCATGTGGGGCACTCTTCCAGTGGCACTCCACCTAGTGGCTCCAACCATTGGCCCCGCCACTAGTACCTTTTTTCGGTTTTTTATCGCCGCCCTCCTGCTAACGCATTATCTACTTGTTACTCGCCAAGTCATAAACCAGCATAAACTTAAATCAGCCAAATTATTGGCGCTAACCCTAGCCGCAGGGCTGCTCCTGACTGGCAACTATGGCTTCTATATACTCGGACTAGAACGAACCTCAGCAGAAGCCACACAGGTCATGATTCAGCTCGCTCCCATGCTGCTATTACTGACAGGCTTATGGGTGTTTAAAGAAACCTTTAGCAGCAGGCAATGGCTGGGTTTTTTCGCTTTTGCAATCGGGTTGCTGTTATTTTTTGAACGCCAAATCAGCCAACTACTTTTCGACTTTGGCGACTATGGCCTAGGGCTTGTATTTATCATAATGTCCGCCATTTTCTGGACTGGCTACGCCATTATTCAAAAGTACTTACTCAATGACTTCCAATCATCCGAAACCATGCTCATACTCTACTGGATTGGTAGCCTAGTATTCCTTCCCCTAAGCGACTTCTCCACCATGGGGCAATTAAATAGCCTACAGTGGACCGCACTGCTGTTTTGCGGGCTAAATACACTAATCGCTTACGGATGCTTTGCCGAAGCAATGGTGCACTTAGAAGCCTCCAGAGTCAGTGCAATCATCGCTATCACACCCCTATTTACCATCGCCATAGCGCAACTATTGCCAATAGGCGATATGCTTGTAGAACCCCTAACAGCTCTATCCATATTGGGAGCAATCCTTGTGGTTAGCGGATCAATCACCACCGCTATTGCCAAGAAAGCCTGAGTAAATTCATAGAAAAAGTTATTAAGCCGATAAAATCGACACACATTAATGATATAACAGGGGAATGGGTTGACAAACAGGCTATCTGTAGCGAAAATGCGCGCCCGTTCCAAGAGTAACTGCAACAAGTGGATCGACTTCCAATATCTTAGTGGCTACGTAGCTCAGCTGGTTAGAGCACAGCATTCATAATGCTGGGGTCGGTGGTTCAAGTCCACCCGTAGCTACCATTTAAATCAATAAGTTACCTAATATCTTCCTAACGCTATAAATATACTGTACTGCATATTCACTGCATTTCGCATTCTGATTAATACAGATTTGATAGTTTTTCTTCGTTGAATATTCCCCAATCTCAGGCCATTAACAAGGTGCGGGGCTGTCTTTAAGTAATAACCTTTATTTATATACCTTATTAATAAGTCCTTTTGTTAGGTATAACCCCTCTAACACCACTTTTAGGCTCATCCATACCTCCTTTAATGCCCATTATAGAGTAAGGGCAACAATGAACTTATCAGTGCATTGTTGCCCGCAATATTATGGATTGAAGGTTAAGTTATTGGTTCTCTCAACAAAGGCTTTGATGGATTGCTCATCAACCTCTCCTCCGGTGAAATAAGGGAATTTAATCAGTGGTTGTTGTTGCAAAAAGTCTTCAATTTTTGCCTCTTCAACTGGCTTCCCCTCTGGAGTCATGGCCTTAATCCATTTTGGCATAAAGTCTATTAATAATGGCTTAAGCTGAGGATTTTCCCAATACTCAGAGAAGAAACTAAACACCGTCATTTTATAATTTAATTTTTCGGTATTGTTTAGGTTTAAGCTACCCTTGAGTCGAATATCACGAGAAGATGAACCCACAAGAATGTCGAATTCACCACTTTCTGCTAGCCAGCGGCCGTAAACTTTGCTGTAGTAGGAAAAATCTCTATTGTTTAAAGTAAATCTAACCTCTTTACTTTCACTCGGCTCTAATTCTATTTTATCAAAGGCCTTTAACTCTTTAACGGGTCGCTGAACAGTGGACTCTTTATCGGCAATATACAGCTGAATGACTTCTTTGCCTTTTACCTTGCCAGTATTAGTTACAGTTAAACTGACTTGGAGTTGATCCTTATCAGTAATATTCGTGGAAGATAATTTTAAATTGCTATAACTAAATTCTGTATAGGATAGGCCATGCCCAAATGGGAACATGGGCTCGATATTGCGCTTATCATAATATCTGTAACCAACGAACATACGCTCACCGTAAATAACCTGACCATCTTCCCCGGGGAAGTTTAGGAAAGCCGGACTATCTTCCAGACGAAAAGGAAATGTCTCTGCTAATTTACCCGATGGATTTACCTTGCCAAATACCGCGTCAGCAATAGCACCGGCTCCGGCTTGACCGCCAAGCCATGTTTCAAGAATCGCTGTAACTTCATTGACCCATGGCATTGCAATTGCACTGCCATTGGTCAGGATTATCGCTGTATTAGGTTGAGCTTTTGCAACAGCGCTGATCAATTTATTGTGTGATGGTGGTAGATCAATATGCTTGCGATCAATACCTTCTGATTCATAGCTAAGTGGTAATCCCGCCATAACTAACGCTAAATCAGCATCAGCTGCAACTTCAACTGCGGCATCAACTAAACTGAGGTCGTCATCATTTGCCAGGCTGTAACCTGCTGAATAGACAAATTCTACGTCCTGACCATATTCTTGACGAACAATATCAATAAATTTATCGAGCTTGGTAGGTTTAACTTGTGAACTACCATTGCCCTGATAACGTGGATTAACTGCAAACTCTCCAAGCACAGCGATTTTCTTATACTTTGCGGTATCAACAGGCAGCAATTTTTTAGTATTTTTTAATAGGGTTATGGCTTCCGCTGCTACTTTGCGCGCGAGCTGATGATGTTGCTCAATATTTTGATCGCCAAACTTGTCTTCGGTATTTTGGCCCATAAAGACAATACGGAGTAGATCCTTTACAACTGCATCTAATTGCTTTTCATCTAATTCATTATTTTTAACCGCATCAACAACCATTTTATTGGTTATTCTAGCCGGCTTGCCGGGCATCTCAAGATGCATTCCTGCTCGAATGCCTTGTACACGGTCAACCACTGCATCCCAATCTGATACTACAAAGCCCTTAAAGCCCCAGTCATTTTTTAACTTATCAGTCAGTAGTTGTAATGACTCTGTGCCATAAACACCCTGTACTCTATTATAACAAGCCATAACTGACCATGGTTGCGCTTCTTTTACAGTTATCTCAAAGGGCGTCATATAAATTTCATTTAGAGTGCGATCATCAAGATTTGAATTTGCCCACATACGTTGGGTTTCTACATTGTTGGCAACATAGTGTTTTACTGTTGCACCAACACCCTCACCCTGTACGCCGTTAATGTAGGCAACACCCAACTTACCTGAAAGTAATGGATCCTCTGAGAAATATTCAAAGTTTCTTCCTGCCAAGGGTGAGCGCTTAATATTGATACCCGGGCCTAATAGTAGATCTACGCCTAGTGCATTGGACTCTACACCAAGTGCTGCACCCACTTCTTCTACTAGCGCCATATCCCAAGATGCGGATAATGCTGAAGCTGTTGGGAAGCATGTTGCAGGCGCCTGATTACCATAGCCCCATGTATCTGTTGTTGGTGCTCGACGAAGGCCATGAGGACCATCTGCCATCCAGATATAGGGAATATCTAATCGCTCTATAGGCTGTGTACTCCAAGCATCTCTTCCAGATGTTAGAAGCGCTTTTTCTTCTAGCGTCAATTTTGACACTAATTGGTCAATCTTTTTGGCCATTTTAACTTCATTATAATCAGCGTTCACTGGAGCTCCTAGAATGATTAAAAACGAGATTAATAGTAATCGGGCGTTTGATTTAAGCATTATTTTTTCTCTATTTTATAGTTGAGTATAGGTAAATATTTATTATTTTCCTGCAAGAGGCACAATTTACAAAATCCAACCGGCTATGCAATTAATAATCGTTAATTTGTGGGTTTTATAGGATAAGTTGAGAGGCAACTTGCACGAAGCAAAAAATAATAAAAATAACCGAGATTTATAATGGTGGCGGGGAATGGTAGTAACGTCCTTGGGACTGCTCTGTTTTTTCCTGAAATCAGTTACATTATTCAAGAGAACTTCCCAGCATTAAAAGGGTGAATTCCCAGGGTAATAAATACACCCTGCTAATAATTTTAATCTAGGTAAGTTTTTTTATGATGTGAACCAGATAACACAAAATATAACTGTCGTATTTACTGCTAGCTACAAAAAAAGCCTTAACAAAGGGTTAAGGCTTTTAAAGCATGGCAATTTAAATCGTATTAGTTAACTTTGGTCTGCCCCTTTTAGAGCATACCAGCCGATATATATATAGCAGAGGATTGGCACAATAAAACTCAATGTGAGACTAAAATGATCAGCCATAAAACCCATTATTGGCGGTATAATTGCTCCACCAACAATACCCTGACATACAAGTCCAGATCCTTTACTGGTCATTGATCCCAATCCTTTAACTGCTAATGTAAATATCGTTGGAAACATAATCGAATTAAATAGTCCGACAGCCAAAATTGACCACATAGAAAATAGACCGGTGGTATTGAGACTTATAATTATCATTAGGATTGCTATTAAAGCATTAACTGCAAGATACTTAGTTGGTGCTATGTATCTCATCGCCAATGAACCTACAAGGCGTCCAACCATTGCCGCACCCCAATAGTAGGCAACCATTTCACCTGCTTCAACAAAGCTTAACTCAGAGGATGAAACCTCTAAAAAGTAATCGACTAAAATACTACCTATAGCAACTTCAGCACCGACGTACAGAAAGATAGCTAATGCGCCTAAAACAAGTGAACGTCGCCCCCATATACTTTCTGTTTCTTTTTCTGAAGTGTCTCCAACACTAGTAATCTTAGGCAGATTGATAAAGCTAAAAATTATTGCAATTGCAACAAGCATTGTACCCAGTGCTACATAGGGTCCTTTCACTGCAGAGGCAGTTGCTGTCGCTGCTGCACCAAGTATAAATACTGATGAAACTTTTGGGCCTAAAAAGGTACCAAATGAATTGGCAGCTTGTGCTAAATTCAATCGGCTTTCTGCTGTCTTATCAGGACCTAATGCAGCCACATAGGGGTTTGCAGCTACCTGCAAAATAGTAATACCGCTCGCAAGTACGAATAAGGATAGCAAGAAGAAAATATATATATTTAGATCCGCAGATGGGTAAAAAAGAAAACAACCTGCAGCAGCAACTAGTAGACCCAATATAATTCCTTTTTTGTACCCAAATTTATCTATTATTAATCCAGCAAATGGTGAAATAATTAAATAGGCTCCAAAAAAAGCGGATTGAACTAACATAGATTGAAAGTAGGTCAAATCAAACGATCTTTTAAAGTAGGGAATTAAAAGATCGTTGAGAACTGTTATAAAGCCCCAAAAGAAAAATAGACATGTCATTGCAAAAAATGCAAATGTTTGTGTTTTTTGTTGCTCACCCGATGCTTGTGCTGATGAACCAGTTGGCACTGAACCTGCCATATGAACCCCCAATTTAATTATAGTTTTCGTTTTAACTAGATTAGTGCCGTAAATGAATGCATTCAATATGAACAAAAGATTTATCGGCGTTTTAGTCGCAACCTATGGTTACTTTGTCGACTATGATTCAAATAATCATAATTTATATATTTGAGTAATATTTTATCTATCAAAAGAAGCATATAAGTCTCAAATTACATAGACTGCAAATTGATTTCGTCCGAGTGAAGTACTCGAACGTATTTTTTGGGATTTCTAGACTTTTAAAAGGGTAAATGCTTGTCGAGTAATATTCTCTAGTTCATTATTCTCGTGCAGGATAATATTATCCTCTATTCTGATTCCGCCAAAAGGGATCCAATTTTCAATTTCTCTCCAATTAACGCTTGATGGCTCTTTACATCGCAATTTTTCCAATAGCGTTGAAATAAAATATATACCTGGCTCAACGGTATATATTTGATTTGCTACCATCGGAGCGCTTGCGCGTAGATTAGGATATTTTTTTGATGAAGCAATCAATTCACCCCCAGCATTCGCTAAGCGACTGCCTTTATCATGAACATTAGAGCCTAAATGATGTCCGAGACCATGAGGAAAGAATGTATTGATAATTTTTTTCTCCAGCGCCTGTTCGATGGAAACGTTGAGTAATTTAAAATCTATTAAAATCTGGGCAATTTTTTGTTGCGCTAGAACCTGTAAATCCATTGGGCTCTTTCCAATAGCGCCAGAGGATACTAACTGTTGCTGAACAGTATCTAAGCTGTCAATCATCGCTGAAAAATCACTCCCTTTATCAAACGCATAGGTACGAGTGATATCCGACGCATAGTTATTGAACTGAACACCCGCATCAATAAGAAAGCTGCGAGGTTTTACTGCTTGGTTATTTAATTGATGGTGATGAAGCACAGCGGCATTTTCATTTATACCCGCAATAATCGCATAGGGCATTTCATTTTCACTGCATTTGCAAGCTGATAGATAAGCGCTGGCAATCTCTAACTCTGATGCTCCTGCTCTAAATGCTTGTTCCGCCGTCCTATGAGCCGGCACCGCCTGATAAGTGGCCTGACGAACACAGGCATGCTCGTAAGCTGTCTTATTGCGGCGCTGAAAATCAATCGCATGGAGTACTTGCTGCGGATTCCATTGTTCAGAGGAAATTTCTAAATCATTGGTTTCATTAATTAGAACTTGTTGGTTTTTACCCAAGTACTTTTTTAGTTCATCAACGCTAGCATATTCGATAATATCAAGGTGCTGGGAGTAATTATCGGATAATGTTTGTGGCGCAGAATGCCAAATGTCCTCAATACAGGACAAATATAATATGGGTTTGTCCGAGTTGCGCTGTATACGTAAATAGCAGTTATGGCGTTTATCCAACGGTATCCATTCTCGAAAGTATGGATTGACCTTAAAAGGATAGGCCATATCATCCTGAAACTGGATTTTCCCGCCACCGGAGCCGC
>Ga0213867_1001362_pt1 | contig 10885 bp, 20 predicted proteins | sample PICome_12_FD_160120 | JGI IMG/M metagenome (GOLD analysis project Ga0213867, IMG submission 160120) | Coastal seawater microbial communities near Pivers Island, North Carolina, United States - PICO540 | ecosystem: Environmental > Aquatic > Marine > Coastal | place: USA: North Carolina... | reverse complement strand
TGCGAGTGTCCGGTGCTGCTCCACAACCATAAGGTTTGTCTCTTTTTTGTCGATAGAGTGATAGTGACCCATATGTGCGTAGGCGTGCTCTGTCCTGCCGAATACCTCTCGGTACTTGGCAGCAAATACGGTATCGACGTTTGCGACCTTGCGCTTGTGCCCGTGATGGAAGAATAACGCCGTCTTGCCAAACTCGTAGCAGTAGTAAGTGTCGGCAGAGTTATCGATAAATACTCTAGGCTCGTTCTCATACAAAGCCATAAGCAACTCGCGCATCCATATCGCTGAATACGGGTCATGGTTGGCGTCACACCACTTAACGTGTACGTGCTTGTGCTTTTCTAGAAGCATTCTAATAACTTGCCTGGTTACCCGTATTGTTGCCCTGACTATCTTGAAAGCACGCGAGTCCGCATCAAGGAGATGTTTAGAGGCGGGCGTTAACGGTTCCAGATCAAAATGCTGGAAGTCACCGAGTTGCGCGTAGACTGCGGTGTCAGCATCTGGGCTTATCCGTATAGCCTCAGCAAACCATTTGACCAGCGTGTCCTCAGCAATTTTCAAATCCCAGTTGTCATTCTGTGTTTGACCAGAGGCGTTCACTTCGTCGCTGTCGGCCAACATGCCCATATGGTAGTCAGTTATCACAAAGCAATTGCAAAGCTTCTCTGCGTCGATTTGAGGAGCTTCTACAGGCTCTACGGGCTGTATTTCCTCTTGCATGCCCTTAACGATTTGTCGCATTACCTCTAATTGAGCCTCTGCGTCAGCCTGAGTCTTTACCCATGTCATGATTGGCTTGTTATCGGCATCGTAAAGGATGGACTCACCCTTTATGATTTGACCGGGAGGCGCAGGGTTTACTTGGTCATGTTTAGGAGAAAAACCTTGCCGGCTGCTTTTTATCATTACTAAACGCAACCTTTCTTTTAGGGTTGATCGCGTTATTGATAGCCGCTGCGCCGCTATTCTTATGTGTATGCACTCTATCCAAACAATTTGGACAGCTTCACGCTGCTTGTCTGTTAGTTCGATTTTATCGAGTATTTGCTGCGCTTGTTCTGGTGTGTAAGCTTTTGCATGATTCATAAATTCCCCCAGAATTTATTATCCTCGACCGAATCTCACATCTACGCCGTGAGTCTCAGCTAAGTGTTTAGCAATTACTCGATACACGTCGTCAACGTCGTGCATATTTAGCTGCGTCACTGATTTAGTTCCGAAAAGCGCTTTTTGCACTTTGTACCACATCATTTCTTTTACGAGCTTTCCGTTTGGCTCAATTGGCAAGGTAACAGCCTCGCGCATGTCTATGCCGGCTGCAGCCAATGTTCTAGCTATATCGTCGCAGTATGCGTGTATAGCTTTGTTTTGCTGACTAGTAAGTTTTGGCTCAAATATTTCATACACCTTGCCAGAATCTCGATGCTCCATGATGTACTGACAGAACTGCTCTGCTTGATATTTATTGTTGACTACCCAGCGCTGACTCATGCTTCTACCCTTTCACCTTCAAAGGTGACGTACTGCCCGTACTTTTCTAAGCAATACGCTCGATAGCTTTCTGATTTCATGAAGTCGTGAGTGCAATCGTCTGCAAAAGTCCAAGCCTTTAGCCCGATTTTATCACGAACTTGGTTATGAGGTATTTGAGCAGCGAAAGGGCTTAAACCACGCTCCTCCTTGCTTGCTTTGTTTAACCAAGCAGCTATAAATCTTTTGCATCCAGCACGGGTTTTGCGTTTCTTTGGGTTGGCATCAGCCCACGCAGCCATCGCTGAAAGCTCACGATACACGTCTACGTCTGGGTAGCTTTTCTGTAGGTAGATAGAGTAGTCATCGTCTATCTCGAAGTACGTACCATCACTCAGAATAATCATCTTCCACCTCGACAAACTCAAGAGTAGTTTCAAAGGGTCTGCCCATTTCCATCATAGCCTCGCTATAAAGACCGGTTAGCTCGTAAATCCAGTCCTTTAAAACATCAGCTCTCCATAAGGGGTAAATTTCGTTCCACTCATCGGAAATCTTTAGTTCGCCTTCTCCAGTCTCCCAAGCAGAACGCAGTCTTACGTCGTTATCTAATTTCATCATCCACACTTTCCCTTTTGATGTCGCTACGCGACAAACAATCCGTTAGTTAATAATAACGAGCTTTAATTACCGTATCGAATCTTGTCGTCTATCCCCGTTACCTGCTCTCGGCACTGGGGGGCGCATCATGAAGAGGGTCAACTCCGTCTCCGAGGTTCTTTAGTTCCTCGGCCTAACGCCCGGTAATTTCTGACTAAGGAAGGAGACAAGAGTAGTCTAGAGGAGTCTAGGGGTGTCCAGAGACGTCCCGCTAGGTGTATACTACCCTTGTCTTGTTTCTTAGCCGAGTACGAGACTACCTACTAAGACATACCCTAGTCAAGTAGGACTCCCGTAGCCCCTCTAACGAGGGGCTTTTTTTTACCATAAAGAAACGCACACTCAATACATGGACGTGCGTTTTTCTGATACCCAATGTATGGGCAGCAGAACTACCAGCTATTGGCGATACGGAACTTCTTCTTTGGGTAACGGCTTTTGCCGCCGTTGTCCCACTCAAAGTAAATTGTCCGGTCGTCATACTTCCAACAGCCATCCTCGGTGTTACCCTCGCCGTCGTACCAGTAGGCACGCTTCATGTCGCTTGCTGCGATACAAGACTCATCGGTTAACACTATTTCGCCGCCATTCTTCAAACCTTTGTAGGCTTTAGTGTCAGCGAATACTTGCACAGCCAAAAGGCTGAGAACTACGGTCATTAAATATTTCATTTTTTCTCCCTTACCTCCGTAGAGGTTTTAGTTTTAAGCAAGTGATACGTAGCGTAACGCTTGCCGTTTCGTACAGTTGTTTCAGTGTGTATCTTGTGGCCTCGCATACGAAGCTCTTGGATACGTGCTGCTAACCGAAAACAACCGAACTTATCCAAAGCATCCAGAGCCGTTATTGGCTCCTTTCGCAAGTGGTTAAGTATCTGCGCCGAATGACTCATCGTCTTCCTCCCAATTTAAAAAATCCTCAATACCGTACCCGAAGTAATCAGCTAACTGCGTAAGCCTTGATAAAGGCATATCTTTGCTTTTCCTCCATCGATAGACAGTCATGGATGACACTTTTAGCTCTTTAGCTAATGCATCGCCCAACGGGTCGCCGCGTGCTTTGAGAAGGGCTGTAAGTGCTTTACCCGGAGTTTTAGAAGGGTATGTCATCTTCTTCGATGTCCTGTAGTTGCGGTGAGGGTTGCGGTGCCAGTGCTTGACGCGCTTCTGCTATGCCTTTAGCCGCTGTCTCTGACTTGTTCCAGAACGACAGTTTCATGTACTTGCTGCCATTGGCTGCAGTGTTGACCCAGGCGTTAATACCCTGCTCAGTCACGCCGTCGTCGTGTAGATAGTACCCTTGGTAATCGGCGTCACTCTCTGCAACTTTGTCCTTGTTTTTGAACAGCTTGGATTCGCCGGGTTTCTTTTCATATGCCATTTACTAACTCCTTTCTTGCTTGGTTAAATGCGTCGTTACCCTTGCAGGCCGCCCGCTCTTCAGTTGTGAACATCCCACCTTTAGTAGGTGCTCTGAACAATGTCGCCATCGTGTCATGGCTAATGTCGCCCCACATTCCAGCGAGTAAATACCAATCCTCATTGGCAATCGCTTCCTTTGCGCCGTTGATCCAATCCCAATGCTCGCGGACAGCTTCGTTGTATTCGAGCAAATCATTGTTTTCGCTAGGCTTGGAATCTTTGAAGTCTTCGGCCTCATCTTCTGAGTACACATAACCATGCAAGCCAGCCAGCTTGAGGATCACACGATCTTTGGCTCGCTTCTCTGCCATCGCAAATGGGTAGGCGTTCTTGCAGTTGGCCGGGGAGACTTCACCAATCGACCACGCTTCCATAACTCCAAAGTCTGAAATCAAGCGACCAGTAACCTGAATGGCTACCTGCTTGTTGGCTGGGTCAGTCACTAAGTGAACAGGTGGATCAAAGATCATGCCCTTCTTTGCGGCAATCTTCTCAAGCGCTTTGTGCAGGATTACGCGAGTGCCGTGGCAATCCCATGTGGATGTCTTGGCTGTCTCGCCAATCTCTTTCAGAACGTCAATAACAGGCTGTGGAATATCACTCATTGCCTTCTCCTTCCATTTGCGCTAATTCGTAACCACGCGCGTACCCCTGCGAGTAGGCATCAGACATGCGTGGCTTAAGTTCCATATAGCGGCCGAAATAGCCGCACTCAAAGCCCTGACGATACTCCCGCGCAAGAAGAGGCATAATGTCCTTCCAGCCTTCGGTCATAGCGTCCTCGTAGTTGGGCAAGCTCATTGGTCATCACCATAGGCGCGTGCGTTAATAACGTAATCAAACGCATCCTGCAGATTTTCCTCAATGGTGGGACGTGCATAGCTCCAAAGCGTTTCTCGCAAGCCGTCAATAAACGGGTCGCTAGGACGCTCTGGCGCGTACAAATTTAAAATAAACTCGGCTGGGTTGTTGGCACGCAACAGCGCTTCGGAGAGTATCTCTCCATACTGCTCTTGTACCTCAAGGACAAGGTAGCCCTTGTCTATCATGTCAAACTCATCGATGCGGTCGATGTCACCGTCTACTTGGTCGTATAAATCTACTCGGTCGTAGAATACCTCTACTGATCTTGCCATTAGCCTTTCTCCCGTAGTGCATCATTGCACAAGAGAGAATATAACAACATGTGTTATTGATAACAACCCTTGTTATAGATTTATTTGGGTTTTAGCTGTAGTAGGTCCACATGACAGGCGTGCCTTCACGCATATCCAAGTGAATAAAATTCTTGTGAACCCCTATACCTGTGAATACACCCATCTTCAGTGCTTCATGCACAATGTTCATTCTTTGGAAGCCGTCAGATACTGCGATATCGGCTGCTATTCCGCGGGTATGGGTGCCGGGGCCGTTTGGTTTGTTGACCTCCAGGCTATGCTTAACAGACCTAAAGCCGCTAGTGATACGGAAAGGAAAGCCACAGATGCCTCTAAGGGTGTCTAGGTGATCAACGAAGGTCAAATCCATTGAGTTCTCCTGCGTCTCTCGACACCGGAATTCAGCTATCTGGAAGTGAATGAACTTCTTCATATCGCACGCATACCAATTCAGTAACTATTTCGGTAGCACATAATAGCGCGCCATACAGTGGAATGCACTTCTCACGCTCCATAGTTACAGACTTGAAATCTACGCACTCGCGGTCATCTTGGCTGGCGCATCCTGCTACAAGTAGAAGACACGCTAACCATCTCATTGCCGGGCTACGTTCTTTGTCTTTTCGTAGGTTCTCAGGCCGCCAAGCCCAAGCATACCCAAGAGTACAGGCATCATCTCGCTAAGGTCTAAGGCTGGAACGGTGACAGGGGACTCATTGAGAGTAAGTATAAAATTGCAAACAGGAATAAACAGGAAGTTAGTCGCAAGACCGAGAGTAGTAACCCATCCACAAAACGGGCGCCATCCAGCAACGAAAATCGAATGACTTGTTGCCTCTTCTCTGTTGACTTCGATTTGAGCCTTCGCGATTTCATGCGCTTGCTTCTCTGCCAAAGTTGCTATCTCAAATGACAGCCGACGTCGCTCGTCAGCGTCTGGGATAACCTTATCGAGAAGCTTCGATATTGGACCTATTAGTAGGTCAAGCATTACATGCCGCCTTTAATCCACAGGCCGATGCCGGTCATAACGCCGGCCATGATAATGCGCTCGATCCATTGGTTCTTAGCGATGTTAAGCTCTATCGATTGGATGCGCTTCTCGTGATTCTTTACCTCATCCTTGAGGACTGCTTGAATCTCATCGATTCGCTTGTGTGCCCGTGTTACCGTCTCGGTCAAGTGAACCTGCCTTTGCTCCATGCTAGATAAATCTTGTAGCGTCTGTGCAATGCTAGTCAGCGCAGACTTCATCTCGCTAACGTCTTGCGCCATCGCCTCTTGCTGAGCTTCTAGTTTCGCAACTGAGCGCTCGATACTCATGGTTAGACAGTGCCTTCCACAATACGCAACTTCTTAAAGTCGGGGTCATTGAGCTTACGCATAATTAGCTTCTTGCGTCCTTCAATATCGTCCCAAGCAATACGCTCTTCTTTCATCCACTGCGCCAAAAGGTGCATAGGAATCGATCCGACACACCATGAATCAGGTAGCTTGCCGGCGCCCATAGATCGCAGCTTTGCTGTGCGCTCTAAATAAGGGGTGTTGTCGAACTGCTTCTCTACGACAAAGGTGCCGTCGTGGTTGTCGTGGAACTTCTCTTTAACCTTCATCGGAAACCTTTTTCTTGCGGGTTCGCTTGGGCTTTGGCTGTGGTGCTAACTCTAAATTTACGCCATACGGTACAGCCTGCTCTTCTGTCAATTTTACCACGTCTCCGCGTGAATATTTAACGCCGTCAATAAACAATGTGCCAATCGTCACTTTATACATAACTTTTCCCATAAAAAAAGGGGGCCGAAGCCCCCGGAGCCTTAACTAAATTAAGACGTCGTGTTGTCAGCGATGATGCCTGAAGCCTTCTCGTTCTTACAAACAAGAGTAAGCTCAGTAGTAACCTGACGTGTAGTCGCATCACCAGTCTTCGCAAGTGCGATGTTCTTAGTTGGACGAAGAACGCCAACTGCCCACATGTCATCCTGCATAATGAAGACGTCACGCGAGCGGTTCTCACGCGAAGGAATGAACTCTACAGTACCCCAAGGAGTAACATAGACATCCATGTGCTTGATTACACGCTCGTCTTCTGCACGTACAGTTGAACGCTGGTTGTTGTTACCAGCAAAGCCAAGAGCTACGTTCATCTGGAAAGCTGACAGGTATACAGAGTCAGGGTTTCCACCTTGCTCCCAGATTGACTGCATTACGGTGTCAAACTTAGTCTGCGAAAACGCTGTAAGAGCAGTGGTTTCGTCAGTACGTGCGTCAGTACCGTCACCTGTAGGGTCAGCACCTTCGTTAGCACCGAAGCTAGTGTTGGTGATAAGCCATGCAGGAGCACCAGCAAGCTCACGTGCCGCACTAGCGCTGCCAGTTACTGCCGCGTTGTTAGCAAAAAGAGCCTTCTCAATATCGAGCTTCTGCTCTTTTGCAATCTTGAGTGTCTGGTACGCCATTTCAGCAGACCGACCCGCCTTGTTCAAACCCTCGTCAGTGTCAGGAATGACAACCGCGTTCTTAAAGATTTGAGTTCGATTTCCTAAGCGAGTAGTCGCAACGCGAGCTTCAGCAGTAGTCGCATCTCCCTCGATATGGGCATTGGTAGTTGAAGAGCGAAGAGTGTCCGTCTGCCACTCGTGGAAAGTGTTAGCCGCTTTGACTTTTGCACACTTAGAATAGAAGGGCGTTTCTTCCGGTGATACATCATATATCACATCGGACAAATCTTCACGGATACCGACAGCATCATAGCTGTCAAAAGTGTTGGTTGGCTGTGCCATGGTTAATTACCTCTCATTAAGGATTAAGCTCATCGCATCCTGGATGCTGCCTGAGCGTTTTAGTTTCGATCTAGCCTGTCTTGCAGAGTCACGGTTTGACGCTGTCTTCTTGGCACCCGGTTTAACAGTACGCTTTGGCTTCGCCTTTGCTTTCTTGATCGCTTGTTCCTTGCCGCCCTGTGCCGCCCTGTATTGGATGGCGTCGTGCAGTACACGGAGTACACGCGAATCAGTCACCGCTGCGATCTCTTGCGGGTCAAACCCGTAGACATCTTGGCTTACCTTGAACATATTGTTGCGAAGACCTTCGGCCTTCTGCGGGTCCGCGAAGTCAGGAATAGCCTGTCTAAGCGTCTCCATTTCTCTCTGTAAATAAGCGTTCCTAGCTTGCATCTCCGCTTGGGAATTGCCTTCTAGTGCCTGCTGAACCTCAGCGATCTTCTGCTGGTATTCATTAGCCTCCCGGTCGTACTTCATTTTCGCTTCCATATAACCTACTGGGTCAGACGAAAACTTCTCTTCACTAGGTGGCACAGGGGCTGACGGTATTTGCATGTTTTGCACTTGGGCAAAAATAGCTTTCGCTTGCTCGCGCTCATTCAGGAAATCACCTGCAATCTGCTCGAACTGCTTACGCATCTCGGCAACCTGCTGCATTCCCTGCTGGACATATTGCTGACCGCTGTATCCTCGCTTGAGATCCTCTAGGGTGACCCTCTGCTCAATACCGTCAACTTTGACAGTAAAGGTTTCAGGCTCCTCTGGATCGGCTTCCTCAGCGTCCTCGTCGTAGTCCTCTTCTACCTCGTCATCCTGTTCTGGCTCATCAACCTCCTGCTCCTCGTCCTCGTAGTCCTCTTCAGGCGCTTCAGCGACTTCTTCAGGTTGCTCTTCGGTCTCGGGTTGTATCAGTTGGCCTATAGCCGATTCGATGCTGCCATCGAATGTCATTTCGTCAGTCGTATCCACGGTACTGATCCTCGCTCTTGCTGTTTGTCGAACATCGCCTCATCCGTAAGGATGACTGCCATGCGATCCTCGATCTTCGCTAACGCCCTCACTATGTGATGCGCTTCTTCCCGGTCCTGCTGTGAGGAGTGCGGGTTTAGAAAAACGTTGGCTGCGTCTTCTCTAATCTCGTCTACCAGCGTGTTGAATGCCTCGTCTTGCTGGAGGCGCTTAACGTGCGCTGCTCGATCTTTTATATTCAAAACGTGCTACCTACTGCTGCTTGTGCTGGCTGCGCTTCTGGGTAACGTGGCTCGTTCTGAAGCTGCTTGATGCGCTCTACGTCCACCGCAGTGCCGTACTTGCCGATAATCTCTGCCGCAGATAGCAATAGGTCTTGATCCATCTCATCGCGCTTACGGTCGTCTTCGGCAATGGCCTTCTGCGCCTCTAGCTGCAGCTTTAATTGGTCAGTCTGCATCTTGGCTTGAGCCTTAATCTGCTCCGCCTGTAGGTAAGCCGCGTTTGGATCTGCCTGCTGCCCTTGCTGTGCTTGCTGCTGTTGCTGCATCATTTGCTGCTCGATCATTGGGTCCATCGGTGCAAAGTATCGGTCTGCGTTTCGCACGCCATTTATAGCCAGAATGTCAGACAAGGTATTTCTAATGTTAGTCAAAGAAACCATGCCATTGCCTGGACCATACGTCTGGAATATCTGTATTTGTGTCTGCAGCGCTTGGTTTAGTACAGCTACCTTCTGGTCTTCTCTGCCCGTACCAAGGCCAACATTGATAGACACGTCCATCGTGCTGTTCCATGACCGGGGATCAACAGGAACGTAGCTGTTACCCTGGAATCGCATCATCTGCTCTTCGTCTACGTTCTGCGTCATGCACTGCAGCATCAGCTTAAACATTTGACGCATGCCACCTTCTGCAAGGTTACGCGCCATGACCTCTATCTGAGCCGCCTGCGCCTGCACAGTGGCGTTTACGGCCGTAGCAGTAGTTGACTGTAGGCTGTCAGGAGAAAGCCCTGTAGAGGCTTTTGTGACGCCTGTCTTGTCTTCTACCTGCTGGTCGAAATACTGCAAAGCACCGAGAGTCTGACCTGCGACAAACGGCACTGATTGCGGTTGTATTGTGCCCGCCTGCTTAACACGGATAACACCGCCTATCTCATTGTTGAGCAAATCATCTATATTTACCGCTCCGTCTACAACCTCCACACGTGGGTTGTTAGTCAAAGCGACGTTATCCAGAACACCGCGTAACATAGCCGTGGCAGCGTCTTGGTCGTTGACAATTAGGTCTGCAACAGACCGACCGTAGAATGTATGTGGCTCAGGGTCTACCTCGAATACAGCGAACGGAAGGTGCGAGCATGGCTCGTAATCAAGAAGCTTATATTTGTTGCCACCGAGGACAACCTTGTACATCTGCGCAACACCAGTGCCTTCGACGTCGATCTTCATGTACGCCTCTGTGATAGCCACTAGGCGCATTGAGGGGTCTTGCACATCCTCATCGGAATAGTCTGACTCGTAACCACGCCGCTCGAACTTTTCGACCTCTGAAAAGGTGTCAGAGTGTTGCAGGCCGCTTAGATCATGTACTTCCTCATAATCGTAACCCATAGCCACCAAGTCACTGACACGCATCTCGGTACGATGAGCAACACAGTAATAATCATCGATAGAGCGAGAGTTACGATCAATAAAAAACTCTTCTGGGGGGACGCTTTCAATGCACATCTTGCCGCGTTCCATCGTTCGAGAAATCTTAAGGTCATGAATAGGATTCTCAACCTCCACCCCAAGCTCGTCGATCTCGATAGTGCTACGGGCAGTGTGTTTGATGACCTCGACATCGTCCTCGTTAACAAGAAGGGTAAACTCCATGTCGTTGAGGTCTTGGAAGTCATAGACCTCCTGCTCTTGATACGTGTCCCAATAGACCTTAACAATTCCAGTTTTCTTGACCAAAGCATCGTGAAACGCATCGTTAAGCACTCGATATCCGTTAAGCTCATTAAACTGATAGTGCATGTACTTTGTAGCTTGCTCAGCAGCCTGCACGTCCTCTGTTCCACGTGGAACATATTCAACGGGCTTGTCAGTAGATAGAAACACACGCATCAGAGACGGCTTGATAGCACGGATAGTATCTCTTACCTTTGTCGATACTACTTTTGAACGGCCGTCTTCCTCGCCAATATCGACCTCGCCATCGAAGTATCTTTGCGCCTTGATGCGGTCTTCAGCAATCTCGGACTCGCAGAAATCAACAGCGTCTTGAACAGCTTCGCGTGCGATGCCTTCGATCTCTAGGTCTGTCATTGGTTTTAACATATTAAAGCCCCATGCCTGCGCGTACCTGCTCGCTCATCTCTACGCCTGCCGGCACCAGTGATCTCTGCAGAACTTGATTTACATAATTTGCTTTTG